>Ga0209121_10003171_pt1 | contig 16064 bp, 13 predicted proteins | sample Cruoilmetagenom3_FD_187292 | JGI IMG/M metagenome (GOLD analysis project Ga0209121, IMG submission 187292) | Oil polluted marine microbial communities from Coal Oil Point, Santa Barbara, California, USA - Sample 3 (SPAdes) (version 2) | ecosystem: Environmental > Aquatic > Marine > Oil seeps ... | reverse complement strand
TCAGATTTGTCCGAATACATAGTTGGCCAGGAAATCATAGCAGATGGCGGTAGAATTCTGTACAAACACCCAGCTGGCAGTTAATTCATTGTTTACATACTCAAAGAATAGATATTTTTAAATATCTGCTATATGCTTCATCCCAGATTTCTTTGCCTCTAGGCTCGTAACCAACAACTTCTGAAGAAGCTATTGATATATCTCTTCCTTCATCTAAAGTTTTTATCTCACCTGCTGCCTTAAGCTGCATCAGGAGATTCCCAACAGATGTGGTTTCAGTAGGCCCAGCTGCAACAGGAATTCCAGTAGCATCTGCAGTCCACTGACAGAGAAGCTTGTTTTTAGTACCCCCACCAACAAGCTGGAGTAATTCTATTTTTTTACCTGTTGTTTTTTCAAGTAAATTAAGGTTATATCTAAAACGCATTGCGAGACTTTCGTACATACACCTTGCGATCTCGCCAATACTTTCTGGAACTCTCTGGCCTTTATCCTTACAATATTCTCTTATAACTTCTGGCATATTTATTTGAGGTTTAGAAAACATGTGATCATCAACATTTATAAATGATTTAAATGGCTTGGCAGAAAAAGACACCTTAACTATTTCATCCCATGAGATATCCTTGCCACTATCTTTTGCCCATCTTTCCCTGCACTGCTGAATTATCCAGAGACCTGTAACATTTTTAAAGAGTATATTAAATCCACAAACTCCTGCCTCATTTGCAAATCCAGACTGGAAAACTTCATCTGTTACTATAGGATTTTTAGTCTCCTGACCAATTATGCACCATGTTCCCATACTTATAAAAGCCCAATTTTTATCTTTTGCCGATACTGGTATTCCTGCTACAGCAGAAGCTGTATCATGAGTAGCAGGAGCAATAACTGGTATTGTATCAATCTCCAGCTCTCTGCATAAATCACCAGATATATTTCCTACCTTTGAACCAGGCATAATAATTTTGCAAAATAACTCTTTTGGTATTTCTAACCTGTCAAATATTTTATCTTCCCACTTTTTTTCTTTCTGATTACACATAATAGTTGTTGTAGCTCTCGTGTACTCATTATAAGTTTTTCCAGTTAAGAAGTAGTTAAACACGTCAGGTATCATTAAGTATTTATACCCATTTAGCAAATCTGGAGCATTTTGCTGTTTGAGTGAATACATATGAAATAAGTCGAATAAAGGTATTATAAAAGCACCAGTTAAATTAAATAATTGCTTTCTTGAAATAATTCTGTACAGTTTTTTAGAATCAATATTTCTTCTTTCATCCCTGTAATGCACAGGATTTGAAATAAGCTTACCATTTCTATCAATAATACCAAAATCAGCTCCCCAGGTATCAAGACCAATAGAAGCTATACCTCTATATTTTCTTACTGATACCTGGATTCCAATTTTTAGCTCTGAAAATAACCTGAGTATATCCCAGTAAAGTGTACCTCCAGCAAAAACAGGTCTATTATCAAACCTGTGTGTTATTTCAATATTAAATTTATTACCATCAAATTTTGCCACTACTGCCCTACCATTACTTGCACCAAAATCAAAGATAAGGTAATTTTTATAAGCCATGATTACCCCTAATTATTAATTATATCTCGTTTACTTCTAAATTTGTTTCTTTTGTTAACTTAGTCATTTAACTCCTTCTAATTATTAAAATCTTAATTAGCTCAGAATAATATCAAGAATTAAAATAATTTTATCATTTTAATTAAAAATAATTATATGCAATAATTTGTATTAAAGTAAGAACTTTAAGAATAAAAATATCAAATCTTTTAAAACTCCATATCATAAAAATATTATTGATTAAATAGATATACAATAATAAAATGCTTAAGAGTATTAGTTAACTCAGAATACATATAAATAAAAAACATATAATTAAATCCTAAATTAAAAACATGTCCAGACTAAGGAAAAAACATAAAAATAGAAAAGGCTTTAAGATAGCGACATCTATAATAATAATTATTCTTGCAATCACGTTATCATTTACCGTTGCGTTTTCTGGGTTTTTTATGTTTGTTGGAACAGTAGTAGCTAATTTTATAAAAGACCTGCCTGACCTTGAAGATTTCTCGCCAACAAAAAATGCTCTTACTTCTAAAATATATGCCACTGATGGAACTTTAATTGCAACTTTCCATGGAGAAGAAAACAGGGAACTGGTATCACTCGAGCAGATTCCAGAAAATCTTAAGAATGCTGTTATTGCAATTGAAGATGAAAGATTTTACAAACATAAAGGTTTTGATGTTGAAGGTATTATCAGAGCTCTTTTAATCAACTTAAAAACTGGAGAAATAGAACAGGGTGCAACTACCATTACTCAGGGGTATATAAAGAATGTTTATATTCCAGAAGAAAAATATGAAATAACTTTAGATAGAAAGATAAAAGAAGCTGTACTTGCATACCAATTGGAAAAAATTTATTCTAAAGATGAAATACTGGAGATGTATTTAAATACTGTTTATTTCGGAGAAGGAGCTTACGGGGTTCAGGCAGCTGCAAAAATTTATTTTAATAAAGATGTAGAGTATCTAAATTTAGCTGAATGTGCACTAATTGCAGGCATTCTTCGAGACCCATATAATTATAATCCTTATATTGATAAAAAGTCTTCACTTGAAAGAAGAAATATAGTACTCGCTAAAATGTTAGAACTGGGCTATATCTCTGAAGATGAATACAACAATGCAATAAAAATGCCCATAATTACTCAAAGGCCTCCTGAAGAGACCAAAAAAGGATTTGCCCCTTATTTTGTAGAGTATGTTAAACAAAAACTAATTGAAAAATACGGAGTACAAAGAGTATTTAAAGGAGGATTTGAGATATATACTACTCTGGACCCAGAAATGCAAACAGATGCAGAAAACGCAATATATCAAATACTACCAGATCCAGAAGACCCTTCAGCTTCTCTTGTAGCAATAGATCCTACAAATGGATATATAAAAGCTATGGTAGGAGGAAAAGATTTCAGTGAAATGAAGTTTAACTTAGCCACTCAGGCTAAAAGACAACCTGGCTCTACATTCAAAGTATTTGTACTTATGGCTGCACTTCAGCAAGGTATAAGCCCCAATATAACTTTTAATCCTAATGGTACAATAGTATTTGACATAGTAGGAAGCGAACCCTGGGAAATATCAAATTACAGAGGGCAAAGTTTTGAAACTAATGAAATGCCAGTACTGGAAGCTACTGTTAAATCTGTCAACGTAGTATATTCACAGCTTATCATGAAAGTTGGTGCTTACAGTATTGCAAAAGTTGCAAAAGATATGGGTATTACTACTCCACTTAATCCCTATCCTGCTATTGGTTTGGGTGGACTTACTGTCGGAGTTTCACCACTTGAAGTTTGTACAGCATTTTGTACCATAGCCGACTATGGAGTAAAGCATGACCCTGTAGCTATATTAAAAGTAGTGGACAAAGATGGAAATATACTTGAAGAATATCAGCAAGAAGGTACTAAAGTACTATCAACTATTAATGCATATAGAGCTATAGAAATAATGCAGCAAGTTATGCAGAGAGGGACAGGCACAAGAGCAAGACTTGAAGATAGACCATGCGCAGGTAAAACTGGGACTACCGATGAAGCAGAAAATGCCTGGTTTACAGGATTTACTACAAATCTTGCAGCCTGTGTATGGATGGGTTATCCTGAGGTAAATAAAAAAATGGGGGTAATACATGATATGAGAGTTCAGGGTGGGGCTCAGCCTGCAATGATCTGGAATCTTTTCATGAAAGAAGCTACTAAAAACTTACCTGTTGAGAACTTTGTCAGACCAAAAGATGATATTATTGACATACAGGTAGTAATTAACCCCGAGACCGGTGAAATGATGCTGCCAAATAGATTTACCACAATGGATCAGATTACTATAAAGCAGTTTCGTTATGGTCAGGAGCCTCAAAATCAAACGCCAATTCCTCCTGAAGCTATACCTATAATGCCTATGGTTTCTCTTATGCCTATAAATGAGGCAAATCATATCCTAATAATAGAGTCTGGATACACTCACATAGAATACAAAGATGAACTTTACTCAGAAGTCCCTTCAGGATATACCCACCGACAGGATCCAATGTGGGACCAACCTGTGGAAACAATAAGAAAAATAAAAGTATGGGTAAACCCATAGGCTTAAGCGCCTATAAAATGCTATAAATATTTTAAAATTCTTACTATCCTAAAAAGATAATATTATTAATAAAAGTTTAAATTAATTAAAAATGGATAAAAAGACAAAAAACAATAATAAGAAGGTAAGAGTAAGGTTCGCTCCCAGTCCTACAGGATTTCTGCATATTGGAAGTGCAAGAACTGCTCTATTTAACTGGCTTTATGCACAAAAATATGGTGGTAGATTTATAATAAGGATAGAAGACACAGATGTAGTAAGACACCAGGAAAAAACAGTAAATTTAACACTTGATTCACTAAAATGGCTTGGGCTGCACTGGGATGAAGGCCCAGATATAGGTGGGAAATATTTTCCATACAGGCAATCAATGAGGACAAATATTTATAAAGAATATGCTAAAAAATTAGTTCAGGAAAAAAAAGCTTACTATTGCTTTTGTAGTCCTGAAGAACTTAAAAGTAAAAGAGAAAAAGCTATAAAAGATGGTAAATTTTATAAATATGACAGGAAGTGCCTTAATCTTTCAAATGATGATATTAAAAAAAATATAGAGAATGGAAAAAAATATGCTATAAGGTTCTTAGTTCCTGAAAATAAACCTATTGCATTTATAGATAATGTATACGGAAAAATAACTATAAATAGCAATATCATAGAAGACTTTATTATAATAAGATCCAATGGTCTTCCAACATATAATTTCTCAGTATCCATAGATGATGCTCTTATGAAAATTTCCCATATAATAAGAGGTGAAGATCACCTTTCAAACACACCAAAACAAATACTAATTTATAATGCCCTAAATTTAACCACTCCCAACTTTACACACCTTCCTATGATTTTAGGACATGATGGGCAAAAACTAAGCAAGCGTCATGGGGCTATCTCTATAGAATCATACCGGGAAGAAGGCTTCCTACCACAAGCAATTTTAAACTACCTGTCTCTTCTTGGTTGGGCTTATGATGAAAAAACTACCATATTCTCTATATCCGAACTTATCAATAAATTTAGTATAAATTCAATTACTAAAAAGCCAGCTAAATTTGACTACAGCAAGCTTCTCTGGATGAATGGATATTATATCAGGAAAATGGAAGATAAAAATTTAAAAGAAGTAATAAAGGAAAGAGTAAGTGGGAAGATCCTTACAAAAGTTGACCACAGGGATAAATATATTTTTAAGGGCAAAAAAGAAAATTTAGATAAAAAAATCAAAAAAATAATTCCCATAGTAAAAGAAAGATTAAAAACTTTTAGTGAATGCGACAGGTTAATAAGTCCATTCTTTTTAAAAGTCGAATATAGCAGTAAAATGGAAAATTATTTTAAAAATAAAAAGATAAATGCGGTAGAAATATTAAATGAAGTTATAGCCTACCTATCAAAAATAGATGAAGAAAACGTTACTGGTAATACTAATTTTAATGCCAAAAAAATTGAAAAAAATTTAAGATTAATTTCTGAAGAATTAAGATTGAGCTTTAGAAAAATTGCAGAAGTTATAAGAATAGCCATCTGGGGTTCCACTATAAGCCTACCACTATTTGAGACTATAGAAATTCTAGGAAAAGAGGAAACTCTCAAAAGATTGGAGCACTATAAAAACAGACTAAATAACCAGCCTTAACTGCTTAGAGGAAGTTTATATCATGCTATGAGTAATTTACTTATAAAAATAATCCTAATTTTGATAAAATAAATTTCAATAACCATTATAACCTAAATGTCATTTCCTCTGGAGTAAGATCTCTTCCTTCCTCAATTACCCTTTTAGTAAAGTATGCCACCACTACTTCCTCATTAGTAGGAATAATATATATCTTAACCTTTGATTCAGCAGAGTCAGCTGAAATAAGTCCCTGCTTGCCATTTAGCTCGTTATTTTTATCCAGATCTAACTTTACTCCCATATACTCCATATCTTCAAGACACATCCTCCTGATAAGAGCACCTTTTTCACCTATTCCACCACCAAATACTATACAGTCAATACCGCCCATAACAGTAGAAAATGAACCAATATATTTTCTAATTCCATCTACAAATAAATCAATAGCCAATCTTGCTCTTCTATTCCCAGAATCAGCTGCTTTTAGTATTTCTCTTAAATCATCCGTCCCAATTCCTGCTGTACCATAAAGACCTGCATTATCTGATATTTCACTTTGTGCTTCTTCTATAGACAATCTAAGCTCTTTCATTGCAAATAGCAGTGCAGTTCCATCTATATCACCTACTCTTGTACCCTGCAGCAGTCCTGAATTTGTAGAAAAACTAAAACTATTGTCAATAGATTTCCCATCTTTAATTGCACTGATAGAACTACTTCCTCCAAGATGTATTGTAAGCAGTCTTATTTTATCTGTACCTTCAAGCTTAAAAGCTGCAGCAGACATATACCGATGTGATGAGCCATGAAAGCCATTCTTTTTTATCCCCAATTTTTCATACCATTCCCAGGGAAGACCAGATATCTTTCTATATTCCGGTATAGAATAATGAAATGAAGGCTCAAAAACTCCTACCATCGGTATATTAAGTATTTTTTTAAATTCTCCTATGGTTTTAATATATGGAATATTGTGAACAGGAGCGACAAACACATATTTTTTCATTTCATCCAGTATCTGCCGGTTTAACATATTAGCCCCATTTTTTTCTCCAAGCACACACTTAAATCCCATTGCTTCTATATCTTCAGGATTACCTATTACTCCATTTTTTACATACCAGCTAAGAATTAATTTTATTCCTGCTTCAAAGCCTACAATATTTATAACTTCCCTGCTACTGCTTTCTCCTCCAATGCTGTGTACGAAATTTGACTTTCCTTTAGATTTTATTTTATCTAAATTTGCCTCACCCAGAACATTAATTTTATTTTTATTATTAATATCAATAATCTTGCTTTTAAGAGACGTGCTTCCCACATTCCCTATCCCAATAATCATATTCTACTCCTCGTTAAATTAATTCCTATCATAGACTAAGAATTGATATCTATCAAAGCTAACCATTCAAACTATGCCAACTCAAACTATATCAGAGAATTTTAATAAACTGCAAACTAAATAAATTATATTATCTTTAATATCACAGTTCAAATAAAACAAACAAAAACCCATGTTTTATTTTCCAAAAATACTTTTTAAATCCAACCTTAATTTTTCGATCTCTTTAGCTATTGTTTCTAAATTTCCTAAATTGTTTTTATTTGTAATAGTAAATTGTCCTGAATTATCATCATTTTTAAGTGAATTTAATTTCTCTTTTATGGAGTAGCTGATTAATAAAGAAAGAGTAATATCCATCTTCTTTGCTACAATTTTTGCTTTATCTATTAAGTCCTTATTTAATCTAAAACTATACATTTTTTTCTTCATATAAATTAAATAATAAATAAGTTTGACAGATTTGTCAACATAATACTACTATAATTTAGTATTTTTATAATATTTTTCCTGCTAATATCCTTTTTCAATTACCTCACTTTAAATTCATCAAAAGATTTTGTTCGGTTGTGATATTTAGCTTTGAAATAATTTAATGTCTTTCTTCTTAGCTTTAAATTATAGCTTATAAATAGTTCTTAATTTTAAGTGAATGAAAATAAAATTTGGTTTTGATACTAAAATCAATTTTTGATATTATTATTACTGCACCAGTGTAAACATAAATGGGGAGTCGTCTAATGGCAGGACATACGGTTCTGGTCCGTATAGTGGGGGTTCGAATCCTCTCTCCCCAGCCAATCTTTACTATTCGAACTATCTTCAGAGGTAAATAGAGACATATGAATTTGATAAAAAAGGCCGCCTTCAAACATATATACTTGCTGCGCTAAATTTCAGAAATCCGATAGTCACGGAACACCGTTTATCTATGCCGAATCCGTCTCAATTGTACCACCGAATCCGGACAGTTTGTTCAAAAAAGACCATAATGACAAAAGTCCCCTGCTACCTGATTTAACTTTTTTTGACATATCTATATAATTGATCAACAAATGTATAATTAAATCAATATGGAGAGAACATGATCAAAGGGATAAGAAAAAAATTAAAAAGAAAAAATGAAAAGAAGATAATGGAGACCATCGTTGTCATACTTCTTTCAGCTTTCACAGCATTTATAGCATTTTACTCGATGAGGCTTGGAAGATTTGTAAGCCTTATAATATTTGCCCTGGGGTTTATTCCAATACTGATCGCATATTTTTTGAGAATAGATCTGAAAAAGATGCTTCCTGATATTATATTCGGTATCACAGACAATCTGGTACTTGTAATACCCGCGATAATCGGGGCTGAGCTTTTTGGAGCTGCAGGAGCTCTTATCGGAGCTGTTGTAGGAAATGCGATCTCGGATGCTATAGCGGGATATTTTGAAGGAAATATTTCTGAATTTCTGCATTCAAGAGGAATAGATGCCACAAGAACAGTGCTGGGCGCATCTCTCGGCAAAATGAGCGGCTGTCTCCTTGTAGGGATATTTCTGATTTTTTTTTAATAATATAAATTTGAGGATAAGATCAATTAAAAGGATGAGAATTTACACAGAAAAAGGAACCTTCAAGATGGTTAACTCTTTTAATAAAAAGAATTCTTAAAAGATACGAATCCTAAAAAAATGTAAGATCTTATCAATAAAAGATTAAAAATTTATTGTTGGGATAAAAATATCCTCGTTTGAAGTTATTATCTTGGTTTTAACATTGTCCACAGTGGCCAGCCAATGGTCTAATTTAGGTTTTATAAAGATTAAAGTAATCCCATAGGATAAATTGCTTTTTCTTAGTTTTTTGAAAAGAAAAAACCTTAATTATTTTAAGTTTCTCAAATTCATTTAAAAGACTTTTAGCAGTATTAAAAACAATATTTAATTTGTCTGCAACACTACCAGTATCAATAATTGGATATGAAAATAATAGGATTAAAAGCTTCTGTCCTAATTGAGCCCTTCTACCTAATGTTCTTATTTTATCCTCATATTGCATTCTTAATTCTATAACTTTTTCAAAAGTATTTTTACTTTTATCTGCGGTTTCAATAATGCCTTTTAGAAAAAAAATTAACCATCTGTCTATATCATTATTATTCCTGACATCATTTAAAATATTAAAATAATCATTTTTATTTTTTTCCAAGAAATCTGAAATATATAATATTGGTTTGTTTAATATTCCATAATACAGTAATTCAAGTGTTATAAGTAATCTACCAATTCTACCATTTCCATCTAAAAATGGATGAGTGGTTTCAAACTGGTAATGAGTCAGTGCTACCTTTAAGGTCTTTGGGATATTAAGCTTATTATTATGCCAAAATTTTTCTAAGTCTGAAAGCAATATTGGTAATTCTTCACATGGTGGAGGAATAAAATAAGCATCAGCAATTGAATTTCCTCCAATCCAGTTTTGACTCTTTCTAATTTCACCAGGTTGTTTTTTCTCACCTCTCACTCCTTGAAGAAGTATTTTATGAATTTCTTTTAGTAGTCTAATACTGAGTGGTATTCTATTTATATTCTCAATTGCATAATTCATAGTATTAATATAATTATTTACTTCATTCCAATCATCTCTTTTTTCTGGTAATATATTTTCTTCCGATAATACTGCCTCTTCAATCTCTGTTTTCGTTCCTTCTATTCTTGTTGAAATTGTTGCTTCTTTCACAACATTCATTCTTATAAAAGTATTAATATCCGGAACTAATAGAGAACATTCATTTAAACTACCTAAAGCATAGCCCGCCTCTTCTAAAAGTAATGAAATTTTTCTATTATTCCATTTAAAAGGTTTATTTATAAAACCAGGAATGAAAATTTTATACTCATAATCTTTGCCTGCAAAACGAGATTTATATTCACCTGATTTAAGTTTATTGTCCATAATAATGAAAAATTGAAATAATAAATAAATTCATTGCAAGTTTAGCAGGTAAGTTGCAATAATACAATAGGCTATTGCAACTTTATTGGTTTTTATGAAATGAATTAAATATAAGTATTTCTTTTGATAATTTAAAATCTGGTTCGAAATTTCACTATTAATTTATCCAGGGATTTTCCCTTATAAGTGTTGTTTTATCATTTCCTGAAACATCGTATACTCTTCCCTTCCATAAAAGGCCCTCTCCATACTTGGCCTGGAAAAAAGATACAAAAACAAGGGCATCTATTACAGCCATGGATACCGGTGCAAGAAGTATATCAAGCATTCTTTGTTTATATCTGATTGCAAATATCGTCTTTATCGCCAGTATAATAATAATCTGAAAAATTATTAATCTAATAATAGCAACGGGCCAGTCGAATAAAAAAGCTCCTAATGGAAGAAGCGTAAAAGGAATAAGAAGCGTTGCAGTAAGTAAACCGGTAAATGAAAATAATGCTAATATATTGCCATTAAATGCTGGATATATGCTTTTTGCCAGGCCTATTACTACTCCTTTTAAATTCCTATACATTCTGCAATAGACAGTATTCCTTCCATCAAATACCATAAACTTATATCCCGATTTTTTTACTCTCTTGGAAATCTGGATATCATCAATCATATGTCCTTTAATTGATTCATATCCGCCTATTTTTTCATAAGTTTTCCTTTTAAACATCATGAACTGTCCTATTGCAGTACTGAATAAAGGGTTTTTACTTTTCTTTATAAGCATAAAAGGTATAAAACATTGAAGTGCAATATTTATTATTGGCACTGTCATTCTCTCAGCGAAAGTAACCATTATCTGTCTTGGATATATTGAGAGTGCGTCTACTTTTGTGGTAATAAGTGCGCCTAAGGCGCTTGATACAGTTTTTGAAAAATGTAAGGTGTCTGCATCTGTAAAAATAAAATATTCACCTTTTGCATACTTTGCAAGCTGGTGAGACGCAAAATTTTTACCAATCCATCCATCTTCCAAGGGAGCGCCTTCTACCAATCTGACCCTGTTGTCTTTTTCAGCAATCACTTTTACTACTTTGCTTGTCCCATCAGTTGAATTATCATTAAGGACAATTATTTCCAGATTTGGATAATCCTGCTTTAAAAGCGATTTTAAACACCTTGAAATGTTTTCAGCTTCATTTCTTGCGGGAATTAAAATTGATATGAGCGGAGGATTTTTTAAAACTTGGCCAGTTAAAGAATAATTCTCTACATTTTTAAAAACGAAATTATTAATTACCAGATTCAGTAGCATCAGGCTCAGTGTAAACAGAACAACATACTGATAATAAAGCAAAAAACCCATTTTTTAATCCTTAATCTTATTTATACCCATATTTACAATCAACTGCTAACATTCCGAATTAAACCATTTTGCAGGTTACTCTACTATCAGCAATGCAATATATAATAACACTTCTTAAGTAATTGTCACAATTTTTAAGTTTCTGTAATTTAATTAGCTAATTTAATTATTAATATTATTTAACCACCCAAGCAAAACCTTCTTTTATTAACTTAATTTGAGGGATTAGCGAGATAATATCTGGGTGATATTTAGTTCTAAATGTGTTCAGTATCCCCAGCCAATCAGAATACTTATTAGCCACATCAGTCAAATGCAAGAACCTCTCTTTTTGTCATTTTGATTGTAATAAGTGGTAGTTAATAGTATTCTTAAACAACATTAATAAGATTTATATCTTTTAAAATATTTAAAAGATAAAACATGTAAAGGAAAAAATATGAGTGAAAAAATAAATTCTGATGACAGGCTCATGTCCATGCTTTCCCATCTATCCGTCCTGATTCCAAATATTGGAATAATTGCTCCTATAGTAATATGGGTTACACAGAAGGATAAATCAAAATTTGTAAGATTTAATGCAATTCAGGCAATATTTTTCCAACTGGTATTTTTCATACTCATAATGTTATCTATTTTTATCGGTTTTATACTTATGTTTATTTCACTACCCTCGCTTACTGCAAACCCCGATGCGGCACCTGGAGTACTATTCTGGGTTTCTATGGGTATTTTAAACCTCTATTTTCCTCTCTGGTTTTTCTTTTCTATCTATGCCATAGTGGCTGCTGTTAAAAGCTTTAAAGGGAAAATATTTAGATATATAATAATTGGTAAGATAATAGAAAAAAGAGTATGTAAATAATTGATTTAAAAATGGATGATGAAAAACTTCTCAAAGCCTACAAAAGAGTAAAAAAAATTAAAGGGTTCTATACATATTTGATTATCTATTTTGTAGCAAATATTATATATTTTATAATTAATCTGTTAGTCACTCCAGGCGACTGGTGGTTCTTCTATCCTTTAGCTGTAATGTCTTTTATCCTTTTCTGGGTTACAATGGACACTTTTGTATTCAGCAAAGTAAAAAGTAGCAGCTGGGAGAAAAGAAAAGTAAAGGAAGTAATGAAACAGATGGATGAAGACAACAAAAAGAATTAATGCAATTCTGGTTCTAACTTTCATTCGCTATGGCCAGCCATTTAAGACAACTATGTTATAGTTATCCTGAAATAAATCTAATCTTTTTTCTAATATACAGCTTCATAATTATTCCACAAAAGAGATCTAGTTATTCGAGAGTGAAGTTTTAATAATTTACTTCTATTTATAAATGAATTTAAATCATCTTTTTCTCATAGGATGTTAATCCCAGTTAAATAGCCAGCTGCTCTTAAAGACTGTTATATGTAGTCGTTTAAGAAAGCTTCTCCATACAAAGGTGCTTTAAGAATCAACTCGATATCATCCTCTTTGAACAGGAAAGGCTTAACCTGATTGGCCAGTCGCTTAAGCTCTTTCCCATCCATACTCTTTAGATATGCCATAAGATTATCTTTTATAGGCAATCTGATATTATTCGCCTTTAATACATTTTCATTAAAAGGGAATTTCCTCCTCAGCATAAATAATGTATCATAAATATCCCTTCCTCTTTTACGACTTAAGAGAGCACAAACCTTTTCCGAAAGCAAATTACCTTTACTCATTAAAATAGAGGCAAAATTGTACCCATACATACTCAACACTTTAGATTCAGTAATAAGTTCCCATTTAGGTCTATTAATCTCTATCTTAATCATCAAGCTCATTCCTCGTTTGTCAGAAATACCGTATTTTTCTATAACATCGCTTAAGAGTACATTTGTGGTAAAAAGATTGTTTCGTCTGTTACTTGAGATTGCTATAGAAAATCCTTCTTTAGATAAATCCTTACTTACTCCCTCTACTATATTTTCAAATTCCTGATAATTTAAAGACAATGTATTAAAATCAAGGTCTTCAGAAAAACGTGGCATCTTATAAAAATATCTCATTGCTGTTCCACCCATAAAATAGAAATATTTGCCAAATTTATGCTTATAGATAGAATTCAAGATAATAATTTGTAAATATTCTCTTACAATCGCTCTTTTCTTTAAAATAGGAAGGTTATTATATTTAGCTTCTTCTAAAAGATATTCCATGCTTAGCATCTTGTCCACTCTTTCAATTTTAACACTGCGCTTACTGTTCTATTATTAAATAACCTGGCGTATCTTAACGCCTTACTCCAATTTAGCTTCTTAATAAAGCCTCGCTCAACTCGTTCTTCATCAAAATTCAGAGGTTCTTTCTGGCGAAGGGAAAAATAGATAAAATCCACCAGTGCCTTTTCTTTATCTGCAATAAGGATTTTGACTCCTTCAAATTGCATTAACTTATAACCAGTAAAAGCTTTTTTTTGGCAGCTTCTATAAAAGAACAAACCATGCCTATTCTTAAATTCCCGAGTTGGTAGAGTGGTCAAGGATGTCACCTGGGCAGCGATATCTGGAATCAAACTATAAATAGACAAAGCTGTCTCAAGAGAGATATAAGAAGGTATATAAAGTTTATTACCTACATATAAATCGGAAATACTCGATTCACTTCCTGGTTCAATAAATTCATACAAATTTTTTCTTAGCCGTTGCAGGTAATCCATTTTAACCCAACGACTAAGATTGTTCTTTAAAGTTTTCAAATTCTCCTCTGGAAAAAGATTTTCTATATCTCTTAAAGAAAAAACAATTAATTTATTCTTCTTTAACTCAGAGATTAAATCAATATATTTCATTTCTATAAATCCTTATTATTAGAGACTATCCGAAATAAGAATATACTATACTTTTATATCTGTCAAAGCTTTTATGATATTTGCAGCAATTAATTCATAGGAATTTGCTTTTCACAAAGATAAGCATATCATAAACAAATTTGTATAAAATCAAGATATAATTAAATTTAAGCCCAGAGCCAGTTTGTTTTTTATAAATACCCTTCTTTAAAATTTCAAAGTACCCCTTAATTTCACTGCGTAACTTCTTATATGAACTGATTACTTCTGAAAGAGTGCACATTGCTTAAAAGTATTTATATGTTTGTTTAAAAAATCTTCAAGAAACATTAATACCTTGCCTTTTCATATTCTTCCCCCTGGAAATTTAAACTTATAAATAGTTTTTTTAATTATATTACTATAAATCAGTAATTAGAATGATAGAGTTTTGTATAGAAATTAAATAAAAAGATTAAATAATTCAAGTTATGGATATGATATCTATTTTAGCTTTTAGTTCAAATCCTCTCTCCCCAGCCAATACAATAAGAGGCTCTTCACCAATTATGACTCCTTTCAGATACTTTTTTAGATGAGGCAACGGGAATTCTGGTTCTAATATCATCCACTACGGTTAGTTAAATTATATACTGGAAATAAAAAGCAATATTAAAATATTAAGCATATAATTAGGCTGTTAAATATATAGTAAGTAGCACGGTGTGGGGGTATATTAATCAGCCTATAAAGCTAATTCTGGAATAAAGATTTCCTTATTTAACACTAAAATCCTGGTTTGAACTTCGTCTACTATCCCCAGCCAAGTTTTTTCTCTTCTTTCTATACTTCAAAAAAGTTATTACATGATGGGGAAACGGGGTCTGACTGTTTTCTACAAACTTGAATCCACTTGAGCCTCAGTCCGTCAGCTGGCTGGCTTACTAAGTTTAACAGCTGTGCCATATGCCAAAAGCTCAGCAGCACTGCCCACAACACTGGTAGTCATAAAACGGACGTTAATTACCGCGTCAGCTCCCAACTCTTCAGCCTGTGCTATCATCCTATTAGTAGCTATTTTGCGTGCTCGTCCCATCATCTCCGTATACTCAAGTAACTCTCCCCCAAGTATCAGCCGCACCAGTGCAGAAAGGTCCCTTCCAATCCAGATAGCATAGATAGTGTGCCCCTGTACCAGACCTAAAATCTCTGTGATCTTGCGACTGGGGACTTCTGCAGAATTCTGGATTAACACACGAGACAGGGGACCAGCAGTTTGAAGTTCTTTCCCCCGGTCTTTGCCTTTTCCCTGTTCTACAGCCACTGTCAGCAGGACCAGCAGAATACCGCCCATAAAGCAGTACACTGCAGTCTTGATCCACCAGGGTAAAATGGGTTCATGGTAGATGTACCAGGGTATACCAGCAAATATTGTAGTAAAGAGTCCGAGTACGAAGGCCAGTGAGCCAACCAGTCTAAGTGTTTTTATAATTAATCGAAATACTTTCATAATTCCTCCTGTCTATCGTGTTAATGTAATGATTGTAATGATCAATTATTAATAAAATTATACTATATATGCTACCTTAAAAAACTTAATTCAGGTATAAAAATATCCTCATCTAACCCAATAATTCTGGTTCTAACATCGTTCGCTATGGCCAGACACCTCATACAACTATATTACATCTATCTCAAATAAATTTATGTTGCAGGAATAATTAAGGAGCAACCCTAAACTCAACAGGTATATTTTTAACATTTTGTCCATTCTTTTAAAATAAGAGGGTTATTTTTTAAAAACTCACCGACTATAT
>Ga0209121_10003170_pt1 | contig 16066 bp, 17 predicted proteins | sample Cruoilmetagenom3_FD_187292 | JGI IMG/M metagenome (GOLD analysis project Ga0209121, IMG submission 187292) | Oil polluted marine microbial communities from Coal Oil Point, Santa Barbara, California, USA - Sample 3 (SPAdes) (version 2) | ecosystem: Environmental > Aquatic > Marine > Oil seeps ... | reverse complement strand
ATGAGGATATCTCGGGGCTGCGGCGGCATTTAATTTCTACAAAATACCTGGATCGTGAGCGAGATGGATCGGCTTACTGGCGCATTAAACAGCCAGAAGAATCTTGAAAGTTCCTTTATGACATGAGCCTCCCAAAGTGGGAGGCTTTTATGTTTGGTTAAAATATTAGGGATGTTGATCTTTTGTTCTGGGTTTAATGGGGATTGCTTCACTGCCAGTTAACAAGCCTGAAAGTGGTTTCGCTGGCAATGAAAGTACTTTGCTGTTTGCAAAATATTCGAAATCAAATCCTGTGTCCTCGCCGGCTTTCTTGCCGGGGATGGGCATCAACCGGGCGGTCAGCGGTTTGTCCAGGCGCAATGATAGGGCGGCGATGTCTAACAGAACAGCTTGAAGCTGGTCAACGGATGCATATCCGGGTAGTGGGACAGTATCCAGCCCGGTCCCGCATACGGTGGCATACAGCAGCAAATCTTTGACTCCTAAGACACCTTCCGCCGCACGCTGGGACAGAGTCGAATCCTCCAATACAGGCAGCATCAAGCCGTTGAAGCCGGTTCGAGTGAATCTGGCATGATCCAGGGTGTCCATCAGGAAGGCTGCGGCAGCCAAGCTGCCGGATAAACCCAGGGCTGGCAGTCCCAATGTTTCCAGGGCAAAGCCAATTGAAATTTCACTGGTCGGGAAGGGGGCTAATGAAAAATCAAGCCCCTTGAATGTCAGATTGTATACCCCCTTGAGCTGGTCAGCAATATTTTCGAGGTTCCTGGCGTGTGTTTCAATATCCTGGATCAGGCACTGTCGGGCGGAGGACAAAGTTTTTGCCTGTGAAAACGCGCTGACAGCCAGATCGGCGGCTTCCAGGGCAAGCCCAAAAGCGGGAGCTTTGCCCTGATGATAGGCTGCTGGAAAGAACGGCACAAAAGGAGGTACATTTGCCAGGGCAGCAAAGCGCAGGTTGGCAAAACCGCCAGGTTCAATCGATGCAGCACGCTGAATGATTTCCGCACTTGCCCGTACGGCGGGAAGGCTGATCTCCCCCTGGGGCGTGGTCAGGTGTGCGCTGAAAAAAAGGTTGCCGGAATTTGCCAGCATGTCAGGAATAGCCTGATAGGTCTCGATATGTTCCGTGAGAGCGGGGCCCAATGAGACATATTCAAAACCTTCGCTGTGTGCCAGCACTTCCATTTGAGTGATCGCAGCATCATAATTTTCAACGCTAAAGATTTCAGAAAAGGATGGTGTCGCCAGGCGTACGGTTTGTACTGCATAGCCGGATTTTTCAAAGGCAGCTTTGGCGTGACGTGCGAAAATGCCAGCTTTCTGTAAGACCAGTTCACTGATCGGCCATCGGGGGTGAACGAAATAAGTGATCGAACGAATTTGCATGGTTAGTCCTTGTGTTTTTGATATCTTTGACGGAGAACTTCTGCCATCAGTATGCCGCCGGCTATTGACGCATTCAGTGATTCTGCCCGTTCTCCCATGGGAATGGTCACGCGCTTGACCGACAACTCTTCTCCAATAGCGCTGGCGCCAAAAGCTTCGCCACCGATCAGGAGGGCACAGGGCTGTACCAAATTAGCCTGCCAGAGCAGCACGCCAGCGCTTGCGTCAGCCAGGAAAACAGCTAGATTATCAAGATAGGCTTGAATGGCCTTTCCATCGAGCGCATGAATGGGGAGGCGAAATTGGGCTCCCATACCGGATCGAATCACTTTTGGAGAAAATGCATCCACCGTTCCCCGTGTGAGTAAAACTGCATCAGCACCCAAGGCCTGAGCGGTGCGCAGCAAGGTTCCCAGGTTGCCTGGATCCCTGATCTGGTCGGCGATGATCACAAAGGTGGGATCTGGTGGGAGGGGAAGCGGCTTCAGATCTAAAACTGCCAGGATGCCCTGGGGTGTCTCCGTGTCGCTGATCTCAGCCATCAGGCTGGGGGTGACCTCGGCGGTTTCCACCCCGAGCAGGTTTGTGAATTTTTCCATCAGTACTTTGCCGCGTTCAGAGAGGGAGTCATCATACAGGATAAAGTGCATTGGCCAGTTTACCGTACAGGCTTCTTCCAGCAGGCGAACGCCTTCTGCAACGAAAGCCTTTTCATTCTGGCGATGGCGGCTGCGTCCTTGCAGTTTCCGGACAAGTTTAATCTTGCTATTGTTTGATGAGGCGATTGTTTTGGACAATGAACATCCTGATTTTCTTATTAGCTGCAAAGTGAAGCATCATTATTATAACGCAATAGGTTTTGAGGTTTTTAGATTTTTTCAACATACCTATGTTTTTGCATGGGTCTAATTTTTTTTGATCGATGTAAACATCTCAAGGCTATTCAAGTTTCTTTCAAAAAATTTTAACAGTGCGGTTAAAAATATTATATAATGGCGTTAAATATGGAATTGATTTCGTCCAGCACCATCACAAGGGCATCATTATAGGGATCGTTTCTGAGAATACACCAAAGGATTGGGGGATAATTAATCCTTTCAATACAATTTTGACGAGAAATATAATTCACTAAATCTTTGCAGGCCATCACTGCTAGAGCATTTAACCTGGTAAAAAATACAAAAAGCCTTTTGATCTAAGTGAATATTTTAGCTTTACAATCGTGATATGAGGGAAGGAGAGATTATAAGCACAAGAATCAGAAGAATTTCCAAATTGTCTGTAATTACAATTCCACTGAAGATTAAGTGTAAAACATTAATTCAAAAGCATCTGCTTTGAATGAAGGGATCAGAATCATAAATTTGAAAGTACCGTTTATCTATGGATCAATTGCTGCCTTGATCTTTGGCTTGCTGTTTGTGTTTATTCCAGGCTTTGCCCTGTCGATATTCGAAATTTCGCTTTCCGCTGAAGGCATCTTTTTCGTGAGGTTATTTGGTGCATCGCTCTTTGGAATCGGCATAATGAGCTGGTTGGCAAAAGATGCACCTCCCTCCGAGGCACGTCGTCATATGATTTTAGGAGAAATTTTCCATTCTGGAATAGCGACCATTATTTTTGTGTTTGGCTTTTTCCAGGGGATAGGGAACCTCCTGTTAATTGTGCCTTTCCTGATTCATTTATCCCTGAGCCTTTGGTGGGGATATCTGTACTGGAAGGGTGCAAAATAAGCTTGGGTAATAACCTTAAAAAACCCCATCATATTGAATCGATTTGACGCGGTGATTTTTTATAATATTGGGAAGTTCGTTTGATGGGTCTTTTAAACTTGACAGCGTTCAATAAATTATCAGGATTAGAAATGAGGTAGGTAATGAAATTCAAAATGTTGATGATCATCAAGGCTGTTGTGTGTATTGCGCTTGGGCTGCCAATCTTGCTGGTGCCAAAATTCTTCTATGGGATTTTTGGTATCGTTTTGGCTGCAGGAGGAGTCTTTGCAGCGAGGGAGTATGGGGTTTCGTTAATAGGCAACTTCCTGCTTACCTGGATTGGCAGAAACGCTAAAGAGTCAGATGCCCGTCGAGGGATCATCTGGGCTTTGTGTGTCTATGATGCGCTGGGGTTTGTTGCCACGCTGATTCTTGCCTTATCCAGCGAAGCGAATGTGTTAATTTGGCTTCCAGTCTTGATCTACTTATTATTAGCAATAGGATTCGGCTACTTCATCGTAAAGCCACCTCAGCCTTAAACGATACCACTCTTAATTTCATCAGCTGGTGATTGTTTGTAGAGGTGAACAATCTGTTCAGCATAATCAATAATGCTTAACTTAAGTGATCGCGGCGCAAGAACCTCAACCGCGCTTCCAAAGCTGAGGAAGCGATCCCTGGCTGCATCAAAGGATTCAAAGGTCAAATCCAACTGAATCCATCCGTCCAAATCTGGCGGCGGCGCGCCATCAATCATGGTGTGGATGCTGTGTCCAAAGTACATGGGCAAAAAAGGGATAAGACGGGGAGCAACACGCACCGTTGCAGTGAAATCCGTCAGGAGGGATTCATAATCTGCACACCAACCCTGCCAGAACGCAGCTAAATTGAACCGCTCTGGGCATGCAAAATGTTCTTGTGAGATGCTTACGTCCAGCAAGTGAGACACACGGTGAACGTGAATCCCATTGTTCCTGGCGCATACCAGGTACCATCTGCCTGCTTTGGCAACCAGTCCGAAGGGGGCGACAAGTCGTTTAATTTCAACAGCAAAGGGTGGCTGATACACAATATTAAGTTTCTGATTTTGGTAAATCGCCTGCTGAATCACCTGTAGATGCTGGAATCGCTCCTTGTCCTGGCGCCACCAGCTTGAATCAAAATGGAAGTAGCGGCTGATTTGTTCATCATCCCGGCATCGGTCCCGGGGCAGGGCGGCGGATATTTTCAGCAGGGCGCGCTGCAGCTCTTCACGCACCCCCAGGTCCCCCAGCGGCGTGAGATTTCCAAGCATAAATAGGGTGCGCAGCTCCCCCTTGCTCAACCCCGTCAGGGTGGTCTGGTAATTTTCCACGAGGGCATAGCCGCCCTGGTGGCCTGATTCGCTGAAGATAGGGACGCCTGCAAAGCTGAGGGCATCGATATCCCGGTAGATCGTCCGCTCAGAGACTTCCAATTCCTGAGCTAGCTCTCGGGCTGTCATTTTCCCCTGGGCTTGCAGGAGCAGAAGGATGGATAATAATCGATCCGCTCGCATGGTGTCCTCCTTGATTGTGTTTCTTCAACTATAACATGAGTTACCTGACAATAGATGTCAGGTAATGTGTGATAGATTGATTCTAACAAGGAAGTATATGTCGTCAACCGAAAATTTATCAAAGGAGATCAGAAAATGAGTGACCTGGAAGTACGAATTGTTGACCTGGAACCGCTGCGAGTGGCCAGCTTCCTGGGCTTCGGAGAAAGCCCTGAGGAACTGGCCTGGGAAAAACTCCTGGGTTGGGCAAGGCCACAGAGGCTGCTAGAAGATCCTGAAGCGCATCGCCTGTTCGGTTTCAACAACCCGAATCCCTCACCGGGCAGCCCGAATTACGGTTATGAAGTGTGGATCGAACTTCGAAATGAGGATGTTGCTGCTACAGATGAGGGGGAGATTAAGGATTTTGCTGGTGGGCTGTATGCTGTGACCAGGTGTGTTGTTCCGAAGGGCAAATTTGAGGTGATCGGGGAAACCTGGAAGAAACTGGTTACCTGGCGGGAAGACAGCAAGTTTAGGTGCGGTGCCCATCAATGCCTCGAGAAACACGTAGACTTCGAATCGCCGGATACAGAATTTGTCCTGGATCTTTACCTTCCCATTGCAGAATAACACTTTAAAAAGTTGGATGGATTACCCTGATCTTTGCATGAAAGGGTAATCCATCGTGATTGAATTAATTAAGCCCGGGGATTGGTAACCTTAGGGCTTTGTACTGATAAGATCATCCAGCATGGGCGATCTTTTTTTCTTCTGGGCGGAAATAGATCCAGGTCAGAGAGATTGCCAGGGAATATAAGATCCCAGTCGTAATGAAAAGGGGGGAAAAACCGAAACGAGTCTGCACCAATCCCGAGATAAAGACACCCACAGCCTGCCCGGTTTGCCACCCCATGGCACGCACGCTGGTGATAGCGCCTTGTTCTTCAGGGGAGCTGATCAGCATGGCAAAGTTTTCCAACAACGGGGACGACATTTGCATTAAAACTGTACGCAATAATAAGCTGACTGCCGCTACCCACAGGAATGGCGAAAAACCCAGCAGGAACAAAAAGAAGATGCTGGCTGATTGGGTGGCAACCGTGGGGATGATTCGGCTGCGTGTCAGGCTGACCAGCCACGGTGTGATCAAGGATGCGATGAAGACCAGCATTGATGAAACGGCAAAGATGATTCCCAGGAGATCGTCACTGATCGCGAATTTCCCACGAAGAAAAACATTTAAGTATGGGATGAGGATTGCCGCGCCGAAGCCGGTGAGGATATTGATCAATGCCAATCTGCGAACAACTCGATTAGCGGCAAGTTTACGGATAAAAAGTTTGAGCGGTGTTGGAGAATTGTTTGCCTTTTGTGTGCTAATTGGTTCTGAAATCATAGAAATGGGGATCAGGCTGGTAGTCGCCATGAGAATGCCGGCTGTGATCACCCATTGATAAGAAGCCGCACTTCCCTGCGAAATGTTTAGCCAGCTTTCAATCCATTCCGGTACCTGGCCGGCAACCAGGTTGCCGATTGTCGCTGCCAGGGTGAGTAAGCCAAAATTTAGGCTGAAAATAGCAGCCTGGTGTTCTTTTTTGCTTACAGCCATGATAAAAGGCGGCTGTGACACGCGATACAGCATGAATCCAGCCCCCTGGATGAATCCGAATAAGAAGATCAACCACGGGTTGAACAGTCGAATCTCGAAAAACATGCCGATGAAACCAACACTCAACCCAAGCATCATGCCTGTGCGGCGGCCAATCCGATCAGAGAGAATCCCAAGGGGTAAACCCAGCACCAGGGCAGCCAGCGGCGTGGCAGAGCGGATCAATCCCAAGAGATCATTACTAAATCCCAAAGACAAGATATAAAGATTGAAAAATAGCTCCCAAACGCTGAAGGAAAACCCATACAGCAGCGTTGACAGCAAGAAACGTTTGGTTTGACGGTTTAATCGGTGCCGCATATTACCTATCAGCCCTGAATGAAATCATGGGCTTGATTTTACCATAGCGTTCTGCTTCAATCTTCTCATCACTGAGAAGATTGAAGCGATTTCGCACTTTATCTATTTTATTTCTTTGCGAAAGGTTATCATGGTCTTTTGTTTTTGATAGCCCAGGCTTTGATAGAGCTGAAGGGCACCGTTGGGATTATCTGTATCCACGCCCAAGGCAACTTCAGTCATCCCTTTGGCTTTATGCATGTGCATGCTGCGAACGATCAATGCTTTGGCGATACCCTGCCGGCGAAAGTCTCGATGGGTTGTAATCTCTTCTGTCCAACCCCGTTTTCGATCGAATTTCTGGTTGTAATCATGGTCAATGTAGTTCTGAACACTGCCGACCACCTCATCGCCTTTCCAGGCGACCTGCCAGTAATCGGGTTGAAAATACTTTGAATTCTGGTAAGAAATGAAATCTTCCTCTTCAGGTAGTGAGAAGCCCCAGTGATCTCGAAATGCTTCCACAGAAGCATCCCAAATCTTGCGAATATCCTTTTCTTCAACAGGACGAACTTCAATCCCTTCTGGCAGTTCAGCTGTGGGGATATTCTCCAGGGGTCGTGACATTTCGATGAAGTAGCGAACGGGATTATAACCAAGAGAATCAATAATCCGGTTAAATCCCTTCTGGATTTCGCTGCTGTAAGTTTGGAACAACCGCCTGCTGTCCTGGGGTTGAGCCTGGGCAATCTCACGCAGGCGCGCCTCGCACCATCCGACCATGGCAGTTTCGATGCCCTTTTCACGCCATTCAGGGATGATAAAAACGAAGAGAGAGTAGATCCGATCATTAGGGTCCTCTTCCTGGAACCATTCCACTCGGGAATAGGCGATTGCTTCCTCGTCGATGCAGGCGAAAATTATATCCTGGTAAGGATCAGAATGGGTCAAATGCTCGTAATCGTTTCTGATATCTTCAACGGTGGTAGCTCTATCATCTTGATCTGCTGCAGATGCTTTCTCTATAATCTTTGCCATCCACGAATAATCTGTTTCACCTGCAAAGGACCGGAAGTGCAATCCTTTGATGGAGGGGGCATTCTCGAGGTTGTATTCTTTTGTTTTCATTTTTTCTCCATAACTTATTGATTTACTGAAAATCCGCAGGGGGGTGATGTCCACCCCCGCAGGAAGCTGATGAAAGAGGGCTCTGGTTTGCAGCAAACCTCACTTTGCTAAAAATCACATTATGATATAACCAGAGTCCACCTCAAAGGTTTACCTGCTTCACCCACACCCTGCGGGGCAATCTCATGTTTCCTCTTTATTCTTTTCCTGTATCTTTTTCATGATTACCATTGGCTACAGCTGCCCGTTCCAGGTCATGTTTATTGAGTTTGAACTTCAAATAGGCCGGGATCACTGTCAGAAGTGCAAATACAGCAGTGATATAAAAAGGCACCTGGGGGTTGAAGGCCTTCCACAGGAATGAGCCGATAGCTGGCGCAGGCAAGGAGAAGATCCCCAGGCTGGCATGGATCAAACCAAAGCCAGTCCCACGCAACCGTTCCGGCAGGACCTTGCTGAGCAGGGATTGATAAGCCGGCGAGAGCAAGCCTACACCAACACCAAAAGCTGCCCAAACGCTGGCAAAACCGATAAAGCCATCAACGTTGATCAGCAGCAGCATCGCCAGGAATTCCAGGAAGAATCCCAGTGCAATCGCCGTGCGTTCACCAAACTTATCTGCGAACCAACCCGCCGGGATGGTAGTAATCATCATGGCCATCCCAAAGAAGGATGTCAGCCATCCAATCTGCTGCAAGCTCATCCCACCGATCTCTTCCAGGTAGATGGGCATCAGATTGAAGGACATCGAAAAGGCGATATCCCGGACGCCATCTGTCAGGAGCAACCAGGTCAGTACACCGCCAGCTAGCGCCAATCCAGCAATCGTCTTGAAATTAACCTTGAGAGAAGTGAAGGATAACTTTTCTCTTACATTTTCCTGGCGTCTTTTCCCGGCAACATTAGCCAGGATCAGTCGAATCGTTGTGGCACAAACATAGATACCTGCTGCGACAGCGAGCATGATCCTGAAGCCGTAGTTATCCGCCAGCCATCCAGCCAGGGGTGGTCCAATGACGGTCACGACTGTGTAAATCGTATCGGTGATACCGTAGACCTTGCCGCGGTGTTCTTCCGGCGTTTCCTCGGCGATGAAAGCTCCAAAGCTGGGGCCGATTAATGAGCGAGTAACTGCGTTCAGAAGTTCTGAAAAATACAGCCACTGCCAGGTTGGTACAAAGATCGGGCTGATAAATGCCCCCAAACCAACTAGGCTTCCAATGGCAACGCTTCTTAACCGTCCAATCGAATCTGATATCCAACCGCCAAGAACTTGCAGGACCAACGGGACGATTTGAGAAACCGTGAAGAAGATGCCAACTTGCAGGATATCTGCGCCGAGATACTTCAGGTAGAGCGGCAGCATGGTCATGTACATCTCAGCCGCGATGTTCGCGAACACCATCGCCACCATGAAGACGATCAGGGTATTGGATAGGATCCGCTGTCTGGTTTTAATTTCAGGCAGTAATTCTCGTTTTTCTATTGTTTCCATATTACTAATCAACTTTCATTTTTCTGGAAAGCAAATTGACTGTTACTCAGGTTTTCATCAAATGCTTTCCGGGTCTTAATTCGAGTTCATAGGTGTGGTAGGTCTCCGTGGCGTGCATACCGGCCTTTTCATACAGCCGGGTGGCATTCGTCAGGCTGTCAGAATCCACACCCAATCCAACGCGTTTTTTACCACGTTGATAAAACTCCTTGAATGCCGTTTGTAAGAGTGCCATCCCGAGTCCCTGGCGCCGCCAGGACCTGAGAACACACAACTGGTTTACCCAGCCTAAATCGGGATCCTCTTTATTTACCCCGGTACTTCGGCAAACACCAGCGATCTGGTCGCCATCTTTCGCCAAAAACCAGAGGGTGGGATCGAACTCTTTGCTGTTATTAATGTGATGCTGCCAATGTTCAAGCATCTCTTCAACTGAGTGTTTAACAAACCCCCAGTGATCCTGGAAACCCTCATCCAGAGCGATGATTGCTTCTTTTAATTCGTGCTCCAGGTCAATTGGGACGATCCTGAGCACATCTGGCAATGCAGGCTGCTGAGGAGGCTCATCAAATTCAATCATCATTCGATAAAATTTCCGGATAAGTTTGTGCCCAGATTTTTGTAAGGCAGCAATCCGCCGATGAGCTTTATCTGATGTGCCGTGGTTGATGATCACCCGAGTCCCTGGCGGGGCTAAGGCAATGCGCTTGCGGGCACAATCCTCTGCCCACGCCAGCATGTCCTTATAAATTTCTTCATCCCACTTCTCCGGGTGCAGCGTACCCCAGACGTATTTGATCACATGCGGCTTCGTGGTATCCCAAACTTCGATGTAGCCGATGACCTCACCATCTAAATTCTCTACCACCCGCGACATTTCATCCAGGTCAAATCCGGGAGAGGTCCATTCGTTGAGCATCTCGTCCAGGTCGCAATCATCGCGATTATATAGATGCTGAGATTGAGCGTTGAAAAGATCCACCACAGCGGGGGCATCTTCCAGCGTGAAAGGGCGTAATTTTGTTTTTGTCAGGGTCTTATCCATATCGTTCTCCGAAAATTGTTATCGGTTTTTTCTCACCAGGCAATCATCAGCCGTGAGAAAATTTGGTGCTTGACCCGTGACCTTTTGAAAAATTTTTGAAGCAGGTTGGAAAATAAAAAAGCCACGGGGTTTGGAGCTCGCCCGTGGCAGATTACCTAATCAGGTAAGTCTAAATATCAACAGGCGCACTCCGCGACAGTGAAATACGTCCGACATCGTCGGAGGATTTCGTACGAAGCATACTCAATTTAAAATATGCATTGATCATGGGGTGCGTTCCTTTCTTGTTAAATTCGATCTCTCGTGCCTGAACTTCAGGCTTTGCCTCAACATTACGAGTTTATCATACTATCCAAGAAAAAGTCAAGGGCAATTTGTGCGAATTTCAAGATTTCTTTATGAATCCCAGATAGATCACCAAGACGATGCCGATTGCAGAAAACACGATCAATCCCAGGCCTACTTTTGTTCCTTCGCCAAATGCCTGGTGCCAGATTGAGGGTTCTGGTGTGGGTGTGGTCGTTGGCAAAGGTGTTCGGGTGGGGAAGGGGGTCATGGTGGGCCGGGGCTGCGTGGGCGTGGGCGTGCCCGGGTCTGGGGTCGCGCTGCTGGTGATGGTCGGGGTGGGATCCGTTGCTTTTTGGATGATCAACTCCTGTCCTTCAAAAACTTCGGTTGTCGCCAGGCTGAGACCTGTATTCTGAAGAATCTCGTTGATTGGGATGCCGTAGGCTTCTGCAATGGTCCATAATGTTTCGCCGAACTGCACGGTATGGATGATGATCCCGTTTTCGCCAGGTGTGCTGGTGATCACCGGCGATAAAGGGACTGCTGTAGCTTCCTCTTGCGAGTCCTGAGAGGTGATCCCAGATTTTCCGAGAAGTTCCCAGATTATCCCTTTAGAAAATGGATATTGCTGTGATCGTACAGTGAAAGGGTTCGTAAGGATCTGAGCGTCAATCCACTTACTGGCATTTTTTGAATCCAAACCCAATGAAGCCTGTGCAGAGAGATTTGGCGTGAGGATCGCGGCTGCGATAAGAACCATCAGGAAAGCGGTCAGGAAAGATTTTCGGCTTTGTCGCATAATGGCATTATTATAGCGTGTTAGGCAAGAACAGTCACCCCTTTGGCAGCCGCTGCTTACCAAGCACCCATTGACGCAGCCTGGCATAACCGCAGCTTGAAAGGACCGCCCCAAAAGCAATCGTACCGAGTTTTCCTCCCGCGCCGCCCAGCAAAGGCGTGCTGTATACAAAGACCACACCTGTAAAGAGGGCTGTGATCAGCATGGTCCAGAATGCCGGGCAGCGTTCTCCGCTGGTCATCCCGGCGAAGCTGGCGCAGATAGCCACAACCGAAAGGGTTTGCCCGATTTCGGGGAAGATATTTGGCAGGATCAATCCGGCAATCAGCCCGACGAAAGCTGATGCCATCACAGGACCATGCTTCTGATGGATGTTCAGAAAGAAAGTTAAAGGTGCCCCCAACATGGCAGTCAGTATGATCAAAGTGTTCGTCTCCCAATCCGCAATGGGGAGTAATAGGAATTCCCTTCCCAGGCTCATCCCTGTTAATGCCGTACCAATCAGGGCGATTGTCCCTAATTTCCCGCCGATGCCATTAAAAACGTGACGGGTGAGGACGTAAACGATGCCAGCAATCAGACCAGCTAAGCCAACCTCAACATAGCTAAACAACAGTAAATTGGATGTCATGCCGACAAATGCCCCACAATAAGCGGGAACGCTGTAAGAGGGTGCGATCAAATATGCCAGGATGGCAACCAGGCTGGCAGCCACCACAGCACCCAGGCTGAGATCATGAGATAGGGCATACGCTAACAAGCTGCCCGACACAACCGATAATCCCTGCAGAACAGCGGAGACTCGGTTGGTTTCAGGTGCAGCCTGGTGAAAAATCTGTTTACCTTCATTAAGAATCGCAATCCCAGCGCCGATAAACACGATGACGGACATTACACCGCCGATGGAATGATATGCCCAGGCTTCGATAACGGTTGAGGTGAGCAAAGCCATCACCGTGACAGCCAGAAGGCTGAGGCCGAAAAAAGTGGACCATGGATAGATTTTTTGCATCATTGACACTCCAAACCCCGAGCCGTGATCTTTGGTAAGTAGGAATGATTATAACTCAGGCTGTGAGGCAATTCGCGCTGAGTGATGCGTGCCTTATATTGGTATAATCAAGGGATGCAAACAAGAGAAAGAGGAAGGACATTATGCTCGACATAAAATTTATTCGAGAAGAATCGGAGCGTGTTAAGGAAGCCCTGAAAAAAAGGTTCATGGAAACATCTCCTGTGGATGATGCCATCCGTCTGGATGAAAAACGCCGGGAATTGATCGTTGAAGTTGAGGAAATGCGATCAGAGCGGAACAGCGTCTCGAAGGACATCGGCCGCATGAAAGATCAGGCTCAACGCCAGGCGAAAATTGAGGCGATGCGTGACTTGGGACAAAAAATAGATGCCGTCGATGCTGACCTGCAGAAAGTCGAGACAACGTTGAACAACCTGCTTTTATCAATTCCTAACATTCCGGACCCTGAGGTCCCAGTGGGGGTTAACGACAGTGACAATATTGTCTTGCGGACTGTTGGTGAAATCCCTGTTTTAGATTTTAAGCCGAAACCACATTGGGATTTAGGACCGGAGCTGGGTATTATTGATTTTGACCGGGGCGTTAAACTGGCGGGATCCCGATTTTATGTTTTGAGCGGGCCAGGGGCTTTGCTGCAGCGTGCCCTGATCTTCTGGATGGTTGATTTGCATGCCCGACAGGGGTATTTGGAGAAGTATCCCCCATACATGGTGCGCGAAGAGATCCTGTACGGCACCGGCCATTTACCAAAATTCAGGGACAACCTGTACCGGGATGCGGAAGATGACCTGTGGATGGTGCCGACAGCCGAGGTTCCCCTGACCGGTATGCACCTGGGAGAAATTCTTGAAGAGGACCAGCTGCCGATTCATTATACAGCTTACACAGCCTGCTTCCGGCGGGAGAAGATGAGCGCAGGACGAGATGTGCGCGGGATCAAACGCGGCCACCAGTTTGACAAGGTCGAGATGTACACATACTGCACACCAGAAAACTCTGTCGCTGAACATGAAAAAATGCTGGGCGACGCCGAGGAGACGGTGGCTGCCCTGGGTTTGCCATATCGAGTGCTGCTGCAGTCCACCGGCGACCTTGGGTTCAGCGCTCACAAGTGCTATGATATCGAGGTGTGGGCACCGGGATGCGGTGAATGGTTGGAGGTCTCCTCAGTGTCCAATGATGGGGAGTTCCAGGCGAGGCGCGCCGCGATCCGCTACCGACCAACTGAAGGGAAGAGCACCCAATTTGTGCACACATTAAATGGCTCCGGCCTGGGTATGCCTCGCACCCTGATCGCAGTGCTGGAGAACTATCAGCAGGCGGATGGTTCTGTGCTGATTCCAGAAGTTGTTCAACCCTTGATGAGCGGGCATGAGGTAATCCGTCCGCTCTGATGTCGCTCTGGGCAGAAATCCCCCTTCTTTTCGTCGTCATCCTGGGAATGCTGATTGGCTTCTTTGGCTTGTTTCTGGTGTTCTTTCCTGGACTGACCGTGATCTGGGCATCTGTTCTTTTGTGGGGAATTGCCACAACCTTCAATTTCAAGGTCGGCCCCTGGACCTTTACCCTGACCATCGCCACTTTTTTAGTGATCACCATGTTGATGCTGTTCGGGAATATCCTGGACAACATTTTTATGGCAGGAAACGCCAGACAAAAGGGAGCCAGCTGGTGGGCGATCATCCTCAGTTTTGTGGCGATGGTTGTGGTGAGTATCTTCCTCACGCCCCTGGCGGGCCTGGCTGCTACACTGCTGGTGCTGTTCCTGGTGGAATTAATTCGCATCAGAGATTTCAAATCTGCTTTTCGATCTGTATCGGGTATGGCTATGGGGTGTGGTTGGGGAGTTATTGTGCGTCTGCTGATCGCAGGTTTGATGATTTCATTGTTCATCATGTGGTATTTCGTGCTGTATTGATCGTCATGATAGTGTGCTGACCATTATCTACGCCGATTTTTATTCGTTGTGCCGCCGGAAAGAATGTCTGAAGCGAAGGACTTTCTTTGGTAGGGGAAAAATAAAAACTTGTCCCACAAGAGCTTACATGGGACAAGTTGTTGTGTCAGGTGTCTATTTCTCTGTTTGATTATTCGTGTGGCAGGTGGCTCTCGATCATCAATGGGGATTGATTCTTTAATTCTTCAGCAACCAAAACAAGGTGGGACATGGTCGCTTCTTCTTCTACCTGCTCATCCACATAGTAGCGTAAGAAATCCTGGCTGGCATAATCCTTTTCTTCGACAGCGAGATCCATCAGATGATTGATCTTGCTGGTGACACTCTTTTCCCAGCTTAAAGCCATTTCGAATGCTGCTTTGACACTATCGAATTGATTTGGTACAGCTGGAATAGCTGGAATCGCCACATCCCCTTCGACTTCCAGCAGGAAATGGACAAATTTCATAGCATGTTCGCGCTCTTCCTCGGATTGGTCAAAGAAGAATTCTGATAGTCTGGCCAGTCCTAAACCGTTGAAGTACGCAGCCATATTGGCATATGCATTGGATGCTTTCAACTCTTCGCCAATTTGTGTGTTGATGGCATTATTTAATTTTTTACTGATTTTCATCGGATATCTCCTTAGATATTGTCTGGTTTATTGTTTATAGTCTTTTGATTCCAAAAGCACCTAAAAGGTTACAATTTTTGATTAGGTTGGAATGTTAATTGTCATGCTGCAGATAAAACATATATATTGTGAGAAATAAATCACAACCGTGCCTGGCGTGCGAGGAACAGGGCAATTGAACCGGCGACGGAAGCGTTGAGAGAATCGATGTCTCCCTGCATGGGCAGTTTCATCAGCAGGTCACATTTTTCCCTGACCAAACGGCGCAATCCCTTGCTTTCATTTCCGATCACAAGGCCAATTCCCCCTGAAAGGTCCATGTTCTTAGGGGGCTGGGCTTGAGGGCTGTCTTCAAGGCCGATCATCCACCCGCCAGCTTCCTTGAGACGATCCATAGCTTGCGCCAGGTTATGCTGCGCAATCAGGAGCATCTCGGCAGCGCCGGACGATGCATTGACCACTGCGGGAGTCACTGATGCGGCCCGTGCCAGGGGTAAGATCACGCCGTGGACGCCAAAAGCTTCGGCAGAGCGCAGCAAGGTTCCCAGGTTTTGAGGATCCTGCAGGAGGTCCAGCAGCAGCACAAAAATGGGCTCCTGTCTTTTTTCAGCGAGCTGAATGACCGCTTCCAGGTCACTATAGGGATATCCGCTTACCTCGAGCGCCACCCCCTGGTGGTGTGTCGCAATGCCATCTAATTCCTGGCGCTGGACAAATTTGATGGGAACCTGGTGGGACCGAGCCTGGTCGAGGATTTCTGCTAAACGACCGGCTATCTTTGATCCTTCAGCAGTCCACAGGCGAAACATCTCTCGCCGGCGGGCTTTGAGCACCTCGAAGACGGGATTGCGGCCTGTGATCCATTCACGCACGGGTTACTCCCAGTGCCAGGTCGAGCCCTGGGGCGTATCTTCGATCACCACGCCCAATTCAGCCAGCTGGTCGCGAATGCGATCGGAAAGCTGGTAATTTTTCCCTTCTCGTAATTCCTGGCGCAGGTCCAGGAGCAGTTCAATGAAAGGATCTGCACGGGAGGCAGTTTTTTCCTGCCTATTCAGTTCCAGCCCCAGCACGCCAGTCAATTTTTCAAAGCTGTGCTGTGCATCAGTCAGTTCGTCATCTGTAGCGCTGTTA
>Ga0209121_10003168_pt1 | contig 16077 bp, 10 predicted proteins | sample Cruoilmetagenom3_FD_187292 | JGI IMG/M metagenome (GOLD analysis project Ga0209121, IMG submission 187292) | Oil polluted marine microbial communities from Coal Oil Point, Santa Barbara, California, USA - Sample 3 (SPAdes) (version 2) | ecosystem: Environmental > Aquatic > Marine > Oil seeps ... | reverse complement strand
CATATTTGAGAAAAATCTATTAAAACACGAAAAAATCAAGCAATCACTGAATTAGTAATTATTTCTGCTTAATTTTTGCCACAAACTTCGCCAAGTTCCTGAAATTGTTTAAACAAAAAATAGGACTATTGAAAATTCATTATAAGTAGTATACGTGCTCTTTAAAGAAGAGCATAGTGATACTCCTGGATAGTCTTTACAGTAAGTTCTCCCTTTTTCATTGCTTTAATTCCATTTACACTGGCTAAAGCACCAGAAATAGTAGTAATAATAGGTATATGGTGGATGACTGCCTGGTGTCTAATTTTGTATTCATCAAACTTTGGTCCTTTACCTACAGGAGTATTAAAAATAAGTTGAATCTCCCCATTTTTGATACGATCTTCTATGTTAGGACGTCCTTCAACAATTTTTTTTACTAACCTTACTTTAATTTTATTCTTCTTTAAAATCTGGTAAGTCCCCCGCGTAGCAACCAGATTAAAGCCCAAATCCGCTAATTCTTTGGCAATAGGAATAATGGAAGGTTTATCCTTATCGGCAACACTAACAAACACCGTTCCCTCCAAAGGCAAAGACAATCCTGCTCCCATTTGAGCTTTAGCAAAAGCTATTCCAAAATTATCTGAAATTCCCATTACTTCCCCTGTAGAACGCATCTCCGGTCCCAAAATTATATCTACTTCCGGAAATCTTATAAAAGGAAAAACCGCTTCTTTCACGGCAATATAAGATAAATCTTTTTCTTTTGTTATCCCTAAATCCTTTAATTTTCTTCCTACCATTACTTTAGCCGCTATTTTGGCTAAAGATAAACCAGTGGATTTCCCTACGAAAGGAATAGTTCGGGAGGCGCGTGGATTTACTTCCAGAACATAAATTTTTTCATTTTTTATGGCATATTGAATATTTAAAAGTCCAATTATTTTTAATTCTTTAGCTATAGAATAAGTTTGTTTTTTTAGTTTTTGAATTATTTTTTTTGAAAGAGTATAAGGAGGAAGACTACAGGCGCTATCTCCGGAATGAATTCCTGCTTCTTCTATATGTTCCATAATTCCTCCAATCACACACCTTTCCCCATCAGAAAGAGCATCTACATCCACCTCAATAGCTCCCTCAATAAACTTATCTATTAAAACGGGGTGCTCTGGAGAAACCTTTACCGCATTTTGCATATAATTTTCCAGGGAAGGTTCATCGTAGACAATCTCCATTGCTCTTCCTCCAAGGACATAAGAAGGCCTTACTAAAACAGGGTAGGTAATTCTTTCAGCAATTTTTTTTGCTTCAGAAAAGGATTCTCCTGTTCCATAAGGAGCTTGATTTAAATGAAGTTTGCTAACTAAATAGGTAAATTTTTTTCTATCTTCAGCCCGGTCAATATCTTCAGAAGAAGTCCCTACAATATTTATTCCTTCTCTCTTAAGAGAAAGAGCCAACTTTAAGGGAGTTTGCCCTCCTAATTGCACAATTACTCCCTCAGGTTTTTCCTTATCACAAATATTAAGAATATTTTCCAGGGTTAAAGGTTCAAAATAAAGCTTATCTGATGTGTCATAATCAGTACTCACTGTTTCCGGGTTACAATTTACCATAATTACTTCATAACCCTCTTCTTTCAAGGAGAAAGCTGCCTGCACACAGCAATAATCAAATTCTATTCCCTGTCCAATACGATTAGGTCCTCCACCAAGAATCATAACTTTTTTCTTTTGAGAATGGCGAATTTCATCCTCTACTTCATAAGTAGAGTAATAATAAGGAGTACGAGCTTCAAATTCAGCCGCACAGGTATCTACCAACTTAAAAGTAGCCTCTATTTTTTTTTCTTTACGATATTTGCGGATATTTAATTCATCTGTATTTAAAAGATAAGCTAATTGAACATCAGAAAAACCATATTGTTTGGCTTCTCTCATTAGATCAACAGGGATCTGTTTTTCGCTATTTAAGGGAGAAAAAGTTTTTATTTTCCTTTCCATCTCTACTATTTGTTTAATATTATAAAGAAACCATTTATCTATCCCCGTAAGTTCATAAATCTCATTTAATGATATTCCTTTTTGAAAAGCATAGCGAAAATAAAAAGGTCTTTCTGGATAAGGAGTAATGAGCTTTTGTTTTATCTCTTCCAGAGAGATATTATTTAATTCTATATCCTTTCCATCCGCTCCCAGTCCATATCTACCCTGTTCTAAAGAACGTAGTCCCTTCTGGAGAGCTTCTTTAAAAGTTCTCCCAATAGCCATTACTTCTCCTACAGATTTCATCTCTGTGGTTAAAGCTGTATTCACTCCTGTAAATTTTTCAAAATCCCAGCGAGGAATTTTTACCACACAATAATCTATAGTAGGCTCAAAACAAGCAGGAGTCTTTTTAGTAATATCATTAGGGATTTCATCAAGAGTATGTCCTACAGCAAGTTTAGCCGCAATTTTAGCGATGGGAAATCCTGTAGCTTTAGAAGCGAGAGCTGAAGAACGAGATACCCTGGGATTCATCTCAATTACTACCATTTTTCCATCTTCGGGATTGATAGCAAATTGAATATTAGAACCCCCTGTTTCTACCCCGATTTTACGAATAATCTTAATAGCAGCATCTCTCATCTTTTGATACTCTTTATCAGTAAGAGTTTGTGCAGGAGCTACCGTAATACTATCTCCGGTATGGACTCCCATAGGATCAAAATTTTCTATAGAACAAACAATAACCACATTGTCTTTCCTATCTCTCATAACCTCAAGTTCGTACTCTTTCCATCCAATAACTGACTCTTCTACTAAAATTTCAGAAATAGGACTGTATTCAATGCCTCTGGCGGCTATTCTCCTTAGTTCTTCTACATTATAAGCTGCTCCTCCCCCTGTTCCTCCGAGAGTATAAGAAGGGCGAATAATAAGGGGATAACCTACTTCTTTAGCAAAATTTACAGCTACCTCCACGCTCCCAAGATATAGACTCTGGGGAGTGGAAAGACCTATCTCTTGCATAGCCTTTTTAAAGAGTTCTCTCTCCTCTGCTTTCTCTATAGCCTCAAATTTAGCTCCAATAAGCTCTACTCCATATTTTTTCAGCACTCCTCTTCGAGAAAGCTCAGCACCAATATTTAGTCCTACCTGTCCTCCCAGAGTAGGAAGCATTGCCTGGGGGGATTCTCGTAAGATTATTTTCTCTACCACTTCAGGGGTGACTGGTTCAATGTATGTTCTATCAGCCATCTCGGGATCGGTCATAATAGTTGCCGGATTGCTATTTACAAGGACGACCTGATAACCCTCTTCCTTGAGGGCTTTACAGGCTTGAGAACCGGAATAATCAAATTCACAAGCTTGCCCAATAATTATCGGACCGGAGCCAATAATTAATATCTTCTTAATGTCGGTGCGTTTAGGCATTTAGTTATTCTCCATCATTTTTATGAACTTACGAAATAAATAACGGGAGTCATGAGGACCAGGTGAGCTTTCGGGGTGATATTGAACTGAAAAAACAGAAAGTTCTTTATTTTCCATTCCTTCCAGTGTATGGTCATTAAGATTAATATGAGTTGGGATTAAGCCCTGTAATTTGTAACTTGTAATTTGTAATTTATTATCTAATTTTACACAAAATCCATGATTTTGAGCAGTAATTTCTACTTTACCTGTTTTAAGCTCCTTTACAGGATGATTTGCTCCTCTATGCCCGAATTTTAATTTATAAGTCTCAAGTCCAAAAGCTCTTCCTAATATCTGATGGCCAAAACATATCCCTAAAATAGGTTTTTTGCCCAATAATTTCTGAACCTCCTTGACAGCGTAGGGGACTCCTGCAGGGTCTCCTGGTCCATTGGAAAGAAGGATGCCGTCAGGATTAAGTTTAAGAATATCTTCTGCTTTAGTAAAAGCTGGAACTACAGTTACATAACACCCCTCCCTGCTAAGTAACCTTAAGATATTGTATTTTATTCCAAAATCAATAGCTACTATATGATAAATAGGTTTTCTTAAATTCTCTTTTGAACTTTCTTCTTTCCAGATATATTTTTTCTTACAGGTAACTTCTTTGACTAAATCTCTTCCAACAAGGCCAGGAGAGACTTTTGCTTTTTCTACTAAATTTTGGGGATTTAAATCCTCAGTGGAAATAATCCCTTTCATTGCTCCTGCTTCCCGAATATGTTTAGTTAAAGTCCGGGTATCTATTCCCTCAAGACCTAAAATATTATATCTATTAAGAAAATCTTTTAAACTACCTTTTGATCTCCAATTGTTGGGAAACTCGCTGTATTCCCTTACTATAAATCCCTCTACCCAGGGATGAATAGATTCATAATCCTCTTCATTTACTCCGTAGTTACCGATAAGAGGGTAGGTCATCGTAACAATTTGACCTTTATAAGAAGGATCGGTGAGGATCTCCTCATAGCCACACATACTGGTATTAAAAACTATTTCACCACTTACTTCCCCGGAACCAGCAAAAGTATGTCCTTCAAGAATAAAACCGTCTTCTAATGCTAAAATTGCTTTCATTTTGTATTTCTGTACACTATTCTTCCTTCAAAAATAGTCCATTCTACTACCCCGGGAAGTGTCCATCCTATAAAAGGAGAATTTTTGCTTTTAGATAAAAAATCTTCTTTTCTAACTACCCAGTTTTTGTTTAAATCAAATATTACCAGATTTGCTTTCGCTCCTTCTTTTATTCTTCCCCTATCTATCTTGAGAATGCGTGCTGGATTTATAGTCAACTTTGAAAGAGCTTGAATTAAAGAAAGGACTTTTTTTTCTACTAATTCTTTAATTACTAAACTTAAAGCTGTTTCCAAACCTATTATTCCGAAGGGAGCGCTGACATAATCGCTTTCTTTCTCTTCCTGAGAATGAGGGGCATGATCAGTAGCGATAACTTCAATAATTTCGTTTTTTAATCCTTCTTTTAAAGCTATTAAATCTTTTTCTCCCCGAAGAGGAGGGTTTACCCTGGTATTGGGATTAAAACTGGTAACTTCTTTTTCTGTAAGAGTGAAATGATGAGGAGTCACTTCCGCACTAACTTTTATCCCGCTCTTTTTAGCTTGCTCAATAAGTTTTACTGAACCTGCAGAAGAAAGATGAGCTACATGAAGGGGGGACCCAGTCATCTTACTTAAGGTTATATCCCTAAAAATAGCTACTTCTTCTGCCTCTCTGGGTATTCCCTTTAAGCCTAAAATGGTGGAAAAATATCCCTCATTCATTACTCCATCCTGACTTAATGTTTTATCCTCGCAATGAGAAATAAGAGGTAAATTAAACATTTTCACATATTCCAGAGCTCTACGCATAAGATAAGTATTTTCCACCCAATTTCCATCATCGGAAAAAGCTACTACTCCTGCCTTCCACATCCTGCCCATTTCTGATAGTTCCTCCCCTTTTCTCTCCTTACTAATTGCTCCTATCGGTAGAACTTCTATTATTCCCTCTTTTCTTGCCTTCTCATAAATAAATTTTACCACTGAAGGATTGTCAATAGTAGGAGTAGTGTTAGGCATACAGCAGATAGTAGTAAATCCTCCTCGAGCAGCAGCATAAGTTCCACTCTGGATAGTTTCTTCATCTTCTCTACCTGGTTCTCTTAAATGAGTATGCATATCAATAAGTCCGGGAGAAACTATTTTTCCGGAAGCATTTAATGTCTCCTCGCAAGAATCAATATTTTTAGATATTTTTTTTATTTCTCCTTTTTCAAGAAGAATATCCATTATCTCATCAGTATTTGTAGCTGGGTCTATTACTCTCCCTCCTTTAATTAAAAGAGACATTTTATCTATTTCTCCCAAGTAATAAATATAATATAGCCATTCTGACAATTATTCCATTGGTCACCTGATTTAAAATAATACTTTTTTTGCTTTTGCTTGTTTTAAAGGGTAATTCTACTCCCCAGTTTACGGGGCCAGGATGCATAATGAGAATATCCTTCCTGGCTAATTTTAACCTCTCTTCAGTTAAAGAGAAAAAATCTCTATATTCACCTATAGAAGAGAAAAGTCCCCAGTTTTGTCGTTCTTTTTGTATTCGTAGCATCATCACTATATCAACTTCTCTGAGAGCTTCTTCTAAGGAAAAGAATACTTCTACCGCCATTTTTTCTATCATAGGAGGTATAAGAGCGGGAGGACCACAAACTCTTACTTTAGCTTTCAGCCTGGTTAATCCCCAGATATCAGATCTCGCTACCCTTGAATGAGCAATATCCCCTACAATGAGTATTTTTAAATCTTTTATTCTTCCTTTTGTCTCCCTTATGGTATATAAATCTAAAAGAGCTTGAGTGGGATGCTCATGAGCACCATCTCCTGCATTAATTATAGATACAGGTAGTTCCTTTGCCAGAAGATAAGGGACCCCAGGAGTAGAATGTCTGATAACAAAACAGTCAACTTTCATAGCTAAAATATTTTTAACTGTATCTTGTAAACTTTCTCCTTTGACGATACTACTATTTGAAGGAGAGAAGTTTAAAACATCGGCATTAAGTCTTTTCTCTGCTAATTCAAAAGACATTCGCGTGCGAGTACTTGCTTCAAAAAAGAGATTTACCACTGTTTTTCCGCGTAAAGCGGGAATCTTTTTTATAGGTCTATTTAGAATTTCTCGAAAAGATTTTGCAGTGTCAAGAATAAAAAGAATCTCTTCTTCTGCAAGATCCTCTAAACCCAATAAATCTTTCCTTTTAAAATCCATTTTTTACTCTTTTTTAAAAAAGCCTCAGGATTTTTCCTTCGGCAGAGTTGCAGTTATAAATTCTTATAATTTAAAATAAGTACTTCGTCTCTGTCATCTATCTCTTTTAGTTTTACCTCCACCATTTCCTCTGAAGAAGTAGGGATATTTTTCCCTACATAATCAGGATGAATGGGTAGTTCCCGGTGACCTCTATCTATTAAAACAACTAACTCAATTTTTTGAGGGCGACCAAGATCAAGTAAAGCATCAAGAGAAGCCCTTATAGTTCTCCCTGTATAAAGGACATCGTCTACTAAAATAATTTTCTTATTATCTACAGGGACCAAAATATTAGTATCTCTTATTATGGGATGATAGCCTATCCGTGTAAGATCATCTCTATAGAAAGTTATATCCAGGCTTCCTGTGGGAAGTTCCTTTCCTTTTATCTCCTTTATTAATTTGCCAATTCTTTCTGCCAGGGATACTCCCCGACGTTGAATGCCCACCAGAATAAGATCATCTACTTCTTTATTTTTCTCTACTATCTCATGGGCAAGACGTAAAAGAACCCGGGCTATATCTTTTTCATCCATTAATTTAATCACTTTTATCTCCCTATGTATTGTCCGGTAATATCAAAATATCTCACTTCTTTTTGCCATTGGTAGTCGCGAGGCTTGAGAGCACCTGCGGGGGACGAGCCCCGCGCTACAGTAGCGTTGGAGTTTATCTCCAACATTTTAGCCTGCGTTTGGACGCAATAGTCTTTGTTTTACGCAACTTAAAAGTTGCGGCTACCATAAAACTTTTGAAATTCCAATACCATAAAAAAAGTCCTTCTTGCTAAAACAAGAAGGACTTTTCGATCTACAGTAATATAGTTTAACATTTCCACCTTCCTTACCAGCCTCACCGGGTTAGTTTAAAGGAAAAATTATCTTTGAAACTATGATAATATAAAATTATTTTTTGTCAAATTAAATTTTTAGAATACCTTTAAATTCGTAATATCTGTATTAACAATGCTCTCTGTTACCATCCCATATTTCTTCGCCATTCATCATAAGTTCCTTTTCCTTCTTCTATCAGCCTTTTTAACCGTTTTTTAGGAGGAAGACCTTTCTCGGCTATTCTTCTGAGAGGATCAGTCCGTCTGCCCAGATGTTCTGTCACCCATTGGTGAAACTTAAGTTCTAATTCATCCACAATTTCTCTTCTTTCCTTAGCAAGATTCTTCAGCTCTTTGGGGTCAGATTGAAGATCATAAAGTTCAGTTGAGGGAAGACTCCAGAAACCATTATCTATACACTTAATTAATTTCCACCTTTTAGTTCTCATCATCCGGGTAGCCTGCCACAGGCCCTGGTTAGTAAAAACTTCCTCATATTGCTCAATGTGCTTTCCTTTTAACAAAGGGAATAGACTCTTACCTTCAAATTCATCAGGAATATCAACTCCGAAGAACTCCAGTACTGTGGGTGCAATATCAATTAATTGAACTAATGCTTCAATTTTTTTACCTTTCGGAAGATCTGAATGATGGAAAATAAGCGGGACATGAACTGTAGGCTCGTATACTCCAGCATGGTCAAAGTAGATACCATGTTCCCCTAAACTCTCCCCATGATCTGAAGTTAATATAATCAGAGTATCATTTAAAATATTTAGCTTTTCTAATGTGGCCACCAGTTCTCCAAACTTCTCATCAACATAAGTAATCTCAGCATCGTATTGAGCAATAATATATTCAAGATCAGTAATGCCCTCACCCATTGCATCTATAAGTCTCTTTACAAAAGGATAGGCTAAGTTCTTCTTCATCCCATCAAGACTGTGGTTGCTCGGATCCTTTTCATTCCCCTGATAATACATTCTTTTATAGCGCTGTGGTGGGGTATATATTCCATGAACATCCCAATAATGAATGAACATAAAAAAATTATCTTTCCAATGAGTTTTAAGCCAGGGAATAGCTACGGAATTTATCTCGTCCGCGGTTACCTTTTGGGTTAATCTAACATCTCCAGCCACGGGGTTCATATAATATTGAAAACCTTTAGCAAACCATTTCTTCATATGATAAAGAGTGCTAACAGCACAAGTTGTGCATCCTTTAGCTGCTAAAATTTGAGGAAACCAGGGGGCATTGTCAGAGAGATGCTCATCAGCGTGAGATACTACACCCGTAGACATACCCCTTTGTCCTGAAAACATTGCTGTATAAGAAGGCTGGGTGGGAACATCTGTAGGGTAGGCATTGGAAAACAAAACCCCTTGAGATGCCATTCGGTCAATATTAGGAGATGTGGATCTGAAGTACCCGTAGCAACCGAGATGATTTGCCCGCAAGGTATCAAATACAACATACAATACTTTCATTTTTCAAAAACCTCCTTTCAGTATCTTTTCTAAAATCTTCAGGTTAAAAAGTAAAGCTCTCGGCAGGTGGAAAAATCCTTTCCACATAGAACCTTTTAGATATAAAGATGGTTTTCCCTCCCGATTAAGGTAACCAAACCATTCCCCATATTGAGAATCAGGAAAATGAGTAAATGTCCACTCATGTATTTTTTTATACCAGGATAAATAATTTTGTTTACCTGATAAATGATAAGCAAGTAGCAGGGCATAAAGTGCCTCTGTATGGGGCCACCATAGTTTCATATCCCATTCAAGTTGCTCAGGTGGTTTACCTTCAGAGTCAACAAAGTAAAATAGTCCTCCAAATTCTTTATCCCATCCCCAGTCCAAAGACCAATCAAGAATCTTTAATGCTCGCTGAATTATCTTGTTATCACCTCTATTTTGTCCTTCACGCAAGATAAACCAAGTTGATTCGATAGCATGACCGGGATTAATACATCTACCCTGAGGTGAATCTAACCTACTTCCGTCCGCAGAAATATTTTCAAATAAAGCTTTTTCTTTATCTTTAGTATGGCGATATAAAATTTTATTTAAACACTCATCAATAATTTTACTAAACCGAACGTCCTTTACAATGTGACTTAACTCTTGAGTAGTAGCAAGAAGGATCATTGGTATTGCATGAGATTCTACCTTTCTTGTCTTTGGATAGGTATAAGATGAGAGATACCCAGGAGTATTAACCCATTTTATCACATTCCAGTAAATATTTTGTGCCATCTTAAGGACATCTTCATCTCCTGAGGCTTTTGCATATTCAGCCATACCTATAATAGCAAATGTTTCAGAAAATATACTCCAGGGTTTATAAAGAGGTTTCCCATCACAGGTAACGCTAAAATACATCCGTCCTTCAGAGTCAAAGAAATATTTGCGTAAGAAATTAACCCCTAATTTTGCTGCTTCTAACCACTCAGGTATTTTCTCTAATTCATCGTATAATTTTGAAAACATCCATATCTCTCGAGCCTGCGGCCATACATATTTATCTTTGTCATAAATAGAACCATCTCTATCCAGGCAGGTATAGTAACCACCATTTTCTCTATCTAAAGAATACTTCATCCAAAAAGGAACAACATCCTCTAATAGTTGTTTGCGGTATAATTTAATTAAATTAAGGAAAAAACTTTTTTCTACCTTCATATAATTCCCCTTAATATAATACTAATTCTTTTCTCTTAATATAGACTCTAACCAATTCACTGCTAAGCCAAATTTATTAATAAAAATTTTCTTTAGATTTGGATTTTTTAATAGAACACCGGGGCGGTTGCACAATATCTTCCGTAAAGGAGCCCCTCTCCATGCCCAACCACCTTTTTCCACCATAAAATGTAGAAGATCAGGGTCTCCATTTAACTCCCTTGCTAACCAATCCTCCAGAGCTAATCGCATCTTTCCGAACCTCTCACTTTCTTTTTCAGAAACATCCATCTCTTGATTTTTATCTTCAGCCAGGTTAAATAACTCATATTCTTTTATATGATCAAAACCAGGTCGACTAAGTGTATGGACAAGAGCCCAATTTCCTTTAATGTACATTCGCTGAATTACAGTAGCACAAGTATTGGTTACAATTTCTTGATGAGAGGTACCCTCCTTACCCTCAATTACGTTTACTAAACTCCTTCCACAGAGACCTTCTGGAATAGGTAAGTTGGCCAGCTCCAAAAGTGTAGGCATAATATCAACTCCTAAGGAAAATCCCTTTACTCGTTGGTTCTCTGGAATTCTTCCTGGCCACCAAAAGATAAGAGGAATATGAGCGATATTCTCATAACAGCTCTGATGGTCAAAAAATCCGTATTCTCCAAATGCTTCCCCATGATCACTGGTAATTACTATGAGTGTATCCTCTATAATGTCAAGCTCTTGAAGAATTAAAAAAATCTGGTTAATGTAATCATTGGTATATCTAATCTCACTATCATAATAAGCAAGGAGTCTTTCTGGCCTGGTTTCGCCATCTGAGACAAGCTTATGATATTGTGTATAATAAGCATTAAGTACCTCATTATTTTTAATGAATTTCATTTCTGGAGCTATAGAAGTATATTGGTCGGGTGAGAACATCTTCTGGTAAGATTTTGGAGCTTTAATATAGGGACCATGAGGGTCCCAATAATGGACAAAAAGAAAGAAATCCCTATTACCATAAGTCTTTAACCACCGGGATGCTTCAGCGCTAACTTCCTCTGCATTTCCTCCTTGCCATCTAAGACCAGGAGGAATAATATCTTTGAATCCTTTTACTAACCAGGGCGTAGTATATAGCAAATTTGAAATCATTCCCGTGCGATATCCTGCTGCTGCAAAATGCTCTGCCAGAAGAGGCTCGGTAATCCTAAAATCAGAGGCTACATTCTCATGTCCTAATATCCCATTTTTTATTCCTCTCTGGCTGGAAAATAAAGCAGTAAATGAGGGTCTCGTGGGAACATCTGTTGCATAATGATGCTCAAATAATACTCCTTGATTTGCAATTTTATCAATATTTGGACTGGTAGATTGTTTATAACCATAGCACCCTAAATGGTCAGCCCGTAATGTATCAATAGCAATTAAAATAATCTTATGTGCAGTGTTCATAATGAATACCTCTTTTTTCGAAATTTTTCTTCTTTAAATAAAGAAAATTTTTATACTTCAAATTGTTAATAGCTTCTTGTACTAAATGCATTTTAACTCATTAACTTAATTATCTTTGAGAGTTTTTCTTTTACCTCTATCTTCTGTATTATATCCCACAGCGAAGTCCCTTGAAGGCGCATTCCTAATATGGCTGTGATCCACCCTTGCGTCCAACCAGACTCAATAGACCAGGTACCCCAACCAATATCACTGTTGCTGGCCCAGTAATCCCAATTTTTAAAATCAAATGCACGGTACCAGCCACCATCAAGATAAGGATAAACTTTGGAATTAATTTGAATTCTACAGAGAAATTCAGCAAGCTTATCTTCTGCCTCTCCTAATTTTTTGTTATCTAAAACTGCATTTGCTTCATGTAAACCAACAAATGCAAAATTACTGGTATAAAGCATATCACTTACAAGGTCACCATTTTCTTGAATTAAAGGGGCTTCGCTTGTGCCATAGGCTTCATTAGAGGTTGGTGGTGCATACCTACCAAAACCTACCTTACCAATACTCTCCCTGATTGCTCCGCAAGGTTGTTGATCTTTAAATAAATCATTAGCTATAAGATAAAGCCAATCACGATATTCTTGATTATCTTTTACTCTAATTAACCAGGCTAAGGAAAGAAGCATTCGTGCTCTTTCCTGGGCAATTCCATTTGTCCAGTGCCACTTCTCTGGATAAGCCTTCATTGTCATACGGATGGCAGTTTCAGCCTTATCAAAAAAGGGTTTATAATCAGTTTTATAGTAAGCCCAAAGATAACACGCCCATATATATGCCTGATAATGAGGGGCGTACTCAATATATGCTTCTTCATTAAATTTACGCCATCCTTTTTCTTCAAGTTCACTGGTCTCAAGGCGACCATGGCGAAAACCATACTTTCCTGCTGTTCGCAGGTTAGCTATTATCGCCTTTAATACCTCCCTGGTCCACTTATCAGAATTCAGCAGACTACTTACTGCTAATGTTCCCAGAATAGAGCGGGCATTGTCATCCCCATAGTAGATATTCAGAGCATCTTCTGACCACGAAATTAGGCCATAAGCTGGGTGTTTAGGATCATTACGAGGGCCTTTTCGAAAATCTGATATAAAATAAATATAATCTAAAAGATTCTTAGCTATATCTTTGCTTCGTTCCTTATGATTGATTTTCCAATCAAAAGCTATGGCCATTGCTGATTCACCAATACAGTCATTTCTACGAGTATAACTTTGTCTTTGACTACCGTCATAATAAATCTTTGCGCCGTATCCTTCTGATATTCCATTTTTTCCGTCACCTATAGGTATATTATCTGGCGGTAGAGGGCCAACTCCATCTGCCTCTTTTACTTTTTCCATTGTGCTTTTAATTTGTTTCTCAAAATCAGAGTGAACAAGTAATCTTGACTTATAAAACCATTTGATAGCTTTATCAAATGCCTTTTTTTCAAAATCCTGGGGTAGCTTATCGCTCTGTCCATACATAGGTCTGACTGCTGGTTTCCATTTAAGAGTAGGAGCTATTCCTCCCTCAGTTACCCAATTAAGAATCTTTTCCCAAATAATCCGCCAGGCATTTTTTGGACTATACCTACCGCTGATAAAGTTAGTTAATTTTGTTGTTGAAACAAGAATATTAGGTTTATAGAAGAATAAAATAGGATATACCTTTTCAGGAAGACCAAATACGGCTTTGTTAAAACCAGCAACTCGAGCGGCTATAATATGAGGATTATCGCTTTTTACAGAAACAAAATGACAATCATGAATAACAATTATCCTCATCTTCTCAAGATCATCACCAAAAAAATCTGAATTAATTACACACCGCTCCCATTTTATTAATTTAGGCTTATCAAAAGAAAGATTATCAATAGTAGCTGGATATTCTATATATAATCGCAGGTGCTTTGTAAGTACTTTATTTAGTAATTCTGAATTAACTTTTATTCCTTTATCTGGATATTCATCAGCTAAAATGAGTATCCCATCGCCCTCAGATACTTTGTCAATAGCCTCAGAAACTAAATCAAATCTTGGGTATAGGTAACCATTTTCAATCATTACTTTATATAAATCATTATCTGGTTGGCAACAAAATACTAATCCTGTTTTTCGCATATTTTATCTCCCTTAGAATTTTTTCATTAGGTTTAATTTTCAGTATTTTTCAACAAATATAAATAGAAATGGGAGAAAGGTATAAATGTCCTTTCTCCCATTGAATCATCTATTTCTTAATGAACCAACTTGCTGTTTGATAAGAGGTAAGGTCACCAGATAAAGGAGGTTCAGGCACATTTCTAAAATTATTCTTAGCTATACCAAATCTTTCTATAGGATTTTCAATTACTACACCTATTTGCAAGAGATTCTCTACATTAATTTCAACCGCTTCTTTTATAAGCTCATTTCTTTTTTCTGATGAAGTTGTTCTTACAGCTTCATCATAAAGTTCCCTTAGCTGTTTTACTATCGCTGGAGGCTCTTCACCTGATTTCCCACCTGTAACATACCAAAGACCCCACTTCGCTGTATGATAGTTTTGGTCAATAGGCCAGAGGGCACTGGAAGATGTGGGTAAATATCCCTGATATCCTGCATTTACATAAGAAGATAAAACATCATAGTCAGCCGATGCCTTACGCATAGTAAACAGTTCATCTGATAGAGGTTTAAGACCTGCATTTATTCCTATCTTTTGCCAGTATCCTTTGATAAGTTCCGCCATCTCAGGACAGTCATAGCGTGAAGATGAATTTATGAGAATTTTAAGTTCTTTACCATCCGGTCGGAGTCTGTATTGGTGTTTTTTATTCCATTTCAATCCTATTTCATCTAAAATTTTGTTTGCCTGTTCAGGGTCATATTCAGTATAGAGCATGGCAAGTTCTTCATCATACCATACTGATCCCGGAGCAGGAACTAGTTGAGAAGGTGTACCAAATCCTTTTTGGTCAGATAGCGCATTTATCTCATCTCTATTTATAGCTATAGATAAAGCTATACGGAATTGTTTATCCCAGAAAAGTTTACGCAGAACTGGATCTTTATGAGTATAGTTTAACTGAATGGTATACATATTGCTACTTGGACTGATCATAGCCCAGATTCTATAATCACCCTTTTTCTCGTATTCCTTAGCTAGTGTATAACTTCTACTTAATTGGATACGTCTGTAGCCAAAATCTATATCACCAGCAATAGCCTTAAGCCTTAAGGTTTCAGCATCGGATACTAAACCAGATTGGATATGGTCAATATAAGGAAGTTGATTCCCTTTAGTGTCAATCTTCCAATAGTAAGGGTTTCGTACTGCTCTTTGTATTGGTTTTATCATTGAGTCAATAACATGCCAGGCTGTTATTACAGGAAGCTCAGGATTGTCATGTCTGGTATTTTTACTCCCGAAAAGAGCTGTCCATCTATCAAAGCCCTCTTTTTTCATCATTTCCTTTATTTTCTCCATAGGAGTATACTTAGAATGAAATTGTTTTAAGTAGTGTTTAGGAGCATATAAAAGAGGAGCCCACCAACCAGATAATTTCTCAGTGAGTACACCATAGGGCTGAGTAAAAGTTATCTTGAAAGTATAAGTATCTATTTTTTCTAACTTTCCCAGTTCTTCTCCAACTTTTAACCACCCCGGTTTAGCCGGAGTGAGCTGGTCATTGAGTATTATGTCCTCATACCAGAATACAAAATCATCAGCCGTAAATGGTGCCCCATCACTCCATTTCATTCCTTTTCGCAGATAAAAAGTTACTGTTTTTCCATCTTCACTCCATTTGAAATCCTTAGCTACATTGGGGAAAATCTTTTTAAAATCTGGAGAATAACGAATTAGATTCTCCTTTGCTTCATATTCAAAGAAAGCCCACAGCTCGTTAGGGCTAACTCGCATCCACCGCCATATTCCCCCATATTGGCCAATTTCTTCTGCTGGCTTTACTACCAATGGTTCTTCGGGAAGCCTTTTTTCTACAGAAGGAATTTCTCCAGCGGCAACTTTTACCCTTAACTCAGGAGCTTCATTAAATTCCTTTATCTCTGCAGAACCTATTTCACTTTTAGAAATATCGATATAGCTATATTGACCAGCCACTACTGGAATCACTCCCAACAAACATATTATCCCACTCACTATTAATCTTCTCATTAATTTTTTTATCACTTTCGTCTCCTTTTGTTAATTAGACATTGTTCATTTTTTCGTGGAAAGCTTCTACAAAGAAAAACTAGTTTTCAACATTTTTCCTTTCCGAAACTTTTCCTTTGTTTTCCAGCTAATGGCTCACCTACTTTTCACCTCC
>Ga0209121_10003167_pt1 | contig 16086 bp, 15 predicted proteins | sample Cruoilmetagenom3_FD_187292 | JGI IMG/M metagenome (GOLD analysis project Ga0209121, IMG submission 187292) | Oil polluted marine microbial communities from Coal Oil Point, Santa Barbara, California, USA - Sample 3 (SPAdes) (version 2) | ecosystem: Environmental > Aquatic > Marine > Oil seeps ... | reverse complement strand
TATTTAATAATTTTCCTGTACCCATATATTCTTCCATTTTATCTCCTTCTGGAACAGCTTTTGATAAGATAAAAAGACAGAAAATTTTTTGTCTTTATTTTAACATAAATGAAGGTAAAGTCAAACTGCTTTTCATCTTTCAGAACAATTTAAAGCGGATGGACAGTGACGGAAGGGAAAGCCCGAAGTCTTCTTGATTAACAAATAATTTCTGGTATATTTTAGATGATGATTAAAAAATTAAATTCTTTAGAAAAGCTCAAAGCTTTGGGAGAGGGAGCTAAATTTGATGTTTGTGGATTTCCTTCTATTTTCTGAAGAAATTCCTTTTGAAAAAGATGGCAATCTTTCACTCAAATATGATCCCAAACTTTCTTGGGCATTAAAGAATCCTCAGAGATTTCCCGTAGAAGTAAATAAAGCTGATTTGAACGAGCTTATGAGAGTGCCCGGCATAGGAAAAATTTCTGCTAGGAGGATTATAGAAACCCGGGAAATCCATAGATTCACTAATTTAAGAGAGTTGAAAGGGACAGGAGCAGTGGTAATGCGGGCACGAAATTTTATTACCCTTGATGGTAAATTTTATCCTGGTTCAGAGAAAAGTGATATAGAACCTGAACAACAACTTTTTCTCTGGGAGGAAATTTGAATTAGATGAAAATATTAATGCATATATGCTGCGCTCCCTGTGCGGTTTATCCCTTTTTAAAATTAAGGGAAGAATTTGAGGAAATAATGGGTTTTTGGTATAATCCTAATATTCATCCCCTTCTTGAATATAGAAGACGTCTGGAAGCAGTAAAAATATGGGCGGAGAAAGAAAATGTAAGAGTCATTTATAAAGATGAGTATGGATTGAGGAAATTTCTTCGTCAGGTAGTTTACCGAGAAGAAAGGAGATGTTTCTTTTGCTATCAAATGCGTCTGGAAAAAACAGCTATATTTGCCAGACGTGGAAAATTTGATTATTTTGGCTCTACCTTATTTTTTTCTTCTTATCAGAAACAAAAAATCTTCAGGGAAATAATTGAGGAGCTCGGTGAAAAATATAAGGTTAAACCCTATTTAAACCAGGGTGAAGAATGGCATAAAAAGAGCATGCAATTATCTAAAAAAATGGGATTGTATCATCAGCAGTATTGTGGGTGTATTTATAGTGAAGAAGAGAGATATAAAAAATGAAGATAGATAAAGATTTTTTCCTTGATGAAGTAAAAATTTATGTAAAGGCAGGAAGAGGAGGAAATGGATGCTTAAGTTTTCGGCGAGAAAGAAATATTGCTCGTGGTGGACCAAATGGAGGAGATGGTGGAGGTGGAGGAAATGTTATCCTTATGGTAGACACTAATTTATCTACTCTCTCTTCTTTTTACCACCATAAGCATTTTTTTGCCCAAAATGGAGATCACGGGAAAGGGAAAGATCAAAAGGGAGAAAAAGGAGAAGACCTCATTCTTGAAGTTCCTTCAGGAACTATTGTAAAAGATGAAAAGGGAAATTTATCAGCTGATTTAAAAAAAGAAAAAGATTTCTTTGTAGTTGCTCACGGGGGAAAAGGAGGAAGGGGGAATACCTGGTTTAAAAGTTCTCTTAATCGGGCTCCACGTAAAGTTGAACCCGGAGAGAAAGGGGAAGAAAGGTGGATTAAATTAGAGATGAAAATAGTAGCTGATGTAGGTATAATTGGAGAACCCAATGCGGGAAAGTCCACTCTTCTCTCTCAAATTTCTTCTGCCCGTCCCGATATTGCTCCTTATCCTTTTACTACCTTAAGGCCTTATTTAGGGATAGTTAGTTTTGATGATAAAAGAACTTTTGTAGCCGCAGATATCCCCGGATTAATAGAAGGCGCTTCTAAAGGGAAAGGACTGGGAGATAAATTTTTGCGCCACATTGAAAGAAGCAGGATTCTTCTCCACCTTGTAGATATAGGAACATCTTATTCAGAGGAACCAATTGTTAAATTTCAAAAAGTGAATGAAGAACTTAAACTCTATAGTCCCTCTCTATCTCAAAAACCTCAGATAGTAGTAGCCAATAAGATAGATTTACCAGGAGCAAAAAAAAGATTCTTATTGTTTCAAAAAGCTTTAAAAAATAGATATCCTTTGATAGCTATTTCGTCTTTGAAAAAAGAGGGACTAAAAGAATTAATTAAGTATACTTTTGATTTTCTTCTTAAACACTCAGATGGTGCTGCAAACTGGTAGGCGCAACCTTCAGGTTGCGTAAAGAAAGAAAAGCTATTGCGTCCATTCGCAGGCTAATTCCCCACTTTCCTTAATCCTCCCCCTTTAGGCGGGAGAAAAAATGGGAAGGACTGGTTAGCCTGCGGCTGCCAATTTTGCTACTGTAGCGTTGGGGTTTATCCCCAACAAAAAGAGATAATTCTTTTTTTAAAATAGAGAATAAAGGAAATAAGCCGCTAAATAATTAAATGAATAACATAGACAAGATAAATCGAGTAACCATAAAGATAGGAAGTAGTCTCTTCCTTCAAGAAGATAATCTTAATATTCCTTTTATAGAAAAACTTGTTAGGGATTTAGCTACTTTATCTAAAAAAGGTAAAGAAATTGTTCTTGTGAGTTCTGGAGCTATCGGAATGGGACAAAGAAGGCTGGGAGTAAAAAATGAACTAATTACTATTCCCTCAAAACAAGCCCTGGCAGCCATAGGGCAAACTGATTTGATGAACCTTTATCACCAGTTTTTCCAAAAATATAACCTTTCTGTAGGTCAGGTGCTTTTAACCAGAGCAAATCTTTCCTCGCGTTCTTCTTACTTAAATGCCCGTAATACCATTCTCACTCTTCTTAAACTCAAAGTCATCCCCATTGTTAATGAAAATGATACTGTAGCCGTAGAAGAAATTAAATTTGGGGATAATGATACCCTCTCTGCCTTAGTAGGGGGATTAACAGATGCTGATCTTTTAATAATTTTCTCAGACATAGAAGGTTTATATACTGCTGATCCTAAGAAAGACCCTGAGGCAAAACTTATTAAGGAGGTAAAAAAAATAGATAAAGAAGTAGAAAAAGTAGCCAGGAGTTCTTCAGTGAAAGGAAGAGTAGGGGGAATGCAAACTAAAATCGAAGCCGCTAAGATAGCTACTCGCCTGGGCATTCCGGTAATTATTGGAGGAGAAAAAGAAAATTTCTTGCTGGATATATTTTCTGGAAAAAAAGTAGGAACACTATTCTTGCCTCAAGCAACACATTTAGCTTCTCGAAAAAGATGGATTGCTTATGGGCATCGCTCCCGAGGAGAAATTATTGTAGATAAAGGAGCTAAAGATGCTCTTGTAAAAAAAGGAAGGAGTCTTTTACCTGCAGGAATAAATGGAATCAAGGGAAATTTTGAAATTGGAGATTCAGTAAGTATCCTGGATGAAAGAAATAAAGAATTTGCCCGGGGTATTGTTTATTATTCCTCAAAAGAATTAAAAAAGATAAAAGGAATAAGAAGCAGCTTTATTGAAGAGCAACTGGGATATAAATATTACGATGAGGTTATTCATCGAGATAATCTGGTAATACTATAAATAGATAAAAGAATTCCAAATTAAATTGTAGAAAAAAATTCTTAGTAGTTGACTTATATGATAATCATACTATACTATGTAAGCGGGTGACTATTATGAAAACTATGAAAAAGAAAAATAAACAATTAAGAGATTACAGTCGCATCACAATTTATGTCGGTCAGGAAAAGAGAAAAAAATTACTCAAGCAGATACTTGAGTATACTCAAGTATCCTCAATTTCTGAGGCAATTTTTAAGGTTTTGAGTGAATTTGTGAGAGAGAAAGAAAGAAGGGAAAAGATAAAAAGAGAGAAAGTAGCGGAGAAGACGAAAGGGATTTGGGCTAATGATTCAGGAGTTGATAAAGCTTTTGAAGAGGTAGACAAAAGATGGCAAACCTGGAAAATAGAGGGGCATTAATAGATACATCTGTTCTCATCGCTCACTTCCGAGATCAGAGAAGAGGAAATACAGATTTTCAAAAGGCAATAAAAACTTATAAGAATTGTTATATTAGTGCTGTTACGGTTTATGAGATAGAATTAGGTGCTTTCAAAGCCAAAAGATCTTCGGATCTAAAACAGATTTTACCTTTTCTGGATGTGATCCCTTTTGGGAAGATAGAGGCAGAGCAGGCAGCCAGGTTGGATAAAGAGTTAACAGAAAAGAATATCAGGATTGGAATAAGAGATGTATTTATTGCTGGAACCGCATTAGTCCACGGCCTGGACGTTTTAACTAAAAATGTGGAGCATTTTAAGCGAATTAAATCAATTAAGTTATCTACCATAGGTAATTGCCCCATTTAAGGGATAGGTTTGGCATTTTTAGGCACTCTCTCAAGGTGGGAAAAGGAGATTATCCTGTGGTGATAGTTCCTCGTATTTCAGAGCAAGGTCAAAAAGTATGCAGGATTGACGTATACTTAATGTTATAGTAATATAAAAAAGATACTAAATATTTTATAAGGAGGAATAAATGCTAAGTAAATCTGCTACTTTTAAGTCTATCAGGAAAGCTATTGATAAAGTTCCTGTAATTGATTGCCATGATCATACTATAGGGTATCAAAATGCACCAGAATATAAGGAGCCAATCGCAGCGTTAATTCAGGGATATGTGCAATCTGACATAATCTCTGCTGGTGGAGAATTGTCTATGAAAATGTTAAATGATCCATTAGTGTCTACCGAAGAAAAATGGCCGATATTCCAGAAGCTCTGGAAAGCAACCGAGCATACCTCATATGCCCGGGTAACTAAACTTATTATGGAAAAGTTTTATGGTGAGACTGAAATGTCTTTAGAATCACTTACGCGCATTGGTAAAAAGCTTTTAAATCTTAAGGACGAGAAAGTCTATAATAAAATTCTTGATGATGCTAATATAGTATGTAGACTTGTTAATATATGGATTGATTTAAAGAAATATATTAAAGGTGAGTATAAATTGCCAGGGCGTGATAGAATGCTTGTCCCCCTGCCAAATTTTCACCATATTGGAAATTATGAAGCTATTCAAAAGATTGCAGGGATCATTGACCGAAAAGTTACTTCACTTGATGAATATGTTGATACCTGTGGCCAGATTTTCTCCCGAATGAAAAAACAGGGAACAATTGGAATGAAGGATCAATCTGCTTACAATCGCCCAATAAAGTATTCCAATGTAACTCGCGAGCAAGCAGAGCGAGTATTTAACAAAATAATGGAGAACCCAAGATTCTCCATAGGATTCCCAGAGCTTATGCCTTTATCTGATTATCTATTTCATCAATTTATGCGTTCGGCACGTGATCTTAACTTCTTTGTTCAGATTCATACCGGTCATATGGCTGGTATTAGAAATGAGATTACAAAAACAAATGCTGTTCTTCTTACATCAGTATTTGAAATGCATCCCGAGGTAAGGTTTGACATTTTTCATGGTAACTGGCCTTATGATGGCGAACTTCTTTATTTAGCAAAGAATTATCCCAATGTTCATATTGATGCTTGCTGGCTCAATATTATTGATGCCTATTACGCTAAGAGATTATTTGCTAACTCTATAACTGCTATCCCTCATACTAAGATTCATGGCTTTGGTGCTGATTATGGGGACATTCCTGAATATGCAGTTTCTCATTTGCTTATTGCTAAAGAAGCTATCTCTGCTGGACTTGCAGAAATGGTAGATATAGGATGGCTGACAGAAAAAGAAGCAATAAAGATAGCAGTAGACTGGTTATTCAATAATCCCAATAGGTGGTATAAACTTGGCTTTGATTCTGTAGAGGTGTAAGCGAAAAATAAAAAAAGTGGAGAAAAATGATGAAAAGAGTAAAATGTTTGGCAGCGGTGGGAATAGTTATTTCTCTATTCCTGGGAGAAAGTGCATTAGCTAAGGAATGGAAACCCTATCAATTCAGTGGAAAAAACGAACATTTTGAATATCTGATAACCAGTTTTGAAAATGAAGAAGAAGAAACATCCACTTATATTCTGGATATTAAAGAAGGCAAGGGGGGTCTTTACGATGTTACCGTAACCTCTAAATGGACAACTGAAGAATTGGGAGATAGTATTTTAGGAGGATTCTGGGGAGCACAAGGGATGGGAATGCAGTTCTTATTTTTCAATCCAATGTTTATGATGTTCTTTGGCAACCATGAGTTAAAGGTAGGAAGAGAAATAGCAGGCTTTATGGGGACAGGAATTATGACAATTACTGGAAAGGAAAAAATTGCCGGAAGAGAAGGTTTTGTCTGTGAATTTCGAGAAAAGGAGAAAGAACCAGTTATCGCCCGTTGGGTAATTGACCCTGACCTTGCCCTGCCCTTAAAAACAGAGAACTTTGAGAAAATAGAAGATAAAGGAAAAGAAACGAGATCGACAGGTAAGATGGAACTCCAAAAATATTCTCGCTAAAGCTTATCTGTATTCTATTTCTTTCAGCGACCCTTTGTGATGGCGCCAATTTTTTTTTACACTTATCCAGAGGTCTAAATAAACCTGGCAGCCCAGTCTTTTTTCTACCTCAAGGCGGGCTGCCTCGCCTATTTTTTTAATCATTTTCCCGGATTTCCCTACCAGAATTCCCTTTTGAGAGGAATGTTCAGTAAATATTGTAGCGTGAATATAGATAAGATTTTTCTTTCTCTCCTCAAACTCATCCACTTTAATCATCACCGAATAAGGGACCTCCTGTTTGGTAAAAGTAAAGATTTTCTCCCTGATTAATTCGGCTACTAAAAGTCGCTCAGGCTGGTCAGTAATAAAATCTGATGAATAATAAGGGGGATGAGGGGGAAGATAATTGATTATTTCTCCCATTAAAATAGAAAAATTAGTTCCTTTTTTAGCTGATATAGGAATAATTTTAGTAAAAGGGAAAAGGGAATTATACTCCTCTCTTATAGAATTCAGATCAGGTACCTTTATCTTATCTATCTTATTAATAACTAAAAAAGAAGGTTTTTTGATTTTCTTTAAGTTATCAAGGATAAACCTATCTTCACTCGTAGGAAGAGAAGGAGTAATCATAAACACTGTTATATCTACCCCCTCAAGACTCTTAAGAGCTTCTCTAATCAATTCTCTATCAATGAATGTTTTTACCTGATTAAGTTCAACTATTCCCGGGGTATCTAAAAAAATTATTTGAGCTTCTTCAAAAGTAACTATACCCCTAATTATATTTCGAGTAGTTTGAGGAAGAACAGAGGTAATGGTGATTTTTTCTCCTACTAATTGGTTAAGGAGGGTAGATTTACCCACATTTGGTCGACCTATAATAGCAACAAATCCTGCTTTAAAATCTTTCTTTTTGTTTTCCATAAACAATCCTTAAAGAATGGATAAATATTCTTCTAACTCATAAGAAGTAACCTGCGAACGATATTTTTCCCACTCCATTTTTTTATTTTTTATAAGATTAAAAAATATGTGGTCACCGAGAGTTTCTCTTAGCCATTCACTTCTCTCAGCTATTTTTATAGCTTCCCATAGATTCTCCGGAAGATGACCAATATCAGCTTTCTCTTTTTCTTCAGGACTCATCTGATAAACATTTCTGTCCATTGGTTTTACAAAATCATACTTCTTCTCTATCCCTTCCAGTCCTGCTGAAAGAATTACCGCAAAAGTAAGGTAAGGGTTGCAAGCAGGATCCGGGGAGCGAATTTCTACTCTGGTAGCGTTTTCCTTGGTCGGTTTATAAACGGGGACTCTGATAAGGTCTGATCTGTTTTTTAAGGCCCAGGAAATATATACCGGCGCCTCATAACCAGGAATTAGTCTTTTGTAGGAATTAACCCATTGGTTAGCTATGAGAGTAAACTCAGGGGCATGCCTTAATAAACCCGCTATATATCTTTTAGCTATTTCTGAAAGATGATATTTATCCTGGGAATCAAAAAAAGTATTCTTTTTGTTTTTAAAGAGTGATTGATGGATATGCATTCCGCTGCCGTTTTCTCCGTGAACCGGTTTGGGCATAAATGTAGCGTAAAGATTATTTTTTAAAGCAATTTCTTTAACTACTAAACGAGAGGTCATAATATTATCTGCCATTTTTAAAGCATCAGTATATCTTAAATCAATTTCGTGTTGACTGGGAGCTACTTCATGATGAGAAGCTTCTACTTCTATTCCTAATTTTTTAAGAATAAATACTGTTTCCCTACGAAGATTATCAGCTAAATCTCGAGGGGTAAGATCAAAATATCCTCCCGTATCTAATCCTTGGGGAGGAATCTCTGCAGAGCGAAAATAAAAATATTCTAATTCTGGCCCTACATAAAAAGTGTCTCCCAAATATTTTGCTCTTTTGAGATTTTTCTTTAATATGTACCGGGGGTCTCCTTTATAAGGGCGACCATCTGGCTCAAGGATGTCACAAAACATTCGCGCTACTTCTCCATACTGGTTATTATCTCCAGGAAGAAGAGAAAAGGTAGTAGGGTCAGGCATAGCTATCATATCACTTTCTTCGATACGCGTGAATCCCTTAATAGATGAGCCGTCAAAACCCACCCCCTCTTCTAAAGCTTTCTCCAGTTCCTCTATAGTAATGGCAAAACTTTTCAGAAAACCAAGAATATCTGTAAACCAAAGATAAATATATTTTACTTCCCTCTTTTTTACTTCTTCCATAACCCATTTTTTATCTTTAAGCATCACTATCTCCTTTTAAAAAAATTTGATTTTTTAATGATTTCTTCTTTTTCCGAGGAAATAGCGTAAGGAAACTCTTTTCCTAAAGAAGCGGCTCCGTATTCACCTTGTTTATTAAGAGCAATAAATCCCACCCACTCCTTCTCTCCCCTGGAAATCATCCTTTTAATAACTTCCTCACATGCTTTTTGAGGAGACATTCCTCTTCTCATATTTTCTACAATGAGGAAACTTCCACAAAACATCATTATCTTCTCGCCCATTCCTGTAGCCGCTGCTCCTCCTATCTCATTATCTACATAGAGTCCTGCTCCAATAATACAGGAATCACCCACTCTCCCAGGAATTTTCCCGCTTAACCCGCTGGTGGAGCAACCCCCATAAATATCTCCTTTAGAATCAAGGAGAACCATTCCCACAGTATCGTGAGTCTCAACTTTTTGTTTTCTTTGTTTAAGCCACTCCTTTTTTGCTTTTTCAGTTAAAAGATTTCTTTTTTGAAATCCATTACTTAAAGCAAATTCCAGAGCTCCATCCCCTGCTAAAAATACATGCTTTGTCCTCTCCATTACCTTCCTGGCTACTGAAATAGGGTTAGCTATTCCCTCTAAAGCAGCCACTGCCCCGGCTCTATGAAGAGGTCCTGACATTATAGCCGCATCAAGCTGAACATACCCTTCTGCATTAGGAAGACCTCCATATCCTACACTCATAACTTCAGGGTCTTCTTCTACCGTATTAATTCCCTTTTCTACAGCATCAAGGGGATTTTCCCCTTTCTTTAAAATTTTCTGGCTAACTTTATTTGCCTTCCTGCCAAAATCCCAGGTAGAAATTATCAAAAATGAATCTTTATTCTCCATTTTTACCCTTTCTAAAAAAGTTAAAAAATCATAATCCTAAATCATGATGAATATTCTGCATCCCTTTAAGAGTTATTTCAATAAACTCTTCTAATGATATTCCCAATTTTTCACAAGTTCTTATTTGTTCTCTATCCGCTCCCTGAGCAAAACGTTTTTCTTTGAATCTATGCATAATAAAATCCTTATCCAGCCGGGTAAGGTTTTTGGTAGGATGAACCAGACAGGCGGAAACAATTAACCCCGTGAGAGCGTCTACGGCATAAAGAGAGATGTCCATCTTGCTTTTTGGCTCTGAATGTCCAGCATGAGCTTTTATGGCATAGATAATTCGCTCATCTACTTTCCCCTTAATCATTTTTGCTGTTTCTAAGCCATGCTTTGAAGGGTCTCCCCCTGTTTCCTCATAATCTAAATCGTGAATAAGTCCGGCTAAACTCCATAATTTTTCATCCTCACCAAAGTATTTAGCTAACTCCTTCATAGAAGCTTCTACAGCCAGGCAGTGTTTAACAAGATTATTTTTCTTTATCTTTGATTTAAGTAACCGAAGCCATTCGTCTCTATTCATTTTTAAAACCCCCTTGTTATTATAATCTACAAAAGACAGTTGTCAAAATACCGCGTCTAATATATTTTTTTTATTTGCGTTCCGGGATAATAAAATTTAAGAATTTCTTTATAAGAGTATCCTTGTTCTGCCATTTTTTTTGCCCCCCATTGAGACATTCCTACTCCATGGCCTGAACCTCTGCCAGTAAAAACAAAAGAATCTCCTTCTTTTTTAACTTTAAATAAAGTACTCTTTATTTTACCCCATCCTATCAACTGACGGAAATCTTTTCCCTGCAGCAATTTTATCCCCCCGTTATATTTTATTTTTAGCTCTTTCACTCTCTCACTTTCATCACGACTGATAACCTCAATCTTGCAAATTCCTTTTACAGATAACCCCTTTTTTCTCAAAGTCTTCTCTAACTCTTCAGTTTTAATTTTGTATTCCCATTCATAATAAGGATTTTCTGTAGAGAATTCATCGCGTTTAGCTACTAAATAAGGTAGCTCTTTTCCCCATACATCTTTACTGGAAGCTATATATCCTCCACTACAATTATGATAATAAACTTCCGCTAATTTATCATTATAAGTAATCTCCATTCCTCGAGTCTTATCTACTGCTGATCTCGTCAAATCATCCTCTGCATCATATCCTCTATATATTTGATCGCTCTCTGTATTTGAAAGATAATAATCTTCTTCAGAATTATCCCATATTTTCTTTAAAGCATAACTTCTGGCAGCAATAGCCTGAGCCATTACCGCTGATTCTTCCCATGTAGAGTCTATTTCTCCTCTAATTACTCCGTAAAGATACTCTTCCAGGGGAAGTTCATTAACTACTTCTAGAAAAGGACTTTTTTGTATAAGAAGAATATCTCCCCGGTATCTCCTTCCATTCACTTTTATAAAAGAATTTGAAGATACGCGCACCTTATTTCCCCAGGATATTCTCTCGATTTTTATCCCCTGGCCTGTAGCTTCAATCCTTCCGGAATTAAAATAATTAGGAAAAACAATAAAATTACCTCCTTCTTTTATCTCTTCTATCTGGCAGGGACCATCAACGCTTATATTTAAAGTCTTTCCTTCTAAAATTTTCACTCTAATTTGAGGAGAAGGCTCGTTGGCTTTGGAGGAAAAAGGGAATAAGCAAAAAAGTAGAATTATTAGGGAAATTATCCTCTTCATATTTTAAATATATCTTTATTTTTTTTCAAGTCAAAAATGACATTTTGGGAAAATATATTAAGATAAAAAACAATTTTAAGAAAACGATAATGAATAAGAGAAAATCAACTTTTTTATTATTTTTAATTTTCGTCCCTTGCGCTCTATCCGCCCTTTCCCTTCAGAGGGTCTTATTTGATGTTGGTTTAACATATAAACTTTCCGGAGCTCAAAAAGGAAATTTAGTTTCGTTCAGTCTTTTTGGTTTTATCTTTGCTGCCCTGACAGGAGGATACTTATCAGAATTTTTCGGAAAAAAGCCTATTATTGTTATAGGGTCAATTTCTTCTATTATAGGTTCAATTCTTTTTGGCTATGCACCAAATATCAAAGTTATTTCGCCTTATTATCTTTCTTTATTTTTTATATTCTTAGTAGGAGCGGGGACAGGAATTATGGATAGTACAACTAATGCTTTAATTGTGGACCTTTATCCTCAAAGAAAATCTTTTTATTTAAATTTTTCCCACGCCTTTTTCGCTATAGGAGCAATAATTCAACCTATTATTGCCGGATATTTAATAAAATGGTTTAACTGGCCATGGGTCTACTATTTTGCGGCAATGTCTGGTCTTTTAATCCTCATTCCTTTTAGTCTTCAAAAGTTCCCTTCTTTTAAAGATGAACAAAAATTAAATATGAAAATTATTAAGAAACTTCTTAGTAAGAAAATATTTCTGGGTTTGAATCTCTGCATAGCTCTATATGTAGGTGTAGAAGTAGGATTTGGCAGTTGGTTAGTTGAATATTTGCGGGTTAATAACAGTTTTAAGCTTTCCCAGATGAGTGCAGGAATGTTTCTTTCTTATTTCTGGATAGCTATGTTGGTAGGTCGTCTTGTCTACGGCTTTTTAGTAGAAAGATTTTCTTATAGAAGTATTCTTTCTTTCTCTTCTGTAGGAGGAATTATTTGCTCTTTAGGATTTATCTTTAGTAATAATTTCTATTTAGCCATAATTTTTGTAGTTTTATATGGTTTATCTTTATCAGGAATGTTTGCCACTATCCTCTCTCTGGCTACAGAAAAATTTCCTCGTTACTCAGGTGTAATTACCGGAGTAATGGCCGCCAGTGCAGGAATAGGGGGAGCTATTTTTCCTAATATTATGGGTCGTATGTCCGACATAGGAAAATGGGGTTTAAAACTGGGGCTGGGAAGTTGCGCTCTTTATCTTCTGGGAATATTTATCATTATTTTAATAATTACTAAAAATAATTCGTATTAAATTATTTTCCTCACCCTTCTATTTTATTACCAAAAATCTGTTATTTTAGTTTATTTCTTTCCTAAAATTAATGCCGATTTTCAATTTTTCCATAAAAAAAATTTTTTGACTTGATGAGTTTAAAATTTATAGTAAAATAGATACTAATTACAAATTACAAAAATCTATTAATATTTAATCTCACTTTAAATAAGGAAGAGTTTCAAGCAGCTTGGGACTATTTTAAGTGGGTTATGTACGGAATGGATGTTAATATCAGATCGCAGAATATGGTTTATTGCGCACAAATACGTTTGCTAAGCTGAAGAAGTAAGTAGGAAGAAGCTAATAAGGGGGAGAAGGTTACTTTTTTGTTAAGAGGTAATTTCCTCCCCTTTAAAAAACCAATTAGGTGAGGGGGTTTAAATGAATAAATTTACAGAAGAAATGCTTAAAAAGAATTGTCTAGTTATACCCAGGCCAAAATATTGTCAATTTTATGCAGGATATTTTTGTTTAACTGAAAATACGCTAATTTTATTGGGAAAAGATGCAAAGATAATTGAAAATGAGTCTAAGATACTTCAAGATAAAATTAGACATACAACAGGCATCCAGGTGAGAATTACTAATGAAATCACAGGAAGATATAATCATAAAATTGTTTTAAAACTAAGCCCGAAGGGTACTAATACAGTTATGGAAGAAGAAGGGTATTTTATTCGGGTAAAAACAAATTTAGTTGAACTTATTGCTACGACCGATAAGGGAATTTTCTACTCTATTCAAACGTTTATTGATCTTATTGAGAAAAAAAATAACAAATACCAGATTTCTCTTTGTGAAATTCGAGATTGGCCAGATTTTTCCTGGCGGGGATTTTTAATTGATCCGGCAAGAAAATTCATTCCTTTAAGTGAGTTAAAAAGATTTGTTGAAATTATGGCCCAGAATAAATACAACATACTCCACATACATTTTAGCGATGCCGAATCCTTTACACTTCCTGCTAAAGCCTATCCTGAATTAAAGAAGAATACTCAAAAAGGAGATTTTGGAGTCTACACAAAACAAGAGATTAAAGACATTGTATCTTATGCAGAAAAATTTAAGATAAAGATTATCCCTGAAATTGATATTCCTGGACATTCTACACATATATTAAAGTCGCTACCTCAATTAAAGTGTCAACCTATAGAAGGAAAAGTAAGCGAATGGGCATTATGTATAGGTTCTGAAAAAACATACCAATTCTTAGATAAGTTATTTGGAGAAATTGCTCCTTTATTTTCTTCTGATGTATTTCATATCGGAACCGATGAATTAGAGTTTAAAGACCGTATAGATACGGTGTTTACCTCCTGGAAAAATTGCCGAATATGTCAGGGAAGGATGAGAAAAGAAAATTTAAAAAATACAAGAGAGCTTTTTTATTATTTCATAAATAAAACTCAAAAGATTCTTAATAAATATGGTAAAAGATTAATGATGTGGAACGATAATATTGACATTAGCAAACCTTGTAATCTTCCCCGAGATATTCTTATTCATTTCTGGCGTATTGCTGGTAGGGGGCGGGGGCCTCAAAAGGGCTGTAGTTTGTCAAAGTTTTTAAGACAGGGCTTTCAAATAATTAATTCCTTTTATCCAGAAACTTATATTGATGGTTATATAAGAGAGAATAAACTTGCTCACTGGAATCCGACAACAAATCCTCAATCTCCAATAAGTTTAAAGAATCAAATAATGGGTGGAGAGATGTGTGCCTGGAATGATCCTAAAACTCCTCATGATTTCTACAATTGGGTCTTACCCTCTGCTCTACCTATGTTTGCAGATAGGGTTTGGAATAAAAAAGAGATTAAAGATTTAAAAGTTTTTGCCCGTATTCTTCCAAAACATATTTTTGGACCAGAGGCATCAGGCAAATTAGAGAATCTTTTTGAAAGATTGGGTTCAATAATACCACCCGAGTCTTCCGAGAAATTAGCCTACATAGAAAATATTCAAAAACAAAAATTAAAGGATTATGATGAACTTGAGGTTAGTTTAAAAAATCTACAAGATAATAATAAAATATTAAATCCAACTGCTTTACAGGAATATATTAAAATTATACAGTGGATTAGAAAGAATCTATGAGTTTCAATACCGAGAGAAAGAGATTGTTCTGGAAAAAACAGGCAAGGGTAATTATTTAAATGAGGTATGGATAAATGGAAAGAGACAGTCTATAGAAGGCTATAGAACTCATATCTATGAGAAAAATTTAAGTAGAGAAAAAATTAATGTTATAAGATTAGTATATTCAAAAAAGAAATAAACGAAAACTATCAAATTAGAATATTCTGGATCAGGTCAATATGCCCAGTTTCATGTGCTTCTCCCCAAAGATTGGCGGCCTCAATCTGTCTTATTGAATAGTAAGACCTTAAAATTTTATAAGCAAAAGATTGAAGAAAGTTTGTATGTAGATTTTTCTGGTGACATTGTTGGATTGAGAGAGGTAGAAATTATTTGTTCCTGAATTTTGGGAACTAAACTTTTCTGAAAGGAAAAATACGCGGGTTGTTGACTGCTATGCATATATCTGGAAAAAATTTGGCTGACATCCAATGTGAGCATTTTTTGGTAGCTCCTTGATTAAGACGATGAAATGTATATAATATAGATATACAAAAATGAAATTCTTTCCTGGATCTTAAAGTTTTGATTGGGACGAGGGCAATATAAACAAAAACTGGGATAAGCACAGGGTTCACCACCTTGAATGCGAAGAAATTTTCTTTAACGGACCAATAGTAACAAAAGTAGAAAAGAGAGGAGTCTCCCAGGAAGAACGTGTTTCTGCTTTAGGTGTAACAAACGAAGGTCATTTTCTTTTTGTTGTTTTTACTATCCGAAAGGAGAAAATAAGGGTTATTTCTGCACGGGATATGAATAAGAAGGAAAAGTGAGACATAAGGAAGTCATAAATTGCCAGATAAAGTGAAACTATGCCTTATCCGAGGAGATAAAGTAGTGGATAAATTGATCGCAATACCAGGTAGAATAACAATATAAAGGGGCAATAATATGTATGAATATATTAATGGTGATAGAATTGTCCATAGCACCTTAGAAAGTGGAAAGGATCTTATTATCAATGACCAATGGAAGAGAGAGTATCATTTCAAAATAGCGTCATTTTCAGTACCAACAGGGCTGGCATCAGAAGCAATAGAAGTGAAAGAGGATAACTCGGTTGGATACATGTTCAACATCCTCTCAGATTTTGATACAGATCCCGGGGTTGCCGAAGGAAGGCTTATAAGGAAGATTAAAAGGGGGATCAACCGGCGGCACCTGAAAAAACAGAATGGTGAGTGGAATATTGGTGAAAGGGACATGCTCCGCGGCAGGATAGAGTGGAATGATGATTTTTCTGATACTGAATACGACAGAGTGTTTGTAATCGACGGTAAGAGAATCACAATGGAAGAATTTGGACGAATGCTTGAACCATGGGAAGGATGGCATTTCCAGTTCAAGATTTTAGATTGT
>Ga0209121_10003166_pt1 | contig 16090 bp, 9 predicted proteins | sample Cruoilmetagenom3_FD_187292 | JGI IMG/M metagenome (GOLD analysis project Ga0209121, IMG submission 187292) | Oil polluted marine microbial communities from Coal Oil Point, Santa Barbara, California, USA - Sample 3 (SPAdes) (version 2) | ecosystem: Environmental > Aquatic > Marine > Oil seeps ... | reverse complement strand
AACCAGATATACGCCGAGCGCTTCCGACGGCCCGGCTACGACGGCGTGCAGGCATACAACGACTTCCGCGAAGTTCTCGCACGTACCGACATCGATGCCGTATTGCTCGCACTGCCGTATCATTGGGCCGCTCCCATGGCTATCATGGCGATGCGCTCGGGTAAGGACGTTTACTGCGAAAAGCCCATCGCCATTACGGTTCGACAGGCTCAAACTATGGTCGAGACGGCTCGTTCCTATGGCCGTATTTATCAGGCCGGCATGCAGCAACGCTCTGAATACGGCGGCAAGTTCCGCCAGGCTTGTGAGTACGTCCGCAACGGGCGCATCGGCCGACTCAGAGAAGTTTACGCCTACCGTCTTCCGGGCGCATTTGTGCCGACCGCCTGGACCTCCGACAGAACGGTGGCCGTACCGGATGGATTTGACTGGGACCTCTGGCTCGGGCCGCTGCCCTGGCGACCGTATGGCGGCCAAGCCGGACATGCGTTGCCCGGTCTGTTCGTCGGCGATGTCAACTGGAGTCCGCACCACTATGACATTATTCAGTGGACCGTTAATCCCGATACCAAGGCCCCGATTGATGTTGAGTACGATAAGGGCAATATCCATTACCACTACAAAAACGGGGTCGTTGTTCATTCGGCCGGTTATCCCGGAGAACCGGTGGGCGGCGAGGGTGGCGCCTGCTTTGTCGGTACGGAGGGCCGCATTGCGGTAGATCGCAACAAGATCGTCTCATATCCTGCGAGTATTCTCAAGGAGATGCTCGGTCCCGACGATAAGCGCGTATATCACGCCGACAGTCACTCGGGAAATTTCCTGGAATGCATCCGTACGCGCAGGCAGACTATCTGTAATCCCGAAATCGCCGCTTACACCATGAATGTTATTCTGATTGGCGGTATTTCGCTGGCTTTAAAACGCAACGTTCATTGGAATCCGGCGACGCTTGAATTTGCCGCGGACGAAACCGCGAATCGCCTTCTTTCCTATACTCCGCGTGCCCCGTGGTGTTTCTAAACTAACCATGAATGAAGACTTAATCTGATTGCAGTAAAGGAAGCTTATGAAAATCCATTTTTTCAATCTCATCCTGCTTATCGTATTCGTAACTCTTTCAGCCTGCAGCGTCCATGCCGCCGGGGAACAAGAACTAATCGCTATCCTGCAATCTTCGGCCGGCCCAGTCGAAAAATGCGCTGCGTGCCAGCAATTGAGAATCTACGGCACTGCAAAATCGGTTCCGGCCCTGGGCGTATTGTTGGATAAAGAGCGTGTGGGTCATGCCGCACGTTGCGCGCTGGAGGGCATTCCAGGTCCGGAGGCAGGCGCTGCGCTGCGTAAAGCTCTTACCCAAACTTCCGGCCTGACCAAAGCAGGGCTAATCAATTCTCTCGGTTGGCGCCGCGATGCCGAGTCGGTTCCGTTGCTTGTGCCGTTAATATTGGATGCCGACGCTGCGATAGCGAAGGAAACCGCCTCTGCGCTGGGCAGGATAGGCGGCGAAAAAGCCGTCGCCGCATTGAATGGGGCTCGCGAGAACTCGAATCCCGCGGTCCGCCTGGCGGTGGCCGAAGCGCTGCTGGGCTGTGCGGAAAACCGCCTGCTCGAAGGTGATGATTCAGGCGCCGCGGCGATCTATAGTGATTTGTTCGCTGCCGATGTTCCAATCGCTATCCGCACCGCCGCCTGGCGCGGACTGGTTTTGTCCAGCGACAATCAGCGCCCGGGACTCGTCGTCAAAGCTCTCAGTGGTAACGACGAGCAACTGCGACTCGTAGCGCTGACGCTGGTGCGAGAAACAAAGGACGAACAATTAATCAGGGTTTGTCTGCGACAGTGGAACTTCCTTCCCGCCTTAGCCCAGCGGGCGGTACTGGACGGGCACCTGCAATTCGGCGCCGAAGCACTATCTACAATCCGCGCCGCAAGCAAAAGTCCATATCCGGCGGTCCGGGTAGCCGCATGGCATGCCCTGGCCGATTCGAGCGATGCCTCTATGATACCCGCACTGGCGAACGCAGCAACCAAAGGCCAGGAGGCGGAACGCCGGGCCGCCCGTGACACGCTGGCGCGAATACACGGCCCGGGTGTGCGCGAGGCTCTTCTGACATACCTCAAACAAGCCGGGACTGCGGAGAAGGTCGAACTGCTTCTCGCGATGGGCAAACGCAGCGACACCGAGGCCGCGCCGATGCTGCTAAAATACACAAACGCACCGGAAGAAACTGTCCGCCTTGCGGCGCTCGAGTCACTGCGTCGCCTTGCTGTGACCGATACTCTCCTGCCGCTGCTCGATCTTACTGTCACATCAAAATCGGCTTCCGAGCGTAATGCGATACAAAAAGCCCTTAACGCCGTGTGTCAGGCGAGTCCCGACAAGGACCGGGTCAGCCGCCGGGTTATCGAGGCGATGAACCGCATGCCAGCTTCGGAGCGCCGTTATGCGATTCCGCTGCTTTTGGAACTTGCTACTGGCCAAGCCCTGGCCGAGATGTTAAAGTCCACTCAAAGCAGCGATGCACAACTCGTGCGTGAGTCGGTTCGTTTGCTGACACAATGGCCCAACGCGGCGCCGGCGGAGAAACTTTTCGAAATAACCCGTACTAATTCCGATCCGTCCTTACGTACCCTTGCATTGCGTGGAGGTATCACCGTAGCCGGCCGTGAACCTGACCCTTCCGCGCGTCTGGCGCTGATACGCCAGGCCCTCCCGTTAGCCACCCGAACCGAAGAGAAAAAACTGGCTTTGAGTCAACTGGGCCGGATTCCGCTGACGGAGGCACTCGAAATGTCGCTGCGATACCTGGATGATCCGGATCTTGTTAACGAAGCCGGTCTCGCCGCCGTCAGTATCGCCGAATCACTGGCTGATGCTAATCCGCAACTCGCCAACGAAGTGTCCCGTAAGGTTCTAGAACACTCTAAAATGCCGGCCATCGTCAAACGTGCCTGGTCCTTACGGGTCAAGCCGGCGGCCGGAGGTCCCTTCATTCGAGACTGGCTTGTGTGCGGGCCTTACCGCAAGACGGGTGCTGTTGGTGCGATTGCAGTATTCAATCTTGCCTTCGGGCCCGAAAAACCGGGCGAGGCCGTGAAATGGTACGCAGCCCCGGTGGGCGACACCATAAATCTGATGGGATGTTTTCCCAACCAATCCGATTGTGCAGCCTATCTCAAGTCAGAGATAATCGCCGCCGAAGCAACTGACGCGATACTATTGATGGGCAGCGATGACGGCATCAAGGCCTGGCTGAACGGTACCGAGGTTCACAGCAACAACATTGACCGCGGCCAGGTTGTCGACCAGGACATGGCGCCCATCAAACTGAAACAGGGTTCGAACGAACTGCTGCTTAAAATCACCCAGGGCGGCGGCGGCTGGTCGGTATGCACACGCATCGTCGGCCCGGACGGCCTGGGCATCGAAGATTTACGCGTCAAATCCCAAACCGGCGCGGCACCATCCGTCACTACATACAAACCTGTGCCCGCGACCAAGCCGGTCATTAAACAAGTCAAGCTGCCGGCCCCCGGCGAATCACCCAAAGTCGGCAAAGGTTTTCGCCTGCACGTAATCAACGCCGATTCGGGCTTCGAAGCCGCCGGCATAGCCGATATGAACCGTGACGGCAAGCCGGATATTTTCTGCGGAGGATTCTGGTACGAAGCCCCGGCGTGGAAAAAGCACGTCGTGCGCGATGTACCCGAACAGGGAAATTATTACTACGATTTTGCCAACCTGCCAATGGATATCGACGGCGATGGATGGACCGATATCGCCGATGCCGCATGGCATAATAAGAAGCTTTTCTGGCTTCGCAATCCCGGCAAGTCCGGCGGCGAGTTCGAGGTCATCGATATCGATACGCCCGGCAATATTGAGACGGCTATGGCCGCCGATATAAATGGAGACGGGCAGCTCGACGTTCTGCCCAACATCATGAGCCAGGCCGCCTGGTACGAATTCAGCCGGGATAAGGCCGCGCCACACGGCGTGAAATGGACCAAGCACCAATTGCCGAAACAAGCCGCCACCCACGGCATCGGCGCCGATGACGTCAACGGGGACGGCCGGTGCGATATAATCACTCCCACCGGCTGGCTTGAACAGACACACCCTTCGACTTCGCTCAGGGTGAAGAATAAGGACTCCTTCATGCCGAGCGGAGACGAGGCATGGCGGTGGCACGCAGAGTTCAACCTCGGTCATGCCAGCATCCCGATACTCGCTCACGATGTCGACGCGGATGGAGACGCCGATATAATCTGGGGGATGGGTCACAATTACGGACTCTACTGGCTTGAGCAAATCACTTCCGGCGACAGCCGCTTATGGCAAAAGCATCTTATCGATGATTCCTGGTCGCAGCCTCACTTTCTGATACTGGCCGACCTCGACAACGACCGAATCGATGAGCTTATTACCGGCAAACGTTTTCATGCCCACAACGGTAACGACCCCGGCGGCAACGACCCGAAATGCGTTTACTACTACAAGTTCGACCGCAGCGATCGGCAATGGAAACGTCATATCATACACGAAGGCGGGGATGTAGGTTTGGGTATCAGCACGGCCGCTCTCGATATAGACGCAGACGGTGACATAGACATAGTAGCCCCCGGTAAGAGCGGATTGTTCCTGTTGGAAAACCTGTTGAAATAGATGAAAAGTACATTTATTGAGAGGTAAAAAATGTTGGAATCGATATCAAACAAAATGCGCATTTCCTTAGCGCTGGTTATGCTGATCTGCGGCGGCAATCTTGTATTGGGCGAGGCATTCAGCAACGAAAACATACCTCTGCCCGAACATCCGCGCCCCGATTTCCAAAGACAGCAGTGGCTCAATCTCAACGGCCCCTGGCAATTCCGTTTCGACAAAGAGAACGTGGGGCAGAAACAGCAGTGGTTCAAAGCCGGCACGGACTTTCCCGATACAATTATGGTTCCTTTTCCCTGGGGCTCGAAACTATCCGGCGTCGAAGACAAGGCGGACATCGGCTGGTACGCCCGCTCGATAACCGTTCCCGAATCATGGCTGTCTCAGCGCGTATTTCTTGTTGTCGGCGCCTGCGACTGGCACACAACCGCCTGGCTGGATGGAAACCTGCTGGGCGATTACAAGGGAGGATACACTCCTTTTGAGTTCGATCTTACGCCTTATGTGAAAAAAGGACAAACGCAGCGTCTGGTCCTGCAGGCTGACGACACTCCTCATAGATTCAAATTAGAGGGCAAGCAGGGCTACGGCAGGGCCGCCGGGATTTGGCAGACCGTATATCTGGAATCCCGCCCGCCGGTGGCTCTGGAGACGATTCATTTCACACCCGATATCGACGGCAAGAAAGTGTCCGTGGAGGCAACTCTCGACAAATCCACCCCGGTGAACATGGAGTTGCAGCTTAGTTTCAAACCTTATGATCTGACGAATCCTATAGTTGTTCAACCTGTTCGCAAAGGAGCCAAAGAAGTTCAGTTTGACGTGCCCATCAGAAAACCGCGCTTATGGTCATTGGAAGATCCGTATCTCTACGAGGTCGAGGCGGTGCTGCGCAGACCTGGCGAAGCCAAAGACAGCATCTCAACATACTTCGGCATGAGAAAGGTCAGCGTCGTCAAACTTCCCGGCACGAATTTTCCCTACATCGCGCTGAACGATAAGCCGGTATATATGCAGTTGACGCTGGACCAGGCCTATCATCCTGAGGGTTATTACACTTACCCCAGCGACGATTTCATGCGGGACGAGATATTGCGCAGCCGGCGCATAGGTTTGAATGGTAATCGAATTCACATCAAGGTCGAAGTACCGCGCAAACTGTACTGGGCCGACCGGCTCGGAGTTTTGATTATGGCCGATGTCCCGAACAGTTGGGGTCCGCCCGACGCCCAAATGCGGCAGGAAACCGAAACCGCTCTGCGAGGGATGATTCGACGGGATTATAACCATCCTGCGATTTTTTCCTGGGTGAACTTCAACGAGACCTGGGGACTGCGAACGGGGAAAAAAGGCTATACACCGGAAACTCAGGAATGGGTGGAATCGATTTATAAGTTGACCAAGGATCTTGATCCGACGCGCTTAGTGGAAGACAACTCGCCCTGCAACAGGGACCACGTCGCTACCGATATCAATAGCTGGCACGCGTATTTGCCCGGTTACCGCTGGCGCGAGCGGTTGGAACAGATTACCCGCGATACATATCCGGGCTCGAAGTGGAACTTCGTCGGCGGACGCGCACAGGCTAATCAGCCCCTGCTGAACAGCGAGTGCGGCAACGTCTGGGGCTACGAAGGAAGCGCCGGCGACGTCGACTGGAGCTGGGACTATCATATTATGATGAATGAGTTCCGGCGGCATCCGGAGGTTTGCGGCTGGTTATACACCGAGCATCACGATGTTATCAACGAATGGAACGGCTACTACAAGTATGATCGTTCGGATAAGTACACCGGCATACCAGAACTGATCGAGGGCATGAGCCTGAGAGATTTGCACGGTCAATTTTATTTAGCTTCGGAAAGAGAACTTTGCCGGAACGTCAAACCGGGCGAGAATATCCAGGTTCCCCTGTACGCATCCTTTATGACGGATGCAGCGGTCAGCGGGAATTTGATGCTGCGGACCGAGCTGTTCGGCTGGGACACATTCGGACGCCGGGAGACTTATTCACAATATGAACGCTCTGTTTCTTATAGCCCCTGGATGAATAAGGAGCTAAAACCAATTCCGGTGACAATGCCCGGCAAACCCGCGCTGGTCGTATTGAGCATGGCTTTGGAAGATGAATCGGGGAATGTCCTGCACTGCAACTTTACAACGTATCTGGTGTCGGACGGTAAGTCACCTCGCGAAGGGACAACCGTCTCAAATTCCGGGAAAACCAAAGTGATTCGTTTTGCCCCTGATAGTTTCGAGAAAGCTCAATGGTCCCTCAAACAATGGAATGTGCTGGATGGGCTGAAAGTAAACGGTGCCGGAGCGGGGTATTTTGAATATTCTCTGCCGTGGCCCGCCGGGCTGAATGTCGATGACGTTGCTGAGGCAAGCTTCCGTATCGAGGTTTCCGCAAAGCAGCTTTTCGGCAAAGACAGAGAAGGGGCGAGAAAGCAGGAAGGCGATTTCATGCGGGGCAAAGGAACGCACAATCACAGCTCGAATCCGAATTCTTACCCGATGACCGATGAGACTCGTTACCCAAGCGCCGTTCGCATACGCGTGGCTGGGCGGACCGTAGGGACATTCGATCTTAAAGATGATCCGGCGGACCATCGCGGAATCCTTTCCTGGCACAGCCAGAAACGCGACCGAAAATTGCGTGAAGCCGGCTCATACGGCTACCTCGTCAATGTCCATATTCCTAAATCCGTTTTGCGGGAAGCGGCCGCCCAAAAGGAAATCGTATTAAGACTCGAAGTCGATGAGGCGCTGCCGGGAGGGCTGGCGATTTACGGCGAGAGATCCGGACGATACCCCCTCGATCCGACTTTCGTTTTCGTATTGAAGAATTGAAAGACTCGCGACCATCCCCAAAGCCTGCGGCTTTGAGGCTGCCACCCGTTTCGCATCAATTTTATCGGGTGGCAGCCTCATCCCGATTGTCCTTATCGGGATGGGGATGGCTATTCCTTGGCTAAACACATTTTCGTGGGAATGACAATCAGAGTGTACAACATGTACACCGCATTGTGCGAAGGAACCTCACCCGCCCTTCTTACAGCCGGCCATCGTAGTAGCCAGGAAAATCCCTAATAAAACTAATATCACCCAGTTTTTCATAATTTGTATCCTTCCGTTGCTAACTCTAATTTTCTCGGAGCAATCGTAAAGTTTAATAAGAACTTCCACAAGATATAATGTTCTATCGGGCGATTTCCTTTCGCAGCCACTCGATGCTTTGCTCGATCTTGCCGGGGGCCGCTTCACATTCTATGGAGAGCACGCCATCGAAGCCAATCTCCTTCAGCAACTCGATACACCCGGCTATATTTTCGGCGTTGACTCCTTCACCTATACTCACCACAGACGAGGCAATTCCTGTTTGCCCCCCGCGCACTGCCTCAGCAAGCTCCTCACTGACGTCCTTTATATGGCAATGTGAAACCTTGTCACGGAACCGCCGGAGGAACTTCACCGGGTCCTGCCCGGCAATAAAAGTGTTGCCGGTATCGAAATTCATCCTCAAGTAAGGTGAATCGTAGAAACTCAGGATTTGCTCCATAGTATCCGGATCGGTCGTATAAGGACCATGCGACTCTACATTTATTATCATGTCATACCTTTGTGCCCAATCCAGCACTACACGATAGTACTGTTTCATAAGCACCATGACTTCCTGGTCGGTGTACCCCTCCGGCTTGCGGCCTCCGTCGGTTGTGTCAACGCAGGGACACCCGATAGCTTTGGCGAACTGGATAGTCCGAATCGTGTATCCGATACCCCGATACTGGCCTTCAGGGCATGACATAGGATAGGCCGCATCGAGTTCCGAGACCTTCAATCCAAGCGAGTCCAGGTAGCTTTTGAGCTTAAGCGGATCGGAGTGAAGTGGAATATGCGGATTATATCCTAACGCCTGAACGAAATAGTCCCCATCGATTGTTCCGAATTCTACATACTCAATATCGTGGTCTTTTGCTAACTGACACGGCACCTCATAGGAAACATCGAAGTGCCGCCAATTATCTACGTGCATACCTAATTTTAACATGGTCTTGCTCCCTTCAGCATTTATTCGTTCATATTACACGAGCTACTAAATTATAGTAATCCAACAAGGCAGGTAATTGCAATCCATTTTTAGACCGACATCTCATCCAAATCGAGGAACAGCCATATCCTAAAAGTGGCTGCGAGTCGTCAGGATCCACTATTGACAACCTCAGCCAGGGAGGTATCATAATCTGTATATTAGCACAATAATGTTTGCATTGCCTATCCGGGCAGAAGGGACGTTTACCATGGAGAAAATGAACAGGCGAAAATTCATTGGAACGACAGTGGCCGGAACCGTGGCCATGACAACAATGCTTCGCGGGGCTTCCAACACGGCAAAACCCAAGCTGAAAACCGGCCTGATCGGCTGCGGCTGGTACGGCATGGTGGATGTGAAAGCGGCCTTCAAGGTTGGCGGCGTGGAAATCGTTGCCCTGTGCGATATAGACAGCGAGCATCTCAAGAAAAGTGCGGACGAGGTCGAGAAGATACAGGGCTCGCGACCCAGGACTTTCAAATCCTACCAGGAGCTTCTCGATATTCCGGGATTAGAGGCCGTGATTATTGCATCACCGCCGCATTGGCACTCGCTGATGTTTATCGCCGCTTTGGAAAAAGGTCTCGATGTATACTGCGAGAAGCCGCTGGCCTACGACATAAACGAAGGCAAGGCAATGCTTGCGGCGGCGAAGAAACACGGCCGGATTGTGCAAATCGGCTTCCAGCGCCGGCAAAGTAAAGCAATCCAACAGGCCCGGCAGTATATTCAACAAGGCAACATAGGCAAAATCATCCAGGCCGAGGCCCAAATTCACTACACAGCCGGAATGCGCGACACTACACCCCAGGAGCCGCCGGCAACATTAGACTGGGATTCGTGGTGCGGGCCGGCACCGAAGCTGCCGTACTGCCCGCAAATCGGCCATTTCGCATGGAGGCTGGAAAAAGAATACGGGCACGGCCACCTGGTTGACTGGGGTATTCATTTGATCGACGCCACTCGCTGGATTTTGGGCCTGACCACGCCGAAGTCGGTCCAGGCTGCCGGCGGCATCTACTATTTCAAGGACAAGATTACTACGCCCGATATATTGACTGTCCATTTCGATTTCGATGCCTGTCCGGTAATCTGGCGTCATCGCTGCTGGGGTGCGCAGGAGTACAATCCGGAAGTCGCTAACGGCATCTTCTTTTACGGCGAAAAAGGGACTGTTTTTGTTACCGACAGAAAATGGATTATCATCCCGAAGGGCAAAGACAAGCAGCACCAGGTAAAAGAAGTACCCGCCGATATGGCCACTGAGCACATGGCCGATTTCCTCCAGGCTGTTCAGAGCCGCAAACAGCCGCTCTGCACTACCGAAGAAGGATATTATTCTACCACTACCGTAAAACTGGCTATGATCGCCTATGATGTAGAAAGCAAGATTAACTGGGATCAGGAATCCCAGACAATAACAGGCAATCCCGAGGCCGCTAAACTGCTGCAGCGCGAGTATCGTAAGCCCTGGAAACATCCATACAATGGCTGATCGAGACCTTGTTTTTGTTACAAATATTTCAAAATTGTAATCCATCAAGTACCAGGAACAGAAGATTAGTTCGATATTATTTCAGACCTTGAATTTTGCAGTTTTTTTTTGCATAATACGAACTTTTTACAGGGGTAAGCCGTAAAAAAACTACTTGCTTTAACGTACAAAAGCCCTTATTAAAATCGGGCGCAAATTTAGGAATTTATTGGACTTCAAGGTAAGATTTTAAAGGAGAAATCCTTATGACAACAGATGTCAAGCAGATCGGAGAATTGGTACGGCAGAAAAGTGAATTTGTAAGGGCACTTTTTGCAGAAATGGATAAAGTTATCGTCGGTCAGCGGTATATGCTTGAGCGCATGCTGATAGGATTGCTGGCCAATGGGCATATTTTGCTGGAGGGCGTGCCGGGTCTGGCAAAAACGATGGCCGTAACGGTTCTATCCCGCGCGATCAACGCGGATTTCAAGCGTATTCAGTTTACCCCCGACCTGTTGCCGGCTGACCTGATCGGCACGCAAATCTATCGGCAATCAGATGGCGATTTTCACACACGCAAAGGTCCTATTTTCGCCAATATTATCCTGGCCGACGAAATCAACCGGGCGCCGGCCAAGGTGCAAAGCGCCCTGCTGGAAGCCATGCAGGAAAGGCAGGTGACCATCGGCGATGAAACCTTTCCCGTGCCCAGTCCTTTCCTGGTGCTGGCCACGCAGAATCCTATCGAGCAGGAGGGAACATACCCGCTGCCGGAGGCGCAGTTGGACCGTTTTATGCTGAAGCTCAAAATCGATTATCCCAACAAGGACGAGGAGCGGCAGATTCTCGATAGAATGGCCGCGACGGATATTCATTTCGATATAAAAGCGGTCATCAGCCCCGAAGATATTTCTCAGGTTAGAAACGTCGTCGACGAAATATACATCGACGAAAAAATTAAGGATTACATCGTCGATATCGTCTGTGCGACCAGAGAGCCGGATAAGTACGGCATAGAAATGGCCAATTTCATTAACTACGGAGCCTCGCCGAGAGCGACAATTTACCTCGCCGTCGCCGCAAAGGCTCACGCGTTCGTCCAGCAAAGAGGCTATGTCACTCCGCAGGATGTCAAGAGCATCGGGCCCGACGTTCTTAGGCACAGAGTTATCGTCAGCTACGAAGCCGAGGCCGAAGATAAAACCAGCGAAGACATCATTAAAACAATTTTCGACAGTATCGAAGTGCCGTAAAAACATCCGCAGCGATTTTGTTTTAAAACGCGATGATACCCAAGGAATTAATAAAAAAGATCAGGCAGATTCAGATTTACACCTCCCGGGCGGTAAACGCCAGTTTTGCCGGCCAGTACGAGAGTGTTTTTAAAGGCCGGGGGATGCAGTTCGACGAAGTCCGCGAGTACACGCCGGGCGACGACATCCGCACCATCGACTGGAACGTGACGGCACGCACAGGCAGACCATACATAAAGCGCTTCGTCGAGGAACGCGAAATGACGGTAATGTTTGCGGTTGACCTGAGCGCCTCGGGCAATTTCGGAACCGTCAACAAGATGAAAAACGAGCTGGCGGCCGAGTTCTGTGCCGTGCTGGCATTCGCCGCGGCCAAGAACAACGACAAGGTAGGCCTGCTGATTTTTACCGACCGCATCGAGCTGTATATTCCGCCCAAGAAGGGAATCCGCCACATGCTAAGGCTGATTCGCGAGCTGCTCTATTTCCAAATGCCAAAGCGGCGGACAAATATTCCCGAGGCCCTGGATTATCTCGCCAAGGTGATACGCAAAAGAGCGACCGTGTTTCTCGTGTCCGATTTTATAGAAACCGATTTCAAGAAGCCTCTGAGCCTTCTGAACAAACGTCACGATATCATCGCCGTATCGGTGCGCGACCGGGCCGAGATCGCACTTCCGTCAGTAGGACTCATTGAATTTGCCGATGCCGAAACCGGGCAGGTTACTCTCGTCGATACCTCCAGCAGGAAGTTCAGGAGTCAATACAGCGGCACGAGCGCACAACGATTCGATGAGCTCAAAAACATGCTGCGAACGATTAACGTGGATTGTATCGATATCAATACGGACAAGCCGTACGTGCAGGACCTGGTTCGTTTTTTCCACATGCGGCATCGTCGGCATTAAAAGGCTATTGGAGAAAAAATTATGGCAGAGAGACTGGATTTTTCGCTCCCAGAGAAAAAACGAAAAAACGGTATTACAAATTTGATAATTATATTATTGCTTTTAGTTCTCATCGGACTGTCGGCTGCAAATATATCGCTGCGATCGTCGACAAAAAATAAGACACCCGAAGAAACGAGCTACTCACTATCAGCCGAACAGACCAAACAACTGGCAGGCAAGCTCGCTCAGCGGAATCTGCATATAAGAGCCGCAGACGTCTGGAAGGATTATCTTGCGTCAAGTAAATTAGCCGAGGCGGAGCGCGCCAGGACACTCTTTCAGATCGGGACATTGCTGGAAAAGGCGAATCTTTACGACCAGGCGATCGAACATTTCTATCGCAGCGAAATCGTCACCGAACTCGGCGAGCTGAAACCCCAGATTAACGCCCATATCAAGAACTGCTTCGAGAAGCTCGGCAAGTTTTCGGCGCTGCGATACGAATTGATGGATCGGACAAGCCTCGAAACGGCCCCCGCTGCGGGGGGTAAAATCGTCGCCGAAATAGGCGCCGAAAAAATAACCGAGGCCGACCTCGACGGTTTCATCGAGAGCGACATTGAGAACCAGCTCGAACCAATGGCGCCGTTCATGACGGCCGAGCAGCTCGGCCAGCAGAAGAAAAAGATGCTCCAGCAGTACAAAAATCCTCAAGCCAGACAGCAATACCTTCAAATGTGGCTCGCACAGGAAGTCTTATACCGGCAGGCCCTTGAGGAAGAACTGGCGGAAAAACCCGAAGCCAAAAAAATGATCGACAACTTAACACGCGGTGCACTGAGCCAGCTTCAGATGAACAATGAGCTTGCGAGCAAAATCAACATTACCCAGACCGACGTCCAGACCTACTACACGGCCAACAAAGAAAAGTTCATCGAACCGGCCAGGGCAAAGATAAGCCACATCCTTCTCGAAGACCAGCAGCAGGCCCTCGAGCTGCTTGGCCGGATAAAGGACGGTGAAGATTTCGGTGAGCTGGCCAAACAGTTCTCGAAAGACGACAGCACCAAAGAGAAGGCCGGCGTTATCGAAACGGAAGTTCAGAAGGACTCTTACATTCCCGGTATCGGGACGTACGAGGAGCTGAACAAACAAATATTCGCCGTCGATGCACCGAAACTTCTGGACGAGCCTTTCAAAACCGAGAAGGGCTGGGAAATCGTCAAGGTAGAGACGCTCACCCCCGAACGGCAGAAAGCGCTCGATGAAGTCAGTCAGCAGGTAATATCAATGCTTGCCGGCCAGAAGCGCCAGGATGTTCAAAGCAGCTACATCGAGCAGATGATGGATAAACACAATGTTATTATACACACATCGGCGATGAGCGGTGCAGGACAGACCGGGTCGGAGGAAAATTCCGCCGGAACGACAAAATAAACGGTACTGGAAAATAATATGATAAGCAACCCAGCTAAAAACCGTATCATTTTATCTATGCTGCTCTGTTGCGGCGTGTTCTGGCTGTGCGCCGGCTGCGGAAAGAGTCCGGACGGCAAAGCCGGCAGTGCACAATTCGAAATCGACAAAGATTACGAGCGGGGACCCCTGGCCGTTCACGTCCGCGCCGATAAGGCTACAATGACGATTGCCGAAACAGTTCTGCTGGAACTTGAAGCTGTAATCGAACCGGGCTATGAAGTCCGGATGCCGAAGGTTGATAAAGTGCTGGAAAGCTTCGGCATCATCGACTGGGACAATCTGGGTGACAAGCTCGATCCGAATAACTGTGTTGTCAGCACATACCGGTATCGTCTCGAACCTTTTCTTTCCGGTACATATCCCATTCCCGCGTTCACATTCGAGTTTTACGATGTCAACAGCCCGGAAGACAAGAAATACGAGCTGACGACCGATCCAATCGATATCGAGGTGACTTCATTACTCGGCGAACAGCGGGCCGAACTGAAGATAGAGGATATCGAAGACGTACTGGAAATGCCCAAGTCGGCCTCTTTTGCGTGGGTCTGGGCGCTGGGCGTGGTTGCCGTAGCTGTCACCGCAGGCCTGTGGCTGTATTTGAGACGCAAACGAGTCAAGGAGTTGGTCAGGATTTTCAAACCGGCCCACGAGCTCGCATACGAACGGCTACGGGCCCTTGTTAAAGAGGACCTTGTCGGAGCCGGTAAAATAAAGGAATTCTACGAACGAATCAGCGATATACTCAGGCATTACATCGAGCACCGTTTCAGTTTGAGGGCGCCGGAAAGAACCACCGAAGAATTCCTCGCCGAGCTTGCGAATACCGAAGTTCTGCCGGTGAGCCAAAAGCAGCGGCTGGGAGAATTTCTCCAGCATTGCGACCTTGTGAAATTCGCCAAACATAATCCGACAACACAGCAGATCCAGGAAACTTTCGATCTGGTCAAAGATTTTATCGAGAAAACCAAATCCGACGAGCGAAAAGTCGATGTTACAGATATGACCGGCCCAGAAGAACCCGTCACGATTGGGAGTACATAAATGCAGTTGTATTCACCGTGGGCGTTGATTTTGCTTTTGGTCCTGCCGGCAATGGCGTACCTGCTGCTGCGCAGAAAAGGTACGGCTGCCGTTAGATTTCCGAGCCTGGTGGATATGAAGAGCTGCCTTGTCTCGTGGCGGATTCGATTCAGGCCGCTGCTTACGATTGCGCGGCTGGTTTGCGTGGCGCTGCTTATCGTGGCTCTGGCGCGCCCGAGAAAGGGAACGGTTTTGGCGGAAACTTCAACCGAAGGAGTCGCAATCGAGGCCGTCGTCGACCACTCCGGCAGTATGCAGACCGAAATGGACTACTACGGAGACAAGCTCAACCGCCTGGAGGTTGTCAAAAAGGTATTATCCGATTTCATCGAGGGCGACAAAAAAGATTTGAAAGGCAGAAGCAGCGACCTGATAGGCCTGATCAGCTTTGCCCGGTATGCCGATACGAAATGTCCCCTGGTGCACAGCCACAACGTGCTTATCGAGTTCCTGAAGAAAACCGAGATCGTCAAGATACGGAGCGAAGACGGCACGGCTATCGGAGACGCAATAGCCCTTGGTGCGGCCAGACTGCAAAAGGCCGAAGAGGAAATCCAGCTAAGAAGACAACAATTAATTTCATCCGGCGAAAATATTTCAGGCGCCGATGAAAGCGGCTTTAAGATTAAGAGCAAGGTAATGATACTGCTCACCGACGGCATTAACAATGCGGGTCAATATGACCCTCTCGAAGCAGCCGAACTGGCAAAAAAGTGGGGCATTAAAATATATGCAATCGGCATCGGCTCATCGCAGGCTTTCACAACTATACAATCTTTCGGCAGAACATTAAGGGTGCCAACACCTCAACAGCTCGACGAAAAACTGCTCGAAGCAATCGCAAAAAAAACGGGTGGATTTTACGGCAGGGCCGACGATGCCAAGGCGCTTCGCAATATTGTCGAAAAAATAGATGAACTGGAAAAGACCGAGGTCAAGTCCGTTCAATATACCCAGTTCGCAGAGCATTTCGGGCCGTGGACGTTGACGGCGCTGCTGGTATTAGCCGCCGAGATGCTGGCAAGCTGTACAGTACTTCGCAAGATACCATGAGATACGAAGTATAGGAAAACAGATGAATCTTGGGAATGACAAAGCGTTGTGGTTTTTATTCGCCGTACCGGCGGTTTTGCTGCCTGTGTACATCTGGTG
>Ga0209121_10003165_pt1 | contig 16098 bp, 17 predicted proteins | sample Cruoilmetagenom3_FD_187292 | JGI IMG/M metagenome (GOLD analysis project Ga0209121, IMG submission 187292) | Oil polluted marine microbial communities from Coal Oil Point, Santa Barbara, California, USA - Sample 3 (SPAdes) (version 2) | ecosystem: Environmental > Aquatic > Marine > Oil seeps ... | reverse complement strand
CACATATCACCCGGCACCCCTGAGAAATAAGCGCATCACAAAGATGAGATCCTAAAAAACCAGTTCCTCCTAAGACTAAAGCAGTAGGAGTTGCTTCTATGTTAGCAACCGAAGACAATCGATTCATTGTTACGTCCTTTTATCCAACACCTCATTCACCAATTTGTCCGCTTCTTTATTCCTATCCCGAGGAACCAAATAATAAAAAACCGGCACACCTATTACTTTTTCTTTTCTCTTAATCTCGACTATCAAAGGCATTAGATGTTTCGCCTTTATTTTAAATTGACCCCGCAATTGAGAAACTACCAACCGAGAGTCTAAATAAAAATTAATTTTAGAAACCCCAACCAATTTAGTTTGGTTGTTTGCTAACCATTCATAAGCACCTAAAACCGCTTGATATTCGGCAACGTTATTGGTCGCTTTGCCCAAGTATTTTTGCCCAAAAGCAACCTTCCCCCCATTACTATTTTTAATTATCCAACCGGTCGCAGCCGGCCCGGGATTACCCCGAGCGCCACCATCAGTAAAAACATTTAAAATCATTGTTTCTTTAATCTTTTAAACTTTCTTAAAATAAACCAGCCACCTAAAACCAAGCTTGTCAGCTCGGTGGCCACTGTCACCCCTGCCGCTCCCATCCCGCCAAAGCGAGAAACAAAAAACCAATTACCTACTAAATTCACCAACAAGGCCACCAGGGAAAAATAAAGCAGCCTTTTTTGCTCCTCTATGACTATCATAGTATAACCTATCAAATGATTTAAAAAAGCGATTACTAAACCAAAAGACAAAATCTGCAAAATGGCCACTGAAGAAAGGAACTGACTGCCGCCTAAAATCTTTACTAAAAGTGGTGACAAAATAAAAGTAAAAAAAGTTATTGCCAAACCAGAAAAGAGCAGTATTCTCCCCGCCTTCTTAAAAGTTTCCACTAATGACTGTCCTTGTTTTTTAGATAAAATCGGAAAGAGACTATTCATCAAAAAAGCCGCCAAAAGGACTAAGTTGCCATACACTTTATAAGCCAGGCCATAGTACGCCACGCTAAGGCTACCCAAAAAAGTCTTTAAGAAAAAACTATCAATGCCCCGATCGTAAGTAGAAAAAATCAATTGACGAATTCCGAGAGGAAAAGCCTGACAAAAAAGTTTTTTAATTCCTGAAAAACGCCCCTGCCAATGCAATTTTTCTTTTCTAAAAACAAATAACAAGGCCAATAAGCCGCTAACAGCCGCAGCCGTTGTCCAGCTAATTATCAATAAATTGAGGCTCTTCTGCCCTTTCCAGAAAAAAACCAAAACAAACAATAAGAATAAAATCGAGGCCAAAACCTCGAAAAAAACCTTTTTACCAAGCTCTAATTTAGCAATAAAAAGAATATCGGCTACTGTCCTAATCGTTAAAAAGAAAAGGCTAAAAGAGGCTAAAAAAGCGGGTATCAGTAAATTGGCAAATTGCGGCAAGCAAAAGGCCAAACAATTGAAAACAATAAAGACTAAAAGGGAAAGGAAAAATTTTAAAATAAAGGCATTACTGAAAATAACCTGCTTTTTGGTAGAATCTTTAGCTATTTCTCTAATAGCAATCGCTCCCACTCCCAAATCAGCCAAACTAAAGAAAAGAAGCACGGTAGTAGTTACAAAAATATAGTCACCGTAAGCAGCCACTCCCAATAAGCGGGTAAGTAAAAAGGTAATCAAAAAAGAACAACCAATAGCCACCCCTTTTCCCAAAATCTGCCAGAGGGTATTCTTAAAAACCGAATGCTTAAGCATATTAATATTATACATAATATGTAATCCGCCAGCTGGCGGATCAATTAGTCTCCAGAGGAGTGGCCTTTTGAGGGTAATGGGACTCAAGCCTGCTGAGCAGGTCGGTCTAGAACCTTACGGGCCCATAACCAATTACTCTAAGCGTATCACATCCGAGGCTAAACGAGACAAATGAGACAGTATAAAAAAGAGAAATGGTGATATAGTTTGATATATTACCAAAATTTAACTTGCATTGCTTCTTCTTCCAAATGGTTTACTATAACAAAAGGTTGGGTGTAGTATTTTATTGTATGTCCACTCAATCTATCCCTATAGAAGCATTGAAATGGATGAATGACTCCAAGCTCTCCCTTTTTATGTGTCCCAACAGGAATTCGAACATTTTCATCTTTTATTGCAAACAGTTCGAGAGTAAAATGAGATTTAGGATTCCAATGTGGCATTTTGGCGAAAGCCACCATAAAACAAGCAGAATACCGTTTATTAGTAAAAATGGGACATTTATCAATGTTAGGATATGTAACTGTTACTAGTTTGACATATTTTTTGCCAAGTGTTCCATCTTTGTTGATTAGTCGTTTCTTAGGTTTAAAAAACAGATAGTCCTTAGTAGCTCTTTCATCTGTCAGGTGTAGATCGAGGTCTGGAGGAATAGTAATATGCTGATACTTTCCAGCCTCAAACTTCTTATCACTATTGACTATTTTCAACTTTTGATCTGGAGGCAAGGTAATAATTGGATATCTTGTAGTGAATTTTAGATCAAACACCTTGCGGGCAATATTTCCATCATAATTTGCCAGGCCAAAAATTACTCCAGCTTTGGATTTTTTTATCTTCTGTTGCTCAATCTCGTCAAGAGTTTTTGCAGATGGATCGGCTATATAGCCTTTAATAGTAAATCCGGCGTTTGCCATTAAAACAATTACTCCTCCAAGACCCTCCTTCAGTGCTTTATGGAAAAGTTGAATGTCTTTTTCGATGGTAACTTTACTGTTTTGAGGTATTTTTATTACCTGAGAGCGACCTTGTAAGTTATTCTTGTATGTATGTGTCAATGGATATTTCAAATCCATATTTTTTGGAGTAACACTGGTTATTTTGTTTACCTCAAAATTGCCAATACCATCACCCTCAGTAGAGTGAATAAGGACGAAATCATCGTTTTTAAATTTATTAAACATATTAACTTTTTTAATCATTTAATTTCTTATCTTCTATCCCTTTAGGCAAAATTCTCCATTTTCCTTTTCTAACAGGTGACTTATAGGTCATCGACATGTGGTGTACTTGATCCATTGGTGTTTTTCTAAAAACAGTTTTTGATTCCTTTTTAACTTTACGTAAATGTTCAAGCAACTTCTTTTCTTCCTCAGGATCTCTCTTTTTAAACGATTGAGATTTGGTTTTTCTCCAGCTTGGAAAGATTTTGTCCCAAATATCAGAAATTGCATTTTCCAGATCTTTAGGAGGTTGTGACGCAAACCCCAAGAAACCAACTTTTTCAATTTTATCCTTATATTGAGAATAGTATGTGTCTAGTTTTTGCAATCCTTCTTTGAATGTCGATCCATCAATAAAGACTTGGTTGTTACGAAGAAAAAGTGGAGCAATTCTCTTGTGCAATTTGTCATTTGAAACAAAAACATTGCAGAATGGTAAATAATATATATACGCTAAATCTATTTTATGACTTGGACGATTTTTTGATTCAATTCCTTTATAAATACAAATATAAAAAAACAAGTCTATTTTTAGTGTAAAAGCTGTGTAGGGAGCAAAATCTGTAAAACTTGAAAAGTGACCTTTATTCCACCTATCGAGAGCCTTTCTGTAAACAATTTGTGGGAATCCCATAAGTTCTGTAACAAGGTACAGCAACAGTTCTCCGTTTGTGTTTTGGATAAAATCTTCGATAAAAGAAATTACATCAGAAGTATTTGAAAATTTAACCCCTTTAGGGATGATGTTTTTAACAATAGCCAACACATTGTCAAAGGTAAAATTTGATAAAGCATCTCTCCAAATTCTTGAGAACAATCTTTCAATTTCAAAATACTCTTGTTTATACCACCTCCGTAAGGCCATTTCTTCTTTAGATTCAGAAAAATGAATTCCCACTTTACCTTCATGGTCAATCTTTTCAACTCCACCTTCCCTAATAATACGACCATCCATTTCAACATCAATGCCATATAAATTTCCAACAACTAATCTTGAATGGTGAATACTTGGCGCAATGCTCATCGAAGGTACTTTGATAGCTAGTTCACTAATTACCTTTGTGATAGGTTTGCCACTTTTGTGTTTTACGAGATCAAGGTCAGCAAGTGTTTCAACATAAAATAATGGAGTCATGTTGGTTATAAAAAACTGCTGCAGAAATACAGACTCATTAACGCTTATGCTTTGAAGAAATGATTTATCAAATATTATCGTTGGACCCATAAATTTTTATTTAACAATTTCCATTAAGTCTTTCTCATTTTTATAACCTTTTAATCTTTCGTTTAAGTAACCAAGTCTATATTCCAAACACAAATTTAATTATCTTTTCCAGAGTGCTAGTACTGTCATACTCTTTTCTATAGTCTTTGATCCGATATTTTATGTATTTAAAAAGTAAATGTTGTTTTTCCAGCAGGCCAAGGTTTTTCACCAGATAAATATTTAACAAACTCGTCAAACTCTTTATTTTTTTGCCTCAAAGCATCACTTTTTTTCTTATAATATTCTTCGTCTCCGACAAAACCTTTTATATCTTTTTTTAATTTTAACGATGTTTGTTCTGGCTCTACGCCACACAATATGAGCAAAATAAAAAATACTAATTGGGAAACAAAAAAATAATAATTCACTAAATCTTTTTTATCTTCATTTTTTGTAAAATCAACAGCGGAATGAGTTAGTTTGCCTCTAAAACTGTTCGCGCTAGATACTCTTTTGTTTAATTGTTTTAACTCTGTCCCTAACAAACTATGCAAATCTTGGACTTCAATCAACTCTCTGATTTTTTGCCCTATTGACTTTTCTATCAGGATTGGCGTGAATCCTACTTTACCTTCATTCCTGTTGGGTACTAGAGGAATATTTATTCTTTGTTCCAGTTTATTAAGTTCACATTTTATCTTCTTCCTTAAGCTTTTTTCACTATAGCCATCAGGAATTTTCTTTTTGTGATTCTCGCAATAGAAATTTCCAAGAATATCTAAAATTTCCCACAATCTAACCAACCCATTATTAGCAGACATTGGTTGCATTACTTCTCTATATTTTGACAATACCAATCCTAGAATGTTTACTTCTTTAGTCTCCAGGCCATCTATTTTCTCAATTGCTTTACCAACAGCATCTTGAAATTCAAAAGGATCGAGCTTCCAGGGCAATCTTGCTTTGTGGCTGTAGCGCAAAGCTGTCTGCTTTGTATAAATCCCTACGCCAGAAAACAAACTTAACAAAAGACAAATATCTTCTGCAAAATCAGCATTGATTAAAAGTTTTGACTTCTTACCAAGCCCGTTCTTTTTAAATGTCAGTGTATGTGTCCAGAAATAATTTCCTTCTTGGGGTTGATGTACTTTTTTCTCGATAGAGATAGAAGAACCCCGCCTCAGTTTCATCGTGGTTGATTCCTGTTGACTTGATCTGTAAAAACTACCTTTAATTTCCCCAAATGTATGATTTTTATAAACTGTAAAGTATTTATTATCTATCTGTTGAGGCGAATCTGTTGTAAAATTCATTATCTTGATCGGTACATTTTGTTTTGCCTCTTGTTTCTTCTCTGATGTTGACCTCTTAAAATATCCTGTTTTCGGGTCTATCTTTACAACAAAATCATCACTGGAATTATAACCAAAATTATCCTTGTAATCGTCTTTAATATGTTTTTTTACAAATTGCAAGAAAATGTAATGCTTGTTTATTAACCCAGAACTGTTCCGTAGAATTTCTTTAAGTGGATAACCCGTTAAGGCATCAATCTTAATACTGCTTTTTGTATTGCTAATTGTTTTTTCAGTAATTTTTGGTAAACCAGCATAATCATTTTTTGTTTTCTCGAATATTATTTTAAGTGCCCGAAATTCTGTCGATTTAAGAATTTTCTCTATCTCCAAAGATACTTGTTTATCACAGATATTCAATAAGTTTCTAAACTCAAGCACATCAATTTTGTCATCAATCGTTGGCAAGTCAAAAAAATAGGATAGAAAATTTATCAACCCGTTTACAAGCTGTATATTCAAAAAGACGAGATTGCGAGAGAAATAAATTTCCAGATACTGCCTGTTAACCTTGCTGTTCTTTAACTCAAACTCTTTAGAAAAATACTGATGAGTAAGAATAGCTTCCTTTATTCTGTCTAAAAAAGAATATAATCTTTGACTCGCCAATGAGTTTCTCAGCATTTTAGAAAGATGTACTTTACCGTTTTTGTCTGTGTAGTTTTTGATGCCACTATTAAAATCGTCTTTTCGTGGTAAGGGAGAATTTAGAGATTTGTAGGTATCATTAACGAGATTTATAAATTTTTTAACGCTTTGTTCATTCAGGTTCATTTTGTTGTTTAAAGTCATTTAGGGGCGTACGCTGAGTTTATTGCTGTATCAATCTAAATCTAACAAAATTTACATTAAAGAGAAAAACTATATCGTATTTATATCGTCGATTTCTAGTCATATCAAGCCTCACTTTTACCTCGCTTTCATTATCATTCTTTGCCTCCCATAATTTTTTCAAGAAAATCTTTTAGGGTCTTTGTAGCTAGTCGATTATTGCCAAAACCTCTTAATATCTGAAGTACAATAATTACAGTCAAATCTACGATTTTTTCGGTTTCCAATGCAACAGGGCCACTGTTTACCTCAATCCTTTCATTCAAGGACTTGTCTTCGATAGATAAACCTCTCGATTCACTACCGGTCCTCAATACATTGTCTTTAACTGCTTCCATCCTAAATTTGATAAATACTTTTGAATCAATATCGAATTTCTCGTAAACGTCATGTGCGATTTTCAATGCATGAAAGGTTGTGGACAACAGGCGACCTATAAACACTTGATTTTCCGGTTCAACAAGGGAGCACCTTAGAAAAATTATGCCTTCATTAGTAATCCTAAAATAAATCTCTCGTCCGTCATACTCCAGCGTTCTATCATCAACTAATCCATCTACATCCGGCTTAGGATCCAACATATTCGTATTGCTTCTAACAATCTCTTGAACCACCTTATCGCTCTTGGGGTCAAATGCAATCAAATTCTTTCTTATTCCGACGGGCACTATAAGAATACTTCTATGTCTATCATACTTTGAACGCGGAGGGAGAGAGGCAAACCTCTCAGAGGAGGCAATTGAAGATAATTTAGCATCAGCCATACTCTCCTGAATAAACTTCTCCAGACTTTCAGTAGGAATACGGTATCCCTTCCCAAGCTTCATAGCTTCCAATTTGCCAATGCGTATATAGTCAAGGACAGTTTGCCAGTGCAATTGAAGCTTGTCTGCAACCTGTCTTACAGTGTAAAAAGATTTACTTTGTTTAGTCATATTACTCTGTTGATAGTATAGACTAAACAAAACTCAATGTCAACAATAGCCAGATAATGGTGGTAGTTTTATTTCCCAAATAGATCAAATATCGTTATAACATCCGCCATTTTAAAAAATTTTGCGGTTTCTACTTTTATTGATCTGTTATTATTGCTCATGATTTTTAAGCATCTATTTAATTTTCCTGCTATCCACCGTTCCACTTCTCCCTCATTTTTCTCAATCGCCATTCTCACACCTTTTTATCCTAAGGGCCTATTCCACCCCCATGATTTTCTCGCTCCTTGGGCAAGCCCTAGCAATGGTTCAAGCAAAAACTGATGCTACCAACTCCAATTTGACTTAAAAGTACCACATTTTGGACATTGCCAATTTGACCCTTCGGGTCTTTGTGGATGCTTTTCATTGTCTAGATTTCCTTCTGGACCGCCGAAATCGTGATAAATAGTACATTCTTTTTCAAATGCCGCTTTGGGAGAGTCAGAGTATCCAAATTTAAACTCTTGGTATCCTTTACCAACCCACTTCTTGAGCCTATCGTTAAGATTGTTATCTGACCTGCCAACGTACTTGACTATGAAAATATTACCTTCTCTTGTATATCCCAGTACATAGACGCCTGGAGATGTTCTGGTAACATTGTAATCAATCCCCTGTGTTGTTAGGGGATGAGGCCCTTTTAATCCTGTACTTGCCATTGTTTATTGCACCTCCTTTTTGCTTTCTGTCTCTTTTGATAAAAGCAATATGGGCAAATTTACCTTTTAAATTCTTATTAGGCCTGAATTTTAAACAACCAATGCCATTTGGAAAAAGAGAACTGTTAACTTTTGCCATCTTTATTTACCATTTTTCTGCTCAAGTATATATATTTGATCTTCAAGATCAATTATTTTTTTCTCCAACTCTTCTACCTCTCTATAAAGATACCCTAATGCTCTCTTTGTTTCTTGAGACAAAATAAAATTTTTGCTATGTTGCATTTTTACTCACCGCCTTTTTCAATCATTTCCTCAACTTCCCTTTTTGCTTTTTCTAATAATTCTTTTGATTTTTTACGAGCGACGTGAGATTTTTTAACTAAATTGGCAATTTTTTGTTGAGTGGACTTGGGTAAAATAGGAATTAAAACATCTTTCAACGCATTTTTAGGAACAGCAGCTAAAATGGTTCCAGTTGTTCGTCTTTCTAATTGCATTTGTAAAACTATGCTTTTTGCTAAAATCAACAAAACCTCCGGCAAAATTTTCCTGCTCCTGAACTGAAAAAAGCCAGTAGACGCCAGGCTCTTTTCTTGTTCTTTGTCAACCAATGCCACTTTTCCTAGAGAGCCTTTTATGCTCGACACAATAACATCACCCGATTTTAATAATCGTCTTGCTCTACCTGGGGCCTCTTTTCCTAAAACTTTAGAAAAACCATCAATAATCCCGATTGACGAATTAATATTAGCCAATTCTACATACCGAAAAATCTTTTCTGGTTGCAAATTTGGATCAAATTTTGCTGGTACATTTTCTATAATTTTCGATAGTAATTTTGCGTTTTTATTTTTTATTTTTGAGATTAATTTTTCATATTTTGGCTGGAAATAATCAGCATCAATTCTTTTGGCAGATTCTAAATCAGAAAAATTAACTACATGTGATAATTCCTCCGGAATTTTGAAATCATCTAGGCCTAATTTCTCCAAGAGTAAATTTTCGGCTTGAGAGTAAAGAAACTTAGATTTTTTTAATCTGTTAAGATAGTAAATAATTAGCCTACTAATAACGCGATCGTTTTCGTTTGACGGCAATACCACACGAATACTTTTAAGGTCGTTTATACCTACATTCCTTTGTCGTATTCCTAAGGCACTTCTCTCAGATTGTAGGCGCACGATCTTCGTACTCAAATAGGCAAAAAGATAATACGGACTTATTTTGGTGCTTAATTTTGCAACACGTTGATTGAAAGCGATGACGCTATTATCATAAATCCTAATTAAATTACATTTGCCAACATCTGGAGGATCCCCAGTCATTGTCATAAGTATATCGAGATCTTTTATTTTTCTATTATTGAAGCTTTCAAATTCTTTTTTTGAAAGCTTGACCCAATCTCTAATGTCTGTTTTATTCGTAACATCACCTATTCTAGCTAAAGGAATATCAAAATCTTCTCCTATCTCTCCGCTCGAGTAAGCTGGACCAGTAAGAATATTTGCTATGTCAACCAGTCTAGTAGTGTTCTCTATCTTAGAGAGCTTGTTTTTTGCCTTTAGGTATTTCTGCTGATAATATTCCGCGTCTAACCGTAAAGCACCCTCGAGTTTGGATTTTTGGATTATTGAGTAAGCCATTTTGGGTTCGGAGATTTTATTACATAAGAAAAAATCTTGCCTCCTATATACTTCGATAAATAGTCACTCAAATTAAACATTAAAGCAATAAATCCCATTGTAAATCTAGCTAAGTTTTCATACTCTTTAATATTTTGCGGCGGTCTAAATTTATAGTTTTGGCAACTCCAAATTTGTGTGAGAAAATTGTTCAGATATTCATTTAACATATTGAACGATACCCTACCGGCGGTAAAGCCGTTAATGTAGTATTGATAACCATAACCAGTGGGAGAAGTAAATAAAGTTTTTATATTATTTTTTTTCCAGTCTCTACTCCAAAAATCTTCACTAAATTCAAATTTATCTCTTACTTTATAATCTCCATTTGGTAATAAATTCATATTACTTATACACCACATTTCTGGGTGGATGATACTATTTTTCTTAACAAATCCGCTAATGTGCATAATACAACCACCACCCTTCTCTTCAATCGTTATTTCTTTTTCTAAAACGTTACATAAATTTTCAGTAAATTCTTTTATAGAATTACTTTTGTTTTTCTTAATATAGAAGGTCATCCATCTATCCATTCTTTCGTTACCAATTGAATAAGCGCCCGCAAGACATAAGGCGGCTTTCAATCGGGGAATTTCAAAAATTTTTTTCCCTCTTTTTGTCTCTGCCTCGTCTACAGTAATATTTGAATCGGCAGCAAAAATAATGCCATATTTATTAATTTGGGTTAGGATTAAACTCATTCTTACCTCCAAAAACTAAATTTCTGCTTTTTAGCAAATTTAATAAACTTATCGGCAATTTTGTCTAAATCATGATCTAAAACTCTACGGCCACTGGTGCTATAAATTGGGTTGCCTTTTTCGTCCTTTTTATAAACATAGTCTCCTGAGTTGTTTTTGCCAGATTTTTGGGAAACGGCCATAAATATTGGGTAATCTTTTTTGGATTGACCAGCTTCATTGCCCCATTTTTGTAAAAACAAAACAGAGGTTTTCGTTCCCGTATGAGGCTTAAAGGTATTACCATGTAAGCCAACTACTGCTAAAATTCTTGCCTTTTCAAAAAGCCATTCGCGAATATATTGCATATTGGTATTGTTTAAAACTCCTTGGGGCAAAACAATTGCCATTCGTCCGCCCGGGCGGATTGCATTAAGAGATCTTTCGATAAAAAGAATGTGCCTCTCGACGTTTCTTTTCAACTTGCCATTCTTTTTCGCCATTTCATATTGACGAAGAACGCCTTGATCGGGAGTTTCACCAGCAAAAGGAGGATTGGTTAACAAAATGTCAAAATTTAAATGGCGATAAGTAAGTTGATTCTCTTTGACATCTTGGGAATTTTCCATCTGGGCTAAAAGCGGTTTGAGAGCAACCCGCGCTTCTTGGCTCTCTATCCTTTGCCAATCTCTGCCATCTAAAGAATCTCGCTTAAAAATATGATGTTTGCCATCGCCGGCAATCAACATTAAAGCCTGAGAAATACGACGCATATTATCGTCAAAATCAAGTCCAAAAATATATTTCAAAACATAACTCTTTCTGGCCGCTTCAGTAGGAAGATTTTTCCAAACATGATACATTGTGTGAAGAAGAAAACCACCAGAACCGCAAGCAGGATCGATGACATATTCATTTTCTTTAGGATTCAACATTTTAATGCACATTTTAATCACGTGGCGGGGAGTAAAGTATTGTCCTTTTTTTCCTTTAGAAACTTCGGTGATAAGATACTCGAAAGCGCTATCAATAATTTCGTGCTCGCTCTTTCCTAATTCGAAAAGGCGAATGTTCTCTAAAAAACCAATACAAATACTAAGCCTATCGGGGGTAAGCTTAATCTTGTCAGTAGGCTCAAAAGTATCCGGCCATTCTTTGATGGCGTTTTTAAAAAGTTCACCATTAATAACATCGTAGGTTTTTTCGGGATCTTTATATTTTCTAAAGATAACCTCTTGGTCGGGACGGCGCTCACGAGCTAATTTTTCGTCATATAGTTTGGCATAAATTATTTTAAATATTTCTTCAAAAACATTAGCCCCGGAACCGGCTAATGCTAATTCTTCAATCCGTTTGACGATTTCTACAAAATCAAATTTCGGGTTTAGTTCTATCCAAGTTTTTTTAATTTCAAACAAATCATCAATTGTTTGATCAGCTCGAGGAATTTCGCTTAAAGAATCTTGAAATTCTTTAGGATAGGGACGATAGAGGATAACTCTCTCAATGCCGTTCGACCAAACGCCTATCTCCGAACCTTCGGCTGAAAGATAGCTTTTTAATTGCTCAATGCCCTTCTTCTCGGTTGGGCTTTTAACTTCAATAATAATGTAGGGGGTAATCTTGTCTTTTTTGTAGACAATGATATCGGCGGCCTTAGCGTGAATTTCTCGACCGAAATGAACGCTTTTTTCTGTATCAATACGCTCTATGGGATATTTGTAATAAGTACGCAGTTTATAAAGCCAAAGCTGGCGGATGATTTCTTCTGGTTTCCCAGTTTGTTTAACCTCATCATATACAAATCTTTGCTTACCTGATTTAATGTCCTTGATGTAGTATCTATCTTTTCCTTCTTTTGAGATATAAAGAACCTTTTCAAAATCAATTCCTTCAAACTCCTTTAGCCCATAAGCTATTCCCGGATCACGGAAAACCTTATCTATTATTTGACTGGCTTTGTTTGGTTTTATAGTTGGCATATTCTATTTAATAGGCTTCCACTGGCTATTTTTAAAGACAAAAATGGCTTTTCCTTTAAGCTCGGTTTGTTCAGTGAAAGGGATTACTTTATATTTCGGGTTTTCAGGCTTGAGATAAACAAACGGAGGCTTGTCATCAGAAATGAACCTTTTAATTGTTGACTCTCCCTCTATCTGGGCTAAAACAACATCGCTGGAGATAAACTCTTTTTGGCTTTTGATTAGAACTACATCACCATCATCAATGCCAGCGTTAATCATTGAGTCCCCAGAGACTTTAAGAAGAAAAATTTCATCTTGAAGCTGAGATAGCTCAGGAGAGATTTCCTGCCATTCGCCAGAAATAGCAACTGCCTCTAATGGTGTTCCAGCACTGCTTGTACCCAAAAATGGAGCCAGTGGTTTTTTACCAAGAATTTTATAACCCAACGGCAAGATTGTAATACTGCGAGCGGCGCCCTCGTTGCGTTTAATGAATTTTTTCTTTTCTAAATGATTAAGCAAATCAAAAATTGATTGATTAGAAGCAACTTTCAAGCTATTTTTCATTTCCTCAAAGGTTGGCGGATAGCCATTATTTTTAATATGCTGGCAAATGGTCGATAGAAGTTGTTCTTGTCTTTTGGTGATTGAAGTTTCCATAACTTTATTGTACCCGACTATTTGTTCAATTGTCAAGAGGCAGTTTGAGCTTTTATCCTTGATTTTATAGTGAGTAAATTCAGGACGGCCCGCCTCACCTAAGAGGCGAGTCGAGACAGGCGAGATATTCCCATCCCCACCACCAACGCCGCCAAGAACATGTTCTGTTGTAAGGTTAACCAGTAATGATCAAAAAGACCCAAAAGAAGTATAGGGTATAAGGCATAGAGTATAGAGGGGAAAGAAAGATTTTTAATTAATTTTTTAATCAGATAAACAACCATCACCATAAAAACCACCAAGCCAATTAGGCCAGTTTCGGAAGCCACCAACAAATAAATATTATGAACCGGCTGAAGAAAATTATACTGACCCCGAGGAAAAGACAATTTTAGCTGAGCAGGAATAAAATTACCTAAACCGACACCAAAGACAGGGTGCGCTTTAATCAATTGAAGCGCATTTCGAATAAGAAATATCCGCTCCATAATTGATTTCTCTTCCAATAAACCTACTTTAATAGATTGAAGGGCTATGCCTATTAACAATAATATCCCTATGGCCACACCCTTAATACCCCACTTTCTCCAAAAGACATAAATCAATAAAAGCAAAATAGCTAAATAAGCGGACCAAGAAAAGGTAGGCAATATTGTCAATAGCGACATTACTATTACGACATTAAATAAAACTCTTAAATTTCTACTTAACTTCCTTTTGGCCAATAAGAACAATAAACAACTAACCAACAAAAAACCGGCTAAGGAATTAGGATGAGAAAAAGTAGCATAGGGACGCAAAAAAAGATAAGGACCAAGTTGTATTTTGGCAATTCCCGGCGTCGCTAAATTAAAACTGCGCTCTCCCAACCACCAAAGCCATCCCCCCAAAGATCCCTTTTTTAAAAACTGCCCCCAGGTAATCAGACAAGTATAGAAATTAGCCAAAACCAAAGGAATTAGCCAGACAATTGGGGATTTCTCGCTTCACTCTCAGCAAGGTGGAAAACGGAGCGCGCAAACTTACCCCTCAAGAAAAACAAAAGACAGAAGAGATTTTTGGCATTTTAATGGAAGAGCAAAAAAACTCCGATATCCGTATTAATATTCCTCAAAAGAACATTAGGAAGTTTAAAGAAGTCCTGCTTTATATCCTACAAAAAGCAGGCGCCAAGCCCAATCTCGGCTTGACAGTTTTGTATAAACTTCTCTATTTCATTGATTTTGATTATTATGAAAAATACGAAAAACAATTAATGGGCTTAACCTATATTAAAAATCACCACGGGCCAACGCCAAGAGAGTTTATAAAGGTAATCAGAAAAATGAAAGAAAATAAGGAATTAGAAGAAGTAAAAAGTAAATATTTCCAGCTTGATCAGCGCAAATACCTACCTTTGCGGGAGCCAAATTTAGATGTTTTAAAACCAACAGAATTAAAAATGATTGATGATGTTTTAAATAAATTAGGCGAAATGAATGCCACCCAAATTAGCGAATACGTCCATGGCGATATTCCCTTCCAGGTAGCGGATGAAAGAGAAAATATTGAATACGAGTATGCTTTATATAGAGAAAAGCCATATTCAGTAAGACAATATGACAAAATTTAAGAGTAAATTCATATGGACTTTACGACCATTCCCATCTTTGATAAAGAATTCAAAAAGCTTTTTAAGAAATATAAGACTTTAGATTCAGATTTTAAAATATTTAAAAAACTTATCTCTGACCCGGATAGAATTAAATTATTTTCTCAGCAAAGCACTAATCACCACTCGATCCTTCACGTCAATAAAAAAAGAACGATCTTTGTTTTTAAGTCTCGTTTGCAATGCCGGGCGTTAAAATCAAGCAGACTGAGAGTTGTTTATATTTATTACGCCGTAAAGAATCAAATTACTTTTTTGGAGATATTTTTTAAAGGAGATAAAGAGAATGAAACCACCAAGGCCAATAAGAGCATGTTCTGTTGTAAGGTTAACCAATAATGGTCAAAGAGACCAAGAAGAAGAATAGTAAATAATGGATATTGGATAATAGATATTAGATGAGATTTTTTAAATAAATAAAAAAGAAAATACAAGAAAATCCCTAAGCCAATTAGGCCAGTTTCGGAAGCCACTAATAAATAAATATTGTGAACCGGCTGAAGAAAATTATACTGGCCCCGAGGAAAAGACAACTCTAACTGAGCAGGAATAAAATTACCTAAACCAACACCCAAAAACGGATGCGCTTTAATTAATTGAAGCGCATTTTGAATAAGAAATATCCGCTCTACAATTGATCTTTCTTCTAATAGGCCTACTTTAATAGATTGAAGGGCTATGCCTATTAATAATAGTACCCCTATGGCTGCACCTTTAACACCCCACTTTTTCCAAAAGACATAAACCAATAAAAGCAAAATAGCTAAATAGGCGGACCAGGAAAAAGTAACCAATATCGTCAACAGCGGCACTATCACTAACTTCCTTTTGGTCAATAAAAACAATAAACAACTGACCAATAAAAAACCGGCCAAGGAATTGGGATGAGAAAAAGTAGCATAGGGACGCAAAAAAAGATAAGGACCAAGCTGTATTTTGGCAATTCCCGGCGTCGCTAAATTAAAACTGCGTTCTCCCAACCACCAAAGCCATCCCCCTAAAGATCCCTTTTTAAAAAACTGCCCCCAGGTAATCAGACAAGTATAGAAATTAGCCAAAACCAAAGGAATTAGCCAATCTTTTTTAAATTCCCGAGCAAAGTAATAGATTAAAAACCCCATTTCTAAAATTTTTAACCACCGGTAAGAAGCAATTACCGGCCGAGAAGAAGAACAAATATTAAAAATAAGAAAAAGGAAAGAAGCTAAAATAGGCGCAAACGATAGCTTACGCTTCTTAATTCTGGGAATAACATAAGCTATCAAAATTCCTAAAACTAAAATATCAGTCAAATAAAAAACAGGAGAAAGGAAATCTACCCGTATTCCCCAGATATAAGCTCCTTGAGGCCAAAAATGATAACCTAATTGAGCAGGAAAAAAAAGAATAAGCGCAAAAGTTAAAAAATCAAGCATTGGG
>Ga0209121_10003164_pt1 | contig 16100 bp, 10 predicted proteins | sample Cruoilmetagenom3_FD_187292 | JGI IMG/M metagenome (GOLD analysis project Ga0209121, IMG submission 187292) | Oil polluted marine microbial communities from Coal Oil Point, Santa Barbara, California, USA - Sample 3 (SPAdes) (version 2) | ecosystem: Environmental > Aquatic > Marine > Oil seeps ... | reverse complement strand
TGAATTTAAGTAGATTTGTATTAATGCTGCTGGTAAAAATAGTGCTTAAAAATGCTTTACAGTTGTTAAATATAAATGCTCCTCAAGAAATGTAGCATAATAGAATAGGAGCAATGTAGGGAGGAGAATGGGATTTTGGATATGTTGATGCCAATAACCAGTAAAGTCAATGAGAAAGAGCATTTAGTAATAGGCGGATGTGATACAGTAGAATTGCAGAAGAGGTATGGTACTCCACTGTATGTAATAGATATTGCAACTGTTAAGAAACAGTGCCGCAGTTACAAGAAAAATTTTGAAATTCCAGATTTAGAAGCTGAAGTAATATATGCTTCAAAAGCTTTTACCAGTATTGCGATGTGCCAGCTTGTAAAAGAAGAAGGTCTAAGTCTGGACGTATCTACTGGCGGAGAGCTTTATACTGCTATTGAGAGCGGTTTTCCTGTTGAAAAGATTTTCTTCCACGGCAATAATAAATCTGAGTATGAAATTGAATATGGCCTAAAGAATAAAGTAGGATATTTTATTGTTGATAATTTCCAGGAGCTAAATTATTTAGAGAAACTGTGTAAAAAGTATAACTTAAAGCAAAAGATAATGCTCAGGATTACTCCAGGAATAAAAGCCTCTACCCATGAATATATTCAAACAGGTAACATAGAATCCAAGTTTGGATTTAGTCTGCATCATGGGGCAGCTTTTGAAGCAGTAAAAAAGGTTGCCAGCAGCAGTAACAATTTAATTTTAGTTGGCCTGCATTCTCATATAGGGTCTCAAATTTTTAATTTAGCTTGTTATACTAAGTTAATAGATGCAATGTTGAAGTTTATTAGAGAAATAAAGGATAAATTAAGACTAAATATTACTCATTTAAATGTTGGAGGTGGACTTGGAATAAAGTATATTCCAGATGATGAACCTCCAGGTATTGAGGATTTATCCAGGATAATGTATCAAGCTGTAAAAAAGAATGAAAAAAAATATGGTCTAAAACTTGACAGGATATATTTAGAACCTGGAAGGTCTATAGTAGGAAATTCAGGCATGACTTTTTATAAGGTTGGGGTTATAAAAGAAATACCAGGGGTTAGAAATTACATATCTATAGATGGAGGAATGTCTGATAATATAAGGCCTATGCTTTATAAGGCAAGGTATCATGTTTATATAGCTAACAGGATGAACAGTGATAGTAATAAAGATAGTAGAAGTCTGTATAAGACTTATTCAATAGTTGGAAAGCATTGTGAAAGCGGAGATGTTCTTATTGCAGATATAAATCTTCCTGAGGTTCAAGTTGGAGATTTAATTGCAACTGCTGCAACTGGAGCTTATTGTTATTCAATGTCCAGCAATTATAATAGCCAGCCCAAAAGTGCAGTAGTAGCGGTAGAAGATGGAAAAAGCTGGGTATGGATAGAAAGGCAAGATTATAAAGATTTAATACTGGGGGACAGGAATTTATATGAGTAAAAATAATAAAAATATAATGGATATAGAGGATATAAATATTGGAATGATTGGTTTTGGATATATTGCAAGTGGGGTATATTCACTAATTCAAAACCAGAAAAATTATATAGCTAAAAAAATAAAAAAGAATCTTAATGTAAAAAAAATAGTAGAAAAAGATATTAAACGAATAGATTTTTCTATAAAGGGACTTGATAAGGTGAATATAACCAGTAATGTAAATGATATTTTAAAAGATAGCAGTATTGATATAGTCGTGGAGCTGATTGGAGGCGTAGATCCTGCATATGATTTTGTTTTTCGTGCATTGAACTCAGGAAAGTATGTGGTAACAGCTAATAAGGATCTTATAGCTAATAAGGGTAAAAAGTTGTTTGGGGCAGCGGAGGAAAACAATGTAGATATATTATTTGAAGCCAGTGTAGGAGGGGCAATACCTATTATAGGTCCTCTAAAATCTTCCCTGGCATCTAATAATATAAGTAAGATAGTTGGAATTTTAAATGGTACAACCAATTACATATTAACCCGAATGGAAAAAGAAAATTTAAGCTTTGATGATGCTTTAAGAAAAGCTCAACAGTTGGGCTATGCTGAGAAAGCAAATCCAGGCGCAGATATTGAAGGCTATGATGCTGCTTGCAAACTTGCGATACTTGCTTCTATATCTTTTAATTCACGTACTGTCCTTAAGGATGTTTACCGGGAAGGTATAACAAATATTACTCATAATGATATAAAAAATGCGTATGCTATGGGATATAGGATAAAACTTTTAGCAATTGGGAGTGAGGATGACGGTGGTATAAGTGTAAGAGTACATCCTGCGCTTGTACCTCGAAGCCATATTCTTGCTTCTATTGAAGATACATATAATGCTGTCTATATCTATGGTAATTATGTTGGTGAGATAATGAGCTATGGAAGAGGAGCAGGAGATAGGCCTACGGCAAGTTCCATAGTTGGGGATATTATTAAAATTGCCCGAAATTTGGACAGGAAAAGAAAAGGTGTAATATACGGCTGCAGCTGTTTTGAAAATAAATATATTAAATCTATAGATGAGGTAGTTAACAGGTTTTATATACTCATGGATGTAGTGGACATGCCTGGAGTTTTGTCTAAGATAGCTAAAGTGTTTGGAGACAATTCTGTTAGCATAAAATCAATGGTTCAGAAACAGACAAAGAAAGAGAAAGTTGCCCGGTTAATATTTATTACTCACGATGTTGTAAATAAAAATATGTATAAATCAATAGAGGAAGTCTCTAAACTGGATGTAGTCAGTAAGGTGCTGAGTGTAATTAGGGTAGAAGATTTACAGTAGTAAATAGTAAGTAGTAGATTAGCAAACCCACAAAAGAATTTGTAATATGTCTGATTTATATTTTAAAAGTACCCGTGGAAGTAATGAAAAAGTACTATCTTCGCAAGCAATAGTAAATGGTATTGCCGAGGATGGCGGCTTGTATATACCTGAATTCTTGCCTAAAATCGGTAAACCCCTGTCTTACTTAAAAGAGATGAATTATGATGAGCTGGCCTTCCATATAATGAAAAAATTCTTTACAGATTTTGAGGATTTAGTCTTGCAGGAATGTATTAAAAAAGCATATGACAGTAAGTTTGGTGATCCAGCTATAGTACCTTTAATTGAAAAAGGAGGAGCTTATTTTCTAGAACTTTATCATGGCCCAACCCTTGCATTTAAGGATATGGCGCTGTCTATTCTGCCGCACCTTTTAAGGGCAGCTTGTATAAAAATAGATATTGATGAAGAAATAGTCATACTTACAGCCACTTCTGGAGATACTGGTAAAGCAGCTCTTGAAGGGTTTTCAGATGTTGAAGGAACAAAGATAGTAGTATTTTATCCCCGGGATGGAGTAAGCCAAATTCAAGAGAGGCAAATGATAACACAGGAAGGCAGCAATACTTATGCGATTGCTATAGAGGGAAATTTTGATGATGCTCAAAAAGGGGTAAAGGAAATCTTTAATGACAAAAACTTCAATAAAATTTTAAGAAATAATAATTATATATTTTCATCTGCAAATTCTATTAATATAGGTAGACTGGTCCCCCAGATAGTATATTACATATATTCGTATTTAAATCTTAGCAAGCTCGGTAAAATTAGCAAAAATGAAAGAATAAATATCGTAGTTCCAACTGGTAACTTTGGTAATATTTTAGCTGCTTATTATGCAAAGAAAATGGGTCTTCCAGTTAACAAGTTAATATGTGCATCTAATGAAAATAATGTCCTCTATGATTTTATTAATACTGGCATTTATGATAAGAAAAGAAAGCTTAAGGCAACCAGCTCTCCTTCAATGGATATACTTGTTTCAAGTAATTTAGAGCGGCTTTTGTATGACTTATGCGAGAATGACACAGGGGTGGTAAAAAGTCTAATTGAAAAGTTAAATAAAAGAGGAGAATATAGGATAACACCTAATATGAAACATAAGCTAAAAGATTTTTATGGAGGTTTTGCTACAGATAATGAAGTATCTGAAACTATTAGAGATGTTTATAAGAGTTTTAATTATTTAATTGATCCGCATACTGCAGTTGCTTATAATGTTTACCAAAAATATATAAGGGATACTAAAGATACTACAAAGACTATCATAGCTTCAACTGCGAGCCCTTTTAAATTTCCAAATAGTGTAATGAAGGCTGTAGATGATAAATTTAGTAATTATGATGATTTTGCTCTTTTAGAGAAGATAGCTAAAATATCAAACTGCAGCATTCCAAAGAGCCTAAAAGATATAGATAAGAGAAAAATACTTCACAACACGGTTTGTAAAAGAGAGGATATGAAGTCTATTATATCCAGGATACTTAAAATTTAGGGGTGGATTTATATTATGAAATATATTGTAATATTAATAGATGGAGCAGCAGATTATAAAATAGAGAAGCTGAAAGGTCAGTCTCCGCTTCAGTATGCCAGTATTCCTACAATAGATTATCTTGCCAGACATGGGGAGATGGGTATGGTGAAGACAATTCCAGATGAAATGGCACCAGGGAGTGATACTGCTAATTTATCGGTAATGGGATATGATCCTGAGAAGTATTATACAGGCAGGTCGCCTCTTGAGGCTGTAAGTATGGGAATTAGCCTCTCTCAGACAGATGTTACATTTAGATGCAACCTTGTTACATTATCTGATGAGAATACTTATGCTGATAAAATTATGATTGACTATAGTGCAGGTGAGATATCAACAGAAGAAGCCAGAGTAATAATTGAAGATATTCGCAAATATCTACAAACTGAAGCAATTAAATTTTTTCCTGGTATAAGCTACAGGCATATAATTGTCTGGGAAAATGGCCCAAATGAGTTCACTCTAACTCCTCCTCATGACATCCTGGATAAAAAAATTACCGATTACTTACCTGGTGGTCCATATAAAGATATTCTTTTAGGCATGATGGTAAGAAGTAGTAAGCTTTTAAAAAACTACCCTATCAATGAGAAGCGCAGGCAAAAAGGATTAAGACCAGCAAATTCAATATGGATCTGGGGGGAAGGTAAAAAACCCGGACTGGATTTATTCTATGAAAAATATAAACTGAATGGCTCAGTAATATCAGCAGTTGATCTAATTAAAGGTATTGGTATTTGTGCAGGATTAAAATCTGTAGATGTTAAAAACGTTACTGGAAATATCCATACAAATTTTAGGGGAAAAGCGGAAGCTGCGGTGGGAGAGCTAAAAAGTGGGCAGGATTTTGTATATATTCATATAGAGGCACCTGATGAATGCAGCCATCAGGGGAATGTAGAAAATAAAGTGAAATCAATCGAAATAATTGATAAAGAAATAGTCAGATTAGTAAAGGAATCTTTAGATGAGCAGAGAGAAGATTATAAAATGCTTATACTGCCAGATCACCGTACCCCACTGGCACTAAGAACACATACTTCAGATCCTGTGCCATTTCTAATTTATAATAGTACTGATATTGCCAATAATCCTTCATATTCATATGATGAATTTTTTGCAGAAAAAACTGGATTTTATTTTGATGAAGGTTGTAAATTAACAGACTATTTTCTTGATAAGAAACATTAATTATAAATTTTTATTGGTTTGTAAGGATTATTAATATTTTAATAATTAATAACGAAAGAATGAAGGCTATGAAGAAAAAATATCCATATCAAAATGAAGATCATAAGATGTTGCAGACACCTAAAAAAGTAGAGCCTGGTTTTGTAAATACTGATACCTGGCGTGTACTGCGTATTCAGAGTGAATTTGTTGATGGATTCGATGCATTAGCAGGAATAGGACCATGCGTTGCCATTTTTGGATCTGCCCGTACAGCATCCGGTGATTATTACTATAAAGCTGCTGAAAAAACTGCAGCATTGCTAGTAAAAAAAGGTATGGGTGTCATTACTGGCGGTGGTCCGGGGATAATGGAAGCTGCAAATAAAGGTGCATTCGAAGCCGGAGGGCTTTCTATAGGCTGCAACATAGAATTGCCTTTCGAGCAGTTATCAAATCATTATCAGAATATATCACTTGAGTTTCACTATTTCTTCGTCCGCAAGATGATTCTTGTTAAATATTCAGTAGGCTATATCATTTTTCCTGGCGGTTTTGGCACACTGGACGAGTCATTTGAGGCATTAACATTAGCACAGACCAACAAAATTGAACATTTTCCGATTGCCTTCTACGGCAGCACTTTTTGGGACGGCTTAGTTGAATGGATCGATGATTTTTTAATTAACAGGTATGGCTTTATAAGCCCAGAGGATAAAAAACTCTATAAAGTAGTGAACAAGCCTCAGGAAGCAGTAGATTATATTACAAATATAGTTAAAGAATATTTTTAATTTAAATATCAGTTAAAATTTAAGTTTTTCTGTTGCGGACATACATCTTATAACAATCTGCTATGCTCTTTATAGAACTGCCTATATAATGGAATTACAGATATAATCTTTGGTCGATTAATTTATTACAACAAAAAAATAAGTGATCTACAACATAAATTTAAAATTAAACTTATTATAGTAAATCACTCATTTAAGATTCTACAAACTAAACTTGATTGGCATATTATCTTATAGATTACAATGCCTTAAAATTAGTTTAATATCTTCTATAGCCTCTGTCTGACCTATCTGATCTTTCTTTTCGAGGACGAGCTTCGTCTACTCTTAAAGTACGGCCACCAAGATCTGAACCATCTAAAGCTTCTTTCGCTTTTTCTGCTTCTTCTGGACTTGACATCTCAACAAATCCAAAACCCTTACTCCCAATCACACTGACCTCTTTAACCTGGCCATGCTGGGAAAATAATTCTTTCAGTTGTTCTTCGGTCGTAGAGTAGGTGAAATTTCCTACATATAATTTACTACCCTGCATCTTTTTACCTCCTTAAAATATTATAATTTCTCTAAGCCTCATAATATTTTTTCAGAGAGGTAAGTACAAATAACATCGCGACTCTTAATTAAAATATCATTAAACAAAAGAGAAGATAATATTATAATCTATTTTGCTAATGTTTGTCAAATTTTTTTGAAGGAGCATTTTTAATCAAATTTTTTAGAATCAGGAAATGAAGAATTTAAAAGATATGTGGAATAAAGAATACTTAGAAAATCTATTCTGAAATTATGGATTCTAACCTGTTTTTAACGATAAAATATTTATTAAAAAGCTACTAACTTCACAGGAATTAATCAATCTTAAATAAATTTCTTAAGTAATTACTTAATTATTCAATATCCCATTCCATATCAAGTGTTATATTTCGTAATTTTTTTAACTTCTCCTCCTCAACTTTCCAGTAACCTCTTCTTTCAGATTCTATAAGTAGTTCACTTATCTTTATAGCTGCATAGGGATTATTAATTTGTAGTTTCTTTCTCATTGTGTCATCGAATATCAGTCTATCTGCAACTTCATCAAATATCCAATTTTCAACTTTTCCTGTTGTTGCTGTTAGTCCTAGAAGATATTCAACTCTATCCTTTATTTTCTTTGCACCATGAAAATCATGTTTTAACATTCCTTCCAACCACCGGGGGTTGAGAGTTCTTGTTCTTGTTGCTCTCTCAATAACTATTTTCAAATCTTCTACAACAACATCTTCTTCTGTTGAATCTGTAACTAAAATTTCTGCTTTTTCTCCTTTTTTATCCTGGACAGTTCTTGAAAGTCCTCCTAAGAATTCGTAGTAATGATCAAGATCTGTAACTTCATATTCTGTATTGTCCCTTTCTTGAGTTACAACATTAATTGTTTTTAAAATATTAGAAAATGCCTGTTCACTTTTTTCTACTCTTCCCTTGAAATAGGCATAACTCATACTATCATCATAGCTTTTAACTAAATCTTCCTCCTCGTTCCATCTGCTGCTTTCGACCATTGTTCTCATAGATGTAGCATATTCTGTTGGTGAGGGTCCAAAAATTCTTGCCAGAGCAAAATCTTCCAATCCTTTTTCATTTTTAAGATAATGGTTCCTTATAAAATTTTCTTTACAAGACTCGTCAAGTTTGGCAACCATTTCTATTGCTCTATTTATCAAATCTATATGTGTTCCAAAAGTATCTCTAAAGATCCCACAAATGGTGATTACCACATCTATTCTTGGTCTTTTTAACTCCTCCCTTGATATAACTTCAAGTTCTTTAAACCATGGACTCTTTTTATGTTGTATTCTTACCCCGAGAAGTGAGAGAATTGTCGCAATTGTATCTCCGCCAGTCTTCATTGTCTCAAATCCCCAGAGTACAATTCCTATGCTTTCAGGATATTTTCCATATTTTTTCAAATAGGAATCAATAAGTAAATCTGCAGCTTTTCTTCCTCTTACTTCTGCTGCTACTGTTGGAATAAGCCTGGGATCAAAAGCATACATTGCTCTTCCAGATGGATATACATCGGGGTCACGAATAGGATCGCCCCCGCGGGCTGGTAATATATATTTCCCATCCAGAGCTCGGAGGAGTCCTTCACTTTCTGATGATTCTTGAGCCTTTCTTATAATATTACTTACAAATTCTTTATATCCTTCAGGCAAGCATTTTGGAGATATCCCACCTGCTATATTGCTGATTATCTCCTTTGCATAATCTTCTATTTCATCAACTATTTTCAAATCTTTTATTTTATCCCAGCTGTATCCTTTCTCATTTGCCAAAAGCCTCAAAATAGATGGATATTCTCTATCAATTCGCAGCACGCCAAGCAAATAATCTATAAGTTCCTCTCTGGTAAACTTTCTATCTATTATATGTAATCCATAAGGAATAAGTCTTCTTTTCATCTTATATAATTCTCTTCTTAACGCCAGAGGTTCTGTAGATAAATGTATCTTATTTGCAGTTTCCTTAATTATTTCCAATGTTTTTTCATCTTTTTCAGCATCATATTGATTTAGTAAATCTTCAAGCACTATATAATCCTCATATAAAGCGGATTTTCTGAAAGGTGGTGATTTATGCGAGATGCAAATTGAATAAGAACGTCTTTTAGCGATGGTTGACTCAGAAGTATTTCCTATCCAGTAATAATAAATATGTGGCATGTTACCGATAAGTATATCTGGAAAACATTCTGATGAGAGAGCGATTTCTTTACCCTTTGTAAATTCAAGCGTTCCATGCATTCCAAAATGTATTACTGCGTCTGCATGAAATTCTTTTTCAAGGTAAAAATAATATGCCAGGTACTGATGATGTGGAGGTAAATCTTTATCATGGTATGCTTTATCTATATCCTCATGGACTCCTCTTGAAGGTTGAATACCAAGAAATGTCTTACCTATAATTATGCCTGGAATTAAGATGTAATCTCCATCAGTCATTATATTTCCAGGTGGCTGACCCCAATGCTTTATTACCTCATTTTGAACAGATTTTGGAAGAGATGTAAACCAGGAAATGTATTTAACTGTAGGAATCTTTATTCCTGATTTTTGGATATAGTTTGGGCTGTTAACTATTCCTGAAGAAAGGAAAAGATCTTTTAAGTTTATATCAGGCATCTTGATATCATATCCTCTTTCTTTTAGCTTCTCCAAAAATTTTCCCATACTCAAAAAAACATCCAGATAACCAGCACTGGCTAAATTGTCCTCACCAGGCGGATAATTATATGTAATTATTGCAATCTTCTTTTTACTATTTTGTTTGTTTCTCAGTGATATCCAATTCTTTACTCTTTCACTTAGTCTCTCAATCCTGTCAGGTAAAACTTGCATTTGCTTTAATTTTCCCAGAGCAGGATCATCAATGCTCGCAAGACCTGCTACAAAAATTGGTTCTATACAACCATCAAGTTCTGGTAAAGTTACTCCAAGAGCAACTTCAAGTGGATTTATACCTTGTTTATTATCTTTCCATTTTTTTATCTCTGTTTCATATGTTCTTAAGCCTATCAAACAGGGTGTATCTATCTTTTTAAAAAAATTGTAAGTAGGTTCAGGTTCTCCTCCATAAGGGCCTCCATGAATTCTAAAATATTGTAAATTTAAAAATAAGTCGATATCCTTAAGATATTTATTTATTGCTTCAATATTGTATTCAACTTTTGAAAAAACAAATATAAAATTTACAGTTTCTTTTAGGTATTTATACAATGCCTCTGCTATTGGCTTTGTATCACTAAAGTGCATTCCACCATAGAGTAAGACTCCAACAGTTGATATCTTTTTATTATATTGAATTTTTTCTTTGTACTTTTGTAAATTCTCGTAAAGCCCATCACCTGGTAAGAAAAGTCCATAGGGAAGCTGTGGAGTTGGAGGTGAGACCTTCTTTATTACACTGACATCAGTATAATTTTTAAGGAGAAAAAGAATGAGGTTTTTCAGATTATTTGTATCTCCTTCAGCATAATAATCCTGAGCCAAAATCCAGTTTCGCATATCTTTCAGCATTCCAAAAGGTACGATTTTCCCGAACTTTTTTACCAGTTCAGAAAATCTCTTTGTTTTTATATAAGTGTGGACATTGAATTCTTTCTCCCTTTCAGGTTTAAAAATAATTTCACCCTTAAATTTACCCATCTTTGTAAGTGCAAAGATATGCTGACTACCAGCAACTAAAACAACTACTGTTTTCCCTTTCCCTATCGTGTTAAGCATTTGTGGAATTTCTCTTCCAACTCTTATATCACCTCTTATATCTACAAGTATTATGTCAGAAGAGCTAATCTCATTTTCAATAGGCTTAAGTGAGACATCTGGATTTTCATAATCATCAAAATAAATCTTTCTTATTTTAACTATATCACCATACTCTTCCTTTATTTCTTCAACAGCTTCTTTTAGGGCTATTGTGTTGTTTATTGTAGTTAGAGCAAGTATCTTTTTCATACCACATCCTCTAAATAGAAATGGCTGCCATTGAATGTTTTAGAAATATCTTCAAGTATCCCAATACTTCTGTTTCTATTTTCAGCATTCACTACTATAATATTTATTTTGCTGGCAAACTCTGAGAGAAATTTAATATCTTCATCAAGGTTATTTTTAATAAATACATTACCTTTACCATCGGAGATTAGAATAATAGTAGGTAGTATCCTCATTTCTTTCTTAGCCATCTTAAATGCCTCAAATAAAGCTGGCGTGAGTGGTGTCTTTCCACCTGTAGGTAGTTTCTCTAACGCTTCTTCTATTTTAACAGGATCTGTTGTGGGCGGTACTAAAATTTGAGCATTATCTTCTCTAAATGTTATGAGAGAAACTTTGTTTTTCTTTTTATAGGATTGTTTGAGTAAAAGCCATGTCAGTGTTTTAGCAAACCTTATTTTTCTATCTGTTCTCATAGAAGAAGATGAATCAAGTAAAATAATGTAAAGTGCTTCACCCTTTCCTATCCTTATCTTCTCCATAAGGTGTTCAGGAAGTATGTTTAGTTTGCCAGTTTCTCTAACAGCCTTTCTTATAGTAGCATCAATTGCTATACTTTTTGGATTTTTATTCTCTCTCGCCTTAATGTAGAAACCTCTTCCTCCTTCTGTTTTTGGAAAATCTTTCCCATGTTTGGAGACAGTCGTGTTAATATCCAGCATATTTTTCTTTATATCTAAATCCTTATCAAAGTCAAAAATTTCCTCTTTGGATTTTGATTGCAGGATTGTTTCTATTTTTTCCTCTGTTAGTTTTACATCTTTTTCAAAAGGTTGCTGTCTCATTCTGTGGTGAAGAGCTAAAAGAGCAGCTTCTTTAATATCTTTTTCTGTTACATAATTTCTCCCATCCAGGGCAGAAAGTGCTCTTGCAGCCTTTTCCATAACAATGTCAGCGCGATGGGTTTTAATCCCAAAGGACATTGTTATTTCAACAATTTTTTCAAGTAACTCTTTTGAAATTGTAACCTGCGGAAGAAGCGCCTGTGCATTAACTATGCTTTCCCTTAGTTTTATCTGCTCCTCATTAAATCTTTCTTCAAATATCCATGGATTAGAATCAAATTCTCTCCTGTGTTCAATCACCTTAAGTCTATCTTCTTTTAAGTACAATGCCTTAACTTCTACAGAGAGGCCAAAGCGGTCAAGTATCTGTGGTCTTAGCTCACCTTCTTCAGGATTCATTGTACCAACAAGAATAAAACGCGATGGGTGATATAGAGATATACCTTCTCTTTCAACAATATTAACACCCATTGCAGCGGAGTCCAGAAGGATATTAACAAGATGATCATCTAATAGATTTACTTCATCAATGTATAGTATATTTCTGTTTGCCCTTGCTAAAATACCAGGCTCTAAAGCCTTAACTCCATCCTTAAGAGCTCTTTTGATATTAATTGTTCCTATGACCATATCTTCTGTTGCGGATAGAGGCATGTCCACAATTTCCATTTTTCCTTCAATCCACGGCAGCTTTCCATCTCTTTTATACAGGTTCTGGCAAGATTTGCACATCAGTTTCAAATTTTCTGGATGGCAATTAAAAGGACAACCTGAAACTACTTTTATTTTTGGGAGCAAGTCAGCCAGGGCACGCACGGCTGTAGATTTACCTGTCCCCTTGTCTCCTTTTATCAGTACCCCGCTTATAGTCGGGTCCATGGCATTAATAAGTAATGCTTTTTTCATCAGTTCCTGTCCAACTATTGCAGTGAATGGAAATATTACAAATTTATGATGCATATCAGTTATTGATGATACTTTTTTAATAATTGTGTTACTGTCGGTTTATTATTACAAATTAAACTTAGAATATCAATAAGGAATAGTGATTCATTCTCCTGCAAGTGCCCTTTTTATCATAAATAGAACATTCTCATTAGCATTTTTAAATATAATATTTACATTAGGATTTTTTGTTTTCCATACTCTGAAAATTTCATCTGCAAATGCCTGACCTATTGTATCTATCCCCTCGAAATTAAGGATTATTGTTTTAAAATTTTCCAAACCAGTTAAAACTCTGCGTGCCTGAGAACGTGATATATAATTGACATCAATTGCATAAAGTTTAATAGCAACTTCTGTCCTGCTGAATTCATAGTTATTATCAGAATATCGATTAAAGATTTTGTTAATAGCCCTTGTTGAATCAAGGGTAATTGAGAATAACACTCTAGTACCTCGAGTATTTTTAAAGTCCCGGACAAATATATCTTCTATTAAATTATCAAAAATAAGTTTCTTCTGAGAACTTTGAATTGTTAGAATATCACCTATCCTGGAAGTAAAAAAAATTCCTTCCCCACTATGGTATGATGGTGCTGTTGTTTGCTTCCCTTTAAGTAAATCCTGAATAGCATCCATTTCACTGCTTAATCCTTTTTTAGTTATAATATTATTAAAAATTCCTACACCCCAGTCTCTTACTTCAAACATAATGTTACCTGTTCTTTTTTCAATAATTATTTCTATTTTTTTTGACTCAGAATGCTCGATTGCATTATTAAGCATCTCTGTAAAAGCATATTCAACAATACCTGAGACATTGCTACTTAAACCTTCTATAATGCCTGAGTGCTTCTTAATACTATTAAAAATCTCATCTTCGTAAAGGTTTACATTATTAAGTATCCTGTGTATTTTATTAATAGATTTTCTTTCTTTTAATATAACCTCTTCTGTTGCAGGAATATATTTTGCTTTATTTGCCTTACCTATCTGCAATAAAATACCTTCCTCATGAAGCTCTCTAAAATACCTATTTATATATGCACGGGAATATCCGGTAGCTTTTACAATTTCCGAAGATTTGACTTCACCTTTTTCTTCTAATTTTTTTAAAATTAAATCTCTGACGCTCATTATTTAAGACCTATTGTTTACAACTTTTGTTTATATTATATTCTAAAAGTCGTTAACAAGTTGTAATCTTTATTTGTTTTCATCCTTTTAAAATATTAGTTTACAACTTTATTATACATATAAATTTTAAAGTTGTAAACAAGCTGTAAACTTTAGTGTGTATTATTGTGAAATCGGACACTGACTATTGTTTTAGTGGCATTAAGTCTTATTTTTAAAGGACATATAGATACCTCAAGTCTTGAAGAGCTTTTTATATTCGGGGTATTTAAAATACTACTTCCAAAGGTCTTATCGCTGGCATTGTTCTGACATTCCAATATATAAAGGTATTAATGAATCATTGTAGCTAAGTTTTCCACAATAGTAGACTCCTATTGAATCCGGAGCATAGAAGTCTATTGACCTTTTATCATATGGATAATTTTCCTTATATTCACCTACCATATTCCTCACCTGCCTTTTCATTAAATTAAGCAAAGTGTATAATTATTATGGAGTTATAGTTTTGGCTTACAATGACACTAAACATAAACATCGGCAGAGGTTTACTATTGCACACGAATTAGTGCATATATTATTATGAATTCTTTTTTTTATGAATAAAATAATTTTTAGTAAGTTAAACTATAATACCAATGTGTTAAGGTACAGTAATTATAATCATTACTATAATTATTCAAGTCAGAAAATTATAAATTTTTATAAGACAAATAATAAGGAATATCATATAAAAAAAGTACAATTAGTGCTAATAAAGATTTAGAGTATATTGATAAAAATGACCCTATATTATTATCTTATTATACGGAATTAATAATGAACTGTACTTGAATTGTAATCTATTAAAAAAGATAATTTTGATTAAATTTGGTGGTAAATATGGCTCAAAACAACAAATAGATATTCCAGGATTCTGCAAAGAAGCAACTATAGATGATATTTAGCGCCTGAATTTGCTAACTTAGTAGCTTTTAAAAGTTTTTTATTAAGTATTTTTTTATAATGAAATTTAGAAATAATATTGAATTTTAGATATTAATTTAACAATATGAATTGGGAAGACTCTAAAAATATAGTAAATGGTGAATCAGTAATAATTCGAGAACTTGAAGAAATTTACACTGTAAATTTCAAGGAATCCGAAACAGTTGAATTTAAGAAATCTATTTCCGAACTGGATAGCGCGCTAAAAACTTTATGTGCTTTTTTAAACAACAAAGGCGGCACATTATATTTTGGAATTAGTAATTCTGGTAAAATTGTTGGGCAGATATTAAGCGATCAAAACTTGAGAGAAATTTCTCAAAAAATAAGAGATAGAATAAAACCGCAAATTACTCCAAAAATTGCTACAACTTATATTAACAATATTCCCATAATAGAAGTTAAAGTAGAAAGAATCACAGATGAGATTTACTATTATAAGGGAGTCGCCTATATCAGGAGCGGTACGGAAACAGTTATTATGCCGCCTGATGAAATAAAAGATAAAATTATGAAAGCTAACCAGATTGCATGGGAAAGACAAATATTTAAAAGAGCCAGCTTTTCTGATTTAAAAATATCCACTATAAATAAATTTCTAAAACTTGCAAGAGAAGCAAAAAGGTTACCTGCCACTAAAGAAGATAAAGAAACCATACTTAGAAAACTTGAACTTATTACAGACGAAGGAATAACTAATGCTGCGATAGTATTATTTGGAAAGGAATCTGCAAGATATTTCCCAAATACACTACTAAGATGCGGGAGATTTAAAGATGAGCTAAAAGAGTTTTTTATAGATTTAAAAGATTATGGTACCAATGTTTTTGATAACCTTGAAAAAGGAATTAATTTTCTTCAGGAACATATGAAGATAACTGCAAGAATCGAAGGCTTGTTAAGAGTTGAAAAATGGGAACTCCCAATTCCAGCGCTTCGTGAAGCAATAATAAATGCAATGATTCATATGGATTATACAATAAATGGGTTTGTATATATTGCAGTTTATGATGACAAAATTGAAATCTCCAATCCCGGTTATCTTATGGAGGGTTTAACTATTAAAAATTTATATAAAAAGCATCCTTCAATTCATAGAAATAAACTAATAGCAAATATCTTGTACCTATCAGGTCTTATTGATAACTGGGGTAGAGGTACACTTAATATAATGAAACAATTGAAAGCTGAGGAACTTCAATTACCTGAATTTAAAGAATATTTCAATTATTTCCACATCACATTTAACCGCCCAAAAAATTTGGAAGAAAAACTGACAAAAGAAACTACAGGTATATATAATGGTTTAAATGTCCCCAAAAATGTCGGTATAAATGTCGGTATAAATGTCGGTAAAACTGAAAG
>Ga0209121_10003163_pt1 | contig 16107 bp, 13 predicted proteins | sample Cruoilmetagenom3_FD_187292 | JGI IMG/M metagenome (GOLD analysis project Ga0209121, IMG submission 187292) | Oil polluted marine microbial communities from Coal Oil Point, Santa Barbara, California, USA - Sample 3 (SPAdes) (version 2) | ecosystem: Environmental > Aquatic > Marine > Oil seeps ... | reverse complement strand
TGCATGGTGGGGAAAAGGATTTACAGAATGGACCAATGTAAGCAAAGCAAAACCACTTTTTAAAGAACATTACCAACCGCATGTGCCAGCAGACCTTGGGTTTTATGATTTGCGTTTGCCAGAGGCTAGACAAGAACAAGCAGCATTAGCACAGTCTTACGGCATACATGGGTTTTGTTATTATCATTATTGGTTTAATGGTAAAAGATTGTTAGATCAGCCTATTGATGGTATGTTAAAACAAAAGGATTTAGACATGCCTTTTATGCTATGTTGGGCAAATGAAAACTGGACCAGACGTTGGGATGGAAAAGAAGACGATATTCTCATCAAGCAAGAATATAGCTTTGAAGATGATAAAAAACATATGCGTTGGCTATGTGAACATGTGTTTTCCGACTCGCGTTACATTCGTGTAGATGATTGTCCGGTACTAATGATTTATCGTTATGATTTGTTTCCAGACATAGCAGAAACAGCAAAGATATGGCGAGAGATTGCTGTGAATGAGTTTGGTTTAAAAGGATTGTATTTGTGTATTACAGAAAGTTTCGGTAAGAAAACAAACGCAGAGACTATTGGTTTTGATGCTAATGTTGAATTTCCGCCACATTATATCTTAAATGAGAAATATGAGGATGCTAAATTGTTTTCTTTAAAAGAAAGACTAGGTATAAAGAAAAGACCACTACTTAATATAAGAGATTTTGCTTTAGGAGTTCAAAAATTTAAAAATAGAAAACTGCCAGACTATAAACTGTATCGATGTGCAGTTCCTTCTTGGGACAATACACCAAGAAAAGGAGATCAAGGCATCATTGGTTATAATAGCAGCCCAGAAACTTATGGTGATTGGTTGCAAGATATTGTAAAGGATTTTAAACCTTTTTCTACTGAAGAAAATTTTATTTTTATTAATGCGATGAATGAATGGGCAGAAGGAAACCATTTAGAACCTTGCCATAAATACGGTACTGCTTATTTAGAAGCAACCCAAAAAGCACTAAACACAGAACATTTATGAGACTACCACTAGTTTCTATTTGTATTCCCACTTATAATGGCGCACAATTTATTGCTGAGGCTATAGATTCTGCTATGGCGCAAACGTATTCTAATGTAGAAATTGTGGTGTCTGATGATGCTTCGGTAGATGATACCTTAGAAATAATAAATGCATATAGAGCAAAAACGAACATACCAATTCATATTCACCAACACCAACCCAATGGTATTGGTGCCAATTGGAACCACTGCATTAAAAAAGCCAAGGGTACCTTTATAAAATTTTTATTTCAAGATGATGTGCTTTTACCAGATTGTATAAGCAAGATGGTACAAGTTATGGAAGCAGATAAAAGCGTTGCTATTGTTGCATCTAAACGTAATTTTATTGTGGAAGATTCCTTTATTGATGAAGATTCAGACCAATGGATTCAAATGTATGGAGACTTACAACATACCTTGCCTTTTCAAACTGCAAATGATGTTATGCTACTAGATTATAACTTGTTTAGGGAAAGTACTTTTTTTGAGTCACCAATGAATAAAGTTGGAGAACCTACTACCATTTTATTTCGAAAAGATTTAATAGATCAAATTGGTTATTTTAGGGAAGATTTAAAACAAGTATTAGACTATGAGTTTTGTTATCGTGTATTAAAAAAACAACGTATTGCTATAATAAATAAACCTTTGGTAGCATTTAGATTACATGGTAAGCAAACTACTGTGATTAATAAACAGTCTAATGCATATACAGAGGATTTTACAATTTATGAGCAGTTGGTTTATAAAAACTATCGCAAACATTTGCATCCAGAAACCAAAAAGAGACTGTCAAGAAAATACAATAAATGTATTGGTGCTTTTTATGATACTATAGATGCAATTCGAAGCTTAATACCAAAAAAGTAATAAATGGAAACCCCTTTAATTTCTATAATTATACCAGCTTTTAATCGCGAGAAATTAATTACAGTTGCATTAAATTCTGTAATTGCACAAAGCTATAGCTCTTGGGAATGTATTGTGGTAGATGATGGTTCTACAGACAATACAATATCTATTGTAAAACAATATCAAAAACAAGATTCCAGAATATCATTTTTTGAAAGATTACGAGAGCCTAAGGGAGCTCCTACTTGTAGAAATATTGGATTAGAGCATGCCCAAGGAGATTATGTGGTTTATCTAGATTCTGATGATTATATATTGCCATTTTGCTTAGAGCAACGTGTACAGGCTATTTTTGAAAATACCGATTGTGATTTTTTAGTATTCCCTATGGGAAAACAAAAAGAACAAAAAGTTGTAAAAGTAGAAATACCGCAAAGTGAAGATTATCTAGTTCATTTTTTATCTGCAGTTTTACCTTGGTCGATTATGTGTCCCATTTGGAATACCAATTTTTTAAAAAAACTGAATGGATTTACAGAAGGATATCCACGTTTTAATGATCCAGAGTTAATGATTCGTGCTTTGTTAAAACCACAGGTAAACTTTACGGTGTTTCATGATGCAAAATATGATACGGTTTATTTGCCAAGCCCTAAAACTCAAAAGGTTTTTAATGATAAGGTATTTAAAAGCCTGTGTATGCTAATTCCTAATGTAGTAAAACAATTAGATGAACAAGGTAAGTCAGTTTTAAAAAGACACTTAAGTTTATATTTGCATTTATGGTTTAAATATATATATGAACCAAAAGGGCTAAACTTGAAACAGTCTATTCAATTGATAAATCTTTTTAAAAGAGAAAAGATTATTTCTATACCTAAATCTTTTAGTTTAAAGTTAAGACTGTTTATCTTTAACATGAGTAATATGACGTTAAAAGAACCAATTAATAAGTTATCTGAAAAGGCACTTTATTTATAATAATTACTAATGAATTACAAAAGTTATGCAGATTTAAGTACAGATATCTTATTAGAGATACACAAAGTACCAAGTAACATACAATTAGTTGTTGGTATACCAAGATCTGGAATGGTACCAGCCTATATGATTGCTGCACAATTAAATCTTCCTGTAACAAGTTTAGATGCTTTTTTAACAGACAATTATGGTGCAGTTGGAGAGCGGCAATTAAGAGGAGATTTAAACAGCTTAGAACATGTACTAATTATAGATGATAGTATTTATAGTGGTACTGCCATGAATAAAGCAAAGGCAAAGTTAAAAGCCCACCATTTAAATGTAAATTATCAGTATGCTGCTATATATTCGGCAACAGAAGAAAATGACATGGTAGATTTTTATTTTAAATATGTACCACAACCTAGAGTGTTTCAATGGAATTATAAAAATCATTTTATTACCACGCAATCTTGTTATGATATTGATGGCGTTTTATGCGAAGACCCAACAGAAGCTGAAAATGATGATGGAGAAAAGTATCGTAACTTTCTTTTAAATGCCAAACCTTTATTTGTACCAAGTTATAAAATTCCTTGTTTAGTGACTTCGCGTTTAGAAAAATACAGACCGGAAACCGAAGCATGGTTAAAAAAACAGGAGATTGCTTATGGAGAGCTCATCATGTTAGACTTACCTACAGCTCAAGAACGTCGTGCATTAGGAATTCACGGCAAGTTTAAAGCAGATATTTATGCTGCTAGAGGCGAATTGTATTTTGTAGAAAGTAGTTGGGAACAAGCCAAAACCATATTTGAAATCACCAAGAAACCTGTGTTTTGTACCTATAACGATGTTTTTATAAAAACCTATATCGATATTGTATATTATGAAAATGCTATAAAATATACAAACAGACATTTTAGCGATATCTTTAGTGATACTAGTGAGATTGGTGAAAAATATCAGCAATTAAAAATGGATTATGATGCTGTATATGCAAAAAAACAGCAGCTAGAATTAAGAGTTTCTGGGTTAAAACAGAACAAGTGGTTGGTATTCTCTAAATTAGGAACAAAAGATAAATTCCTTTTTTTAATGAAATTGTTTTTAAAAAAAATAGGATTATAAATTCACTATGCACCAATTCTTAAAAAAGTGTTTATTGTTTTTTGCAAGCAGTATTTTCTTGTTTGCTATAGTATTTTGTTTTTTTTCATGGAAGAATAAGTCCCATTTAACACAATACAAATTAAAACAGAATAGTATAGGTGTTCTAATAGGAGACTCACATGTGCAAAACGCATTAAATGATGCAATGTTTAAGGAGGTTAAAAATGTTGCACATTTTGCAGAATCTTATTTTTTATCCTATTATAAAATAGATCTATTACTAGATGCTAACCCGCAAATTCAAAAAGTATATTTAGGCTATAGCTATCATAATTTATCTAACTATTACGATGACTATATAAGTGGTAAATACGCAAATGCGATATCCTCAGAATATTTTTTTATGCTTCCTGTCTTTGAGCAAGGGCAATGTATGTTTTGGAACCTAGGTTCCTTACCTGCGTATATGAAGGATAGTTTTGATTATGGTTATAAGAATATAGTTAGCACAAATAATCTTTCTTTTATGGGAGGCTATGAGAATGGCTATATAAACACGATGGCAACAAAACCTGCAATGGATAAAAGAATAAAGGCGCAGTATTATAAGGATGGAACTGTACGCGAATTTTCATCCATAAATCTAGATTATTTAAACAGAATTATTAATTTGTGTAAGTTTAAAAGAGTGGAATTGTGTTTGATAAATACACCCATTCAATCCTACTACGCTGAAAATGTACCAGAGGTTTATATACATAAATATCACGAAATTATTAGCAACAACCACTTAGAAGTTATTGATTTTAGTAATTTAGCTTTAAAAGCGGATTGTTTTATGGTCGATGGAGATCATGTCTCTAAAAAAGGAGCGCAAAAAACAACAGAATATTTTTTAAACTACTTTAATAGTAAAAAGCATTAGTGTTTATATGACTCGTACTAAAATCTGTTTTGCAACCAGAGAATACGCACATCCTAGTATGGGGAAAACAGGAGGGATTGGTGTGTTTGTAAAACAGTTTGCTGCCCAATTACAGTATGCAGATTTTGATATTACTGTATTTTCATTTGGTGACAAATCCGTTAGATTTAAAGACGAACACATTACCGTTATAAAAATAAAAGATTTAAGTGGGTTTAATGAAGCTATAAAATCTCCTTTAAGAAAATATAAAGTTCCAGGCTATATTACAATCAAGAAGCTATTGGCGTTTTTTAATCGCATATATATATCTTGGTATCTATCGTATTATGTCTTTAAGCATAAAATAGATCTCATAGAGTTTCATGACTATGGTGGTGATTTTACTTATTTTATGGGCAAATTGCCAAAGGTGGTACGATGCCATGGTACAGCAGTTACTTTACATCAATTTATGGGCTACTATAAAAGACAACCAGACGCCTTTTTTGAATACCAATTTTTTAAGCGTTTTAACAAACATGTAGTGGCAGTTTCTAAAGCCTCTGCTAGTATGACTCAAAAAGCATTTCAATTAAAAAGCTTACCAAAGGTCATCTATAATGGGGTTGCTATTCCAAAAATAGAAGGAGCCAAGGAGTATTTAAATGCCCCAACAGAAAAGTTTTCTGTTTATTATTTTGGTACAGTAAGAGAGCGAAAAGGAATAGACATAGCGTGTACCGTTTTTAATAGCCTTATTGAAGATTATCCGCAAGCCACCTTTCATATAATGGGTAATGATAATAATAAGTATTGGAAGGACCACGCCAAGCCAATTTTGTCTAACAAAGCCATAGCCAATACTACCTATTATGGTACCATTCCTAATGAAAAAGTAAACGATTATTTAAAAAAAGCACATGTAGTTTTATTTCCTTCCTTTGGAGAAAATTTTTCTGTGGCATTGTTAGAGGTGATGGCTTTAGGGAAACTAGTGGTATCATCAAATATTCCTGCTTTTAACGAAATAATTATACATAAACAAAACGGTTTTATTGCAAAAGAAGAAAAAGAGTATGAGCAATACATCAGGTCTATATTTAATGCAGAAGTAGAAGTGAATACCATTTCAAAACATGCCATACAAACATTAAAGAGCCATTTAGATTTAAAGGATATTCTGAAACAAAATATAAACTATTACAAATCTCTATTATAATTGAATTCCAATACCCAAATACAAAAGAGTCCAATAATATCTGTAGTTATGGCTACCTATAACGGAGAACGTTTTATAACGGAAGCTATAGACAGTATTTTAAATCAGACGGTTTCCAATCTAGAACTTATTATTGTAGATGATGGTTCTGCAGATGCAACAGCGCAAAGGATTCAATCCTATACAGATAACCGAATTATTTATTTAAAAAAAGATAGGAATTCAGGAATAGCAGACAGTTTAAATATTGGAATCCAAAAAGCAAAAGGTAAGTATATAGCTAGAATGGATGATGATGATGTAGCCTTACCCAATCGTTTAGAACTCCAGCTAGAAGCTTTTAATAAAAACGAAAACCTGATTGTGTGTGGTACAAATGTATGGTTGCAAAATGGAGCAAAAGAACGTAAAAATCCAGAAACACATAAAGATATCCTATTGCAGATGCTTTTTGAAAACCCAATAACGCATCCTAGTGTGATGATGAAAAAGGAAGTTTTATGGAAGCATCCCTATAATCCTGAAAAAGTACCTTCAGAAGATTATGATTTATGGAGCAGATTACTTTGGGAGGGAGAATTTTATAACATTCAAAAACCACTATTACATTATAGGTCTCATGAAATGAGCGAGACTACTAAGCGTAGAAAAGAACAATTACAATTAAGTGTAGGTATTGCAGAGTATATGTTTAGTAAAATAGGTTTTGATGTAGTAGAGAATCATGAAAAAAATCTAAATACCTTTGTGTCTCATGATTATACCATTTCAGGCAAAGAACTGAAAGGACTTATAAACTGGTTTAAAGACCTAAAAGAGTTAAATAAAAAAAAGGCTTTTTTTTCTTGTCAAAGAATGAGTATAATTGCAGATAAGCATTTAAAGATGTTTTTAGTTTCTTATTTCACGAATCGATCGGTTACCAAAAAAATAATGCCTTTTATCAAAATTGATTTTAAAAATAAATTATTCTTATTAAATTATTATTTTAAAAAGATGGTTAAATAATGGATTTGCAGTTACGCTATTATATTATTTTGGATTATTAGAATTAACTATATTAGTACCCAACTAAATATGACTATTAAAACACCTATAATTCCAGAACGTCAAATCTTTGCAAAAACACAAGGCAAAAAAGAGCTAAATCTTGAAGCGATTTGTGTATTTGCAGCTATAGGTTTTTTCTTAGATGAAGATACGTATTGGAAAAATGAAGTGGTTTTAAAAGCTGCTTCTAATCATGTTTTAGATGTGAATGGAAATGTAATTTCTTCTAAACCATGGTTTAATTGGCATTATACACCAAGAGATATTTCTTTTAATCAATCTTTAGAAGAGTTTACCGCTTTATTTGAAACTATAGTAAAAGAACAAACACAAGGGAGAAAAGTTATTTTGCCACTTTCGGGAGGTTTAGATAGTAGGACGCAAGCTGTGGCTTTAAAGCATATAAAGGCAGATGTTTTTGCCTATAGTTACGAATTTAAAAATGGCTATAACGAAACCAAAATAGCCAAGAAATTGGCAGATAGTTGTGGTTTTGATTTTCAATCGTATAGTATTTCAGAAGGTTATTTATGGGAAGAATTAGATGAATTAGTACAGCTAAATAAATGTTATAGCGATTTTACAAGTGCAAGGCAAATGGCTATTTTTGAAAAATATGCTAAGATGGGTGATGTTTTTTCATTAGGGCATTGGGGAGATGTACTTTTTGATTCTATGAACTTACCTCCATTATCTAATGCAGAGCAACTAGAAGTTATTCAAAGTAAATTAATTAAAAAAGGCGGGTTGGAATTTGCAACAGCTTTATGGAATGTATGGCAACTACCTGGAGATTTTAGTAGCTATTTAACAACACGAATAGAATCTCTATTAAATACTATTAAAATAGAAGATACAAACGCAAAATTAAGAGCTTTTAAGTCTAAATATTGGGCGCCTAGGTGGACCTCTGTGAATCTTTCTATTTTTGAAAAAGCAAAAGACATAACGTTGCCTTATTATGACAATAGAATGTGTGAATTTATTTGTACCGTTCCAGAAGAATATCTTAAAAACAGACAATTACAAATTGCTTATATTCAAAAACGATCTACAAAATTGGCAAATATAGAGTGGCAAGACCAAAGACCTTTTCATTTAAATAATTTTGAATATAACAAACTACCTTATAATTTACCATATAAGATTATAAATAAAATACAAAGAGAGGTGAAATCTCTTTTAGGAAAACCTTATGTGCAGAGAAATTGGGAGTTACAATTTTTAGGAAAAGATAATGTAAAAAAGCTGCAAGAACAGTTATCACATAAAGAGGTAGAACAATGGGTTTCTAAAAGCTTTATACAGAACTACTTTAATGCATTTCAAGAAAATCCGCTTCAGAATGCACATGCAATAAATATGTTATTGGTTTTTTCTAAATTCAAACAACGGTATAATGAATAGGAAACAAAATAGGATTTTATTGGAAATTTTTAATTTTAATAATGCAAGACAGCATCGTTTTAATGTATTAGACTTGATTTAATTATATGTGTGGATTTTTAACAGAGTATAATGTGTCATCTAAAAACATTCTAGATACAGAGAGCTTTTTAGCTTTACTGGACTTGTCCTATAAAAGAGGGCCAGACCACCAAGGATATACTAAGATAAAAAGCAACTTACAAATAGGCTTTAATAGGTTATCCATTTTAGATGTCACAGATGCTGGGCAACAACCCATGCATAGCCCAAATAAAAAATACACTATTGTCTTTAACGGAGAGATATATAACCATCTAGATTTAAGAAAAAAATTAGATTTCTCAAGGTTTAGAGGCCATAGCGACACTGAAACGATTACCGTATGTCTAGAAGCGTGGGGAATAGAAAAAACAATTAGCGCTTTAAATGGTATGTTTGCCATGGTTATTTTTAATCATAAAACAGAAGAGTTAACACTAGTCAGAGATTTTGCAGGAATAAAGCCTTTGTTTTATGGCTGGGATGGTAATACATTAATAGCTGCTAGTCAATATGATCAGCTCATTTCGCATCCTGCTTTTGCAAATAAATCTGTAGACCCTCAAGTACTGAAACTGTATTTACAACAACATTTTATTCCAGCACCATTTGGATTGCAGGAAGATACCTTTCAGGTCTTGCCAGGCGAAATAATAACGTTCCATAAGAATGGGATTAAAAAACATACACGATATTGGGAATTACCTGTGACGCAAGAACCTGTAATTACAAACCCTAAGGAAGCGGCATCTTATATAGAATCCGTTTTAGATTCCTGTGTACAAAAACAGTTAATTTCAGATGTACCTTTAGGAGCTTTTCTATCAGGAGGTGTAGACTCTTCCTTAATTGGTAGTTCTATTAAAAAATACCATAACAAGGCGCAGGTGTTTACTATCGGTTCTGATAGTAGAATACATGATGAATCCGAACGAGCAAAACAATTTGCAGAAGCATTAGATGTACAACAAACCATTTGGAATTTAAATGCCAAAGAAATGCTTTCTTATTGGGATGAAGCCATGAAGTCCTTACATGAACCCATAGCAGACTTTAGTATTTTACCTACCTATCTAGTTTCTAAACTAGCAAAAAAACAAGTTACGGTAGCTTTAAGTGGAGATGGAGGAGATGAACTCTTTTTTGGTTACGAACGTTTTTGGAGTGTTGGTAAAAATATTAAATACCAACAGCATCCTAGATTGTTTAAGAAAGCCATTTACGGTGCAGATAAATATATTTCAGGGAATAAAAATGTGAATAGTGTGCTCTTAGCAAAATATCAAGGCCAAGCGCACCAAGATCTGCACTCTAGGTTTAGAAAGGAATGGTTAGATCTCGTGGCTTTCAATTTAAAAGAGGTTTCGTTACCAGATGCTTACCAAGTGTATTCATACAAAAACGCAAAAGATCCCAGAACCTTATTACAGAACATGAGGCATGCAGAGTTTTATGGGATGATGCAAAAAACTTTAAGAAAGGTAGACTTAGCGAGTATGGAGAACAGTTTAGAAGTTAGGGTGCCATTTTTAGACAAACAGATGATTGAAGCTAGTTTAAAAATAGATCCTTTATTAAGTTACGGAAAGCACAAGCGTAAACAATTGCTCAAAAATGTTTTGCATAAACGAATCCCATCTGTTCCTGAAGAAACAGCTAAAAAAGGGTTTTCCATTCCCTTAGCAACTTGGTTTCGTGAAGATTTAAAACCTGTTATTACGGAACGATTATTAGATGCAGATTGGTCTCCTTATGGATTAGATAGAACAGCTATTGAAAAAATGTTACAGGTACATGATACCAAACAAAAAGATTTAAAATGGCCATTATTTACACTATACGCCTTATTAAAATGATAAAAATTTTATTTACAATTCCAAATTTTGATACTGCAGGTAGTGGTAAAGCTTTATTGCATGTTGCAAAAAGACTAGATCCAAATCTGTTTGAAGTACATATTGCTTGCATGCATGCAAAAGGGGCCTTTTTTAAAACAGTGGAACAGTCTGGTATTCCAATACATATCCTAAATTACACCACACCAATGAAACCCTATTTAAAAGGGCTAATGAATTGTTACAAAATAAGTAAAAAATGGAAAGTGATTGGGCCAGACATTATTCATAGTTTTCACTATGCTGCAGATTATTCAGAGCCTTTAGCAGTTAGAATGGCTGGTATTAAATGGGTGTATACTAAAAAAAACATGAATTGGGGAGGAGCTTCAAAAAATGGTTGGAAGCTTCGAACTTTTTTAGCAACAGCAATTGCTGCTCAAAATACCGATATGTTGCATTTGTTTTTTAAAAATTCAAACAAAACAGTTTTAATTCCAAGAGGTGTAGATGTAGAAGCCTTTAAGCCCTTAATGAAAATGGAAGCCATAGCCCAAAAATGGCAGATAGAACCAAGTCAACGCGTCCTTATGTGTGTGGCAAACTTAGTACCTGTAAAAGGCATCGAAGTTTTATTAAAAGCGTTTCAAAGGGTAAGTGTGCAACATAAAGATTGGAAGCTGATGATTGTAGGAGATAAAGATAATGCTTATGGACAAGAAATGATAGCCTTAGCAGTCGAGTTAGGTTTAAAAGAAAAAGTATTATTTTGCGGAAAACAAAATAACATCCAACACTACTTAAGTGTGGCTGAAGTTGTAGTTTTACCTACTTTAGATAAAGGCAGAAAAGAAGGTTCTCCAGTATCTTTATTAGAAGCTATGGCATCTGCTAAAAATGTTCTAGGCTCTAATATTTCAGGAATTAAAGATCAATTACAACCATTTGCATCGCATTTAGTTACTGCAGGAGATAAAGAGGCATGGACCGTAGCCTTAAATACATGTTGTTCAAATACGAAAGAAGAGAATATAAAGATTGGAGAGAAATTTAGGGATTATGTAACAAAACAATTCCATATTCAATCAGAAGTAAAACGTTGTCAGGAACTTTATGTGAAACTTATGAAAAAAAAATAATGTAATATGCTATTTAACTCTATAGATTTTGCGGTCTTTTTACCCATAGTTTTTGTGCTGTATTGGTTTGTGATACAAAAGAATTTAAAATTTCAAAACGCTTTAGTTGTAGTTGCTAGTTATGTGTTTTATGGATGGTGGGATTATCGGTTTTTAGCTTTGATTTTGTTTAGTACCTTAGTAGATTATAGTGTAGGGATTCTATTAAACAAAACAGAAGAACTTACGCGAAGAAAACTACTTTTATGGCTTAGTATTTCCGTCAATATTGGATTACTCGGTTTCTTTAAATACTACAATTTTTTTGTAGACAATTTTGTGCAAGCTTTTTCTTTTTTCGGACAAGAAATTCAGCCCAATACACTAAATATTATTTTGCCTGTTGGTATTAGTTTTTACACCTTTCAAACCTTAAGCTATACCATAGATGTATATCGAAAAAAATTAGAACCGACTAAAGATTTTGTTGCTTTTGCTGCTTTTGTTAGCTTTTTCCCACAATTAGTAGCAGGCCCTATTGAACGTGCCTCTAATTTATTACCACAGTTTTATAAAAAAAGGGTGTTTAATTATGCGAATGCGGTAGATGGATTAAGACAAATTCTTTGGGGTTTATTTAAAAAGATAGTGATTGCAGATAATTGTGCGCAATTTGCAAATGTGATATTTAATAACCACACAGAATATACTGCAAGCACCTTATTTATTGGTGCTGTTTTCTTTACTTTTCAAATCTATGGTGATTTTTCTGGGTATTCAGATATTGCAATTGGTACCTCAAGATTATTTGGGTTTCATTTAAAACAAAACTTTGCATTCCCTTATTTTTCAAGAGATATGGCCGAGTTTTGGAGACGTTGGCACATGTCTTTATCTACTTGGTTTAGAGATTATGTATATATTCCCTTAGGCGGTTCTAGAGGTTCTAAGGGGCGTCAAATACGTAACGTATTTATTATTTTCTTGGTGAGTGGTTTTTGGCATGGTGCAAATTGGACCTTTATTGTTTGGGGTGCTTTAAATGCAATTTACTTTTTACCTTTATTAATATTAAATAGAAACAGATTAAATACCAATGTGGTTGCAGAGTATAGTATGTTACCTTCTTTAAAAGAATTGCTACAGATAGCAATTACCTTTTTGTTAACCATTATTGCCTGGGTATTTTTTAGAGCAGACTCGGTGAATCAGGCTATAGATTACTTAAAGCGAATGGCTAACGTTTCGTTGTTTAGTGTGCCAAGTATTAGGCCAACATTTTTGTTGGTATTATTGTTTTTATTTATTTTAATCGAGTGGGCTGGGAGACGCCAACAGTATGCCATAGAGAAGTTATGGTTTAGATTTCCTCGAATAGTCCGACTTTTTATATATTACGTTCTTGTAATGATTATTTTCTTATATGGAGGAAAAGAACAGGAATTCATTTATTTTCAATTTTAATATGAAACGATTTATTGTACATATTGGAATATTTTTAGCTGTTGTTGGCTTAAGTTGTTATGTTGTGTTATACCAAGCAGATGGTGCAACAGATGCTTTTTATGTTAAATTTACTTCCCCAAAGCAACAGTCGCTTATCATAGGGTCTTCAAGAGCAGCACAAGGTTTACATCCAAAAGTAATAAATCAAAACTTGCCTAATGCGCATATATATAATTATGCTTTTTCAAGAGTACATACACCTTATGGAAAACCGTATTTAGAAAGTATAAAAGAAAAATTAGAAACCAATACCACCAATGGTATTTTTATAGTTGAAGTGAATCCATGGAGTATTAGTAGTAAAAAAGGAGAAGAATTGGATGATGAAAATTTTAGTGAAAACGCTTCCTATTTAGGGAAAGTAAAAAATGTAACTGCAAAGCCTAATTTAACTTATTTATTAAATTTTTATGGTGGTCGTAATGTAGAAATCATAACTAAAAAGGGAACGAATTATCACGGTGAAACTTTATTTGTTCATGACGATGGTTGGTTTGAAGTTAGTTTAAAAGATACTGAACAAAAAAATAAAAATCGTATAAAAAGCACATTAGGAAGCTATAAAAAGATAAGAGAGGAATATAAAGGAATCTCCGATGTGAGATTAGACTATTTAGAACAAACGATTCGTTTTTTAAAGAAGCATGGCGATGTGTTTCTTCTTAGATTGCCAATAGATACACGTATGATGCGCATAGAAGATACGCTTATTCCTGATTTTGATGTGCAAATGGAAATATTAGCCAATAAAACAGAGGTAAAATATTTGAACTTGATACCAAAAAATAGAGACTATCATTATAATGATGGTCACCATTTAAATATTCAAGATGGAAGACTTTTATCTAAAAGTATAGCAGATAGTATTCAATACTATAAAAAATAACATGAATTTAAGAATTGGAATTGTATTATCTAAAACACCTAGTTATTCAGAAACCTTTTTTTTGAATAAAATAAAAGGCTTGTTAAAATCTGGTTTGGTCGTTACTTTATATGTTCAAAAAACAAACCCAGACTTTACATTATGTCCTGTTATTGTTGCTCCAAATGTGAATAAAAACAATAGTGTAATACAGTTCTTTAAAATGACCTTTGTATTATGTAGGTTTTTGATGAGGTTTCCGAAACGTTTTTTTGATTTTATTCGTCTAGAACGTCAGGCACAAAGAAGCAGTTTTCAAATGGCTAAAAACATGTATAATAATATGCATCTTTTACAAGCTAATGTAGACTGGCTCCATTTCGGATTTGCCACCATCGCCATTCAAAGTGAAAACGTATCTCGTGCTATACAAGCTAAAATGGGGGTGAGTTTCCGGGGATTTGATATAGATGTATATCCAAAAAACCATCCAAATTGTTATAACTTACTATGGAAGCAAGTAGATAAAGTACATACTATTTCAGAATACCTTTTAAAAGAAGCTTACAAACTTGGACTTTCAACCAAAACGGCATATAAAATAATTACACCTGCAATTGATGTAGTACAGTTTCATAGAGAAGAGTATCTGTTTTCAAAAGATAGAATTCAGATCATTAGCGTGGCTAGATTGCATCCTATTAAAGATTTAAAGTTTAGTATAGATGCAATGGCTATTCTTAAAAAACAAGAGCCAGATTTTCAATATCATATTATAGGAGATGGTCCTGAAGCTGAAGAATTGCAAGAACAAATTATAAGATTAGAACTACATAATCATGTAAAATTGTTGGGAAGAAAAGAACCAAATGAGGTTTTAGATGCATTGAAACAATCGGATATATATGTGCAATATAGTGCATCTGAAGGATTTTGTAATGCCGTTCTAGAAGCGCAATCTGTAGGGTTGTTATGTGTGGTTTCTAATGGAGGTGCCTTACCAGAAAATGTACTTCATGAAAAAACGGGTTGGGTGGTTCCTAAAAAAAAGCCACATCTTTTGGCACAGGCAATTAGGAATATAATACATTTACCAGATGCAGATAAAAAACAGATAAGTCTTGTTGCTCAAGAGCGTGTAAAATTATTATTTAACCTGAATAAGCAACAGAAACTTTTTATAGCCTTTTATGAAAGCAATTAATTTAGTGAAATATGAATATATTTAAAATGATAACCAATCCTAAAGCTTATGTTTTAAAAGCTAAGGTTCGCATTATTAATAAAATTAGAAGTGTTTTTTTTAAAGGAGATAAAGTTTTATGTGACATTTGCAGTTGGAAAGGTGCTCGTTTTTTTGATGGGCATTGCCCCAAATGTAACTCTTTACCACGTACAAGGCTGATTCCTTTTGCCTTAAAGCACTTCAAACTTACCAAGAACACATCTAAAGTTTTACATATAGCACCAAACCTAAATGAATACCATTATTTTAAAAATAATGTTACAAATATATCCAATTATGATCGTTTAAATATAAAACAAAAACCACAGATAAATATTATTCAAGATCTTACAAATACAAGTCTAGATAGTCTGCAATACGATCTAGCTGTTGCTTGGCATGTTTTAGAGCATATTACAGAAGACGTAAAAGCGATTTCTGAAGTATACCGTCTTTTAAAACCAGGAGGGAAGTTTCTAGTTAGTGTGCCTATTTTTCCAATAGGAAATTTTAAGACTTTTGAAGATGCTTCCATAGCCTATGAAGATTACGAACGTATTCATGGTCATTACGATCACTGTAGAAGTTGTGGGTTAGATTATTTTCAACGTTTTAAATCCGTAGGCTTTCAATCGGATGAATTATTAATAAAGGATGTGAATAAAAAAGATATAAATTTTTATGGTTTGAGAACCGATCACGTAGTTTGGTGCTTTACAAAATAGACTTATGATATTTCAATTCCTTAAATACGTACAACCTACACATTATTTTACTTTATTTAAAAAGAGTAGAGCATCTGTATTTCCTAGTATTGAAAATCTGCCAGAGCAAATTGTAGAACAGTTACAACCGGATTTACATTTTAAAAGCAAAGAAGCAATAGCCTATGATCTTTCATGGCAATCCATCCAAAAAGGCTATATAGGACAAGTAGATACAT
>Ga0209121_10003162_pt1 | contig 16107 bp, 15 predicted proteins | sample Cruoilmetagenom3_FD_187292 | JGI IMG/M metagenome (GOLD analysis project Ga0209121, IMG submission 187292) | Oil polluted marine microbial communities from Coal Oil Point, Santa Barbara, California, USA - Sample 3 (SPAdes) (version 2) | ecosystem: Environmental > Aquatic > Marine > Oil seeps ... | reverse complement strand
ATGGGTTACGTTAACTTTTTACTGTTTATAGACTGGTGATCCAAAAGCAAATTCTTATAAATTATCATCACCTGAGCCTAAAGCAAAAGCTGACTATTTTGCAGTGTCTTAAAAAACATAATTTTACTTAACAACAAGTTTAACTTTTTTGTGAATTAATTCGCTTTTCGTACCTTTACTTCTTTCCATGAATCCTTTAATATTAATTGTGTAAGATTTTAAATGGCTTTCTACTTTCTTCTAGTCTTTTGACTAATTCTTATTTGAAAGAACATGCTGTTATCTTATTTTTTTAAATTATATTAACACATTAAGTTTTTTGCTATTTAAAAATGACAAAAATTAAAATTGGCCTGCTAAACAAAAAAAGAGGGAATTTTAAAATACAGGAAAAATTTGTAGGTACAGATGATGTAGTTGACAAAACACATAAAGAAGTTGCTCACCACAAACAAGCACTGCTTGATGCCGGATATGAAGTATGTACCATAAGCTGGGGTGAATCTTTTATTAAAGATTTAGAAGATAGTAAGGTTGATTTAGTGTTTAATGTTTCAAGTATGGCAGAAGCTGCTATATTAGAAGAACTTGAGATACCTTTTGTAGGATCGGATACTACCACAATTGCTATTGCAGTAGATAAATCATTATCAAAAAAAATATGGAAAAGTGAAAGATTGCAAACTTCTCCTTTTCGTGTGGCAAAATTTGTAAAAGATTGTTCTGCATTTAAAGATAACCCGCCCTTTGATTACCCTTTGTTTATTAAACCTATTGCAGGCAGAGGAAGTGCTGGAATTAACGACAGCTCTATTATTGAAAATTATGAGCAACTTGTAAAAGGTGTTGAAAAAAGATTAAATACAATAAAGCAACCTGTTTTAATTGAAAAGTTTTTGCGAGGAACAGAAATTACTATTGGTCTAATAGGCAATGAAAATGATATTAAAGTACTCCCGCCACTTGAAATTTCTTTTAATGGAGCTACAAATTTTTTAACGTTTGATAAAAAAGAAATTGATAACGATGATTTCTATTGTCCAGCCAGATTAAATGATGAAGATATGTATAAAATCAAAGAATTGGCAAAAAAAGCTTACCTGGCTATTGGCTTTAAGGATTACGGACGGATTGATACTGTATTAACCAGAGAAGGTCCTTATCTTTTGGAAAGTAATTCTTTTGCAGGACTGATGTGTACGCCAAAAGAAAAACCATGCAGTTACTTTGGTTTCATGGCTGCTGCAGATGGCATGAGTGCTCCAGACTTAATTGATAAAATTGTAAAATCAGCTTTAAAAAGATATAAAATAATTTAATGCCCAGATTAGAGATAAATATAAATAAAATAAAGCACAATGCTAAAACGTTAAAAGAAGAATTTGCAAAAAAAGGTATTACTATTACTTCCGTAATAAAGGGGGTAGCAGGTTCTCCTGAGATTGCAAATGCAATACTTGAGTGTGGAATCACCACTATAGCAGTTTCTCGGGTTCAAGACATTAAAAAAATGAAAGAATTTGGTATAAAAGCAGAGTTTTTGCTTACGCGCCTACCTATGCACACTGAAGTCCCGGATGTTGTTAGATATGCTGATATAAGCTTAAACTCTGAAATATCAACAGTTAAATTATTATCTGAACATTCCCTAAAACAGGGCAGGAGACATAAAGTAGTATTGATGCTGGAACTGGGTGATTTAAGAGAAGGCATACTACCTGAAGATATAGACTCTGTTGTTGAACAAACAATACTGCTTAAGGGTATCAAATTATATGGAATAGGTGTAAATCTTGCTTGCTTTGGAGGGATTAAACCATCAGAGAAAAATATGGCTGAATTATCTCAAATAGTAGACCGCATTCAAGAAAAATATCATATAAAACTACCTATGGTTTCAGGTGGAAATTCAGCAAATTACGAATGGCTTTCCAAAACAGATAATACTGGAAATATTAATAATTTAAGAATTGGAGAAGCTATTTTACTGGGCAGAGAAACTATACATAGAAATAGAATCCCAAATTTATATACTAGTGCATTTACTTTAGTATGCGAGGTAATAGAAAGCAAATTAAAGCCTTCACTGCCTTATGGTGATAAATGTCAAAATGCATTTGGTTACAAACCTGAATTTACAGACATTGGAACTATTAATCGTATAATTGTTGGGATCGGAGAACAAGATGTTGATACAAAAGCTATAAAGCCCAGAATCAAAGCTGACATAATTGGAGCAAGCAGCGATCATTTAATCTTGCACGTAAAAAACAATTGTATTGAAGTAGGAAGTGAAATACGATTTGATATTAGCTATTCGGCATTGCTTAGATTGTCAACTTCGCCTTATGTAAAGAAAGTGTTTATTTAATTTTCTTTTATTTTGTAATTGGTAGGCAAATACCCTTTTCTCTGCTTTTCTCTTTAATACTCATGTAAAAATTTCTCATTCTCATTTATCAGCTTCTACTTTACCTTTAATTATAGATGTTACATCATCAACTTTATCCTTACCTTTCTCAAATAATTCCTCCCCCATTACTCTTGCTTCTAACAGAGTAAACTTTCCTCTATCAACCAAATCCCTTAGTTTAATAGCCAAATCTTTCCTGGACTTCCTGCCTGATTGAGGGGCAAAAAGTAGTCCTAAAATAAACCCGGCAAACATAGAAAGCGCAATGATAATTATTTTATCTGTTGAATTATCAACTTTTACTTTAGATTCAGTCATTTCTTTACCTACCCCTCTAATAATTTATAAATTTTATACACATATTCATACACTACCCAATATTCATACCAAACTAATTAGTTCTTGATGAATAATTAGTAAAAATGAGCTCATACGGTAAAAACAGCACTATAATATAAATTCTCATAATTACAGAAAATAGTGAATTATTCACCAGAAACTAGCTAAATTGTTTTATTAAAAAACTACTCCAAATGTTAACAGCATCTTATATAAAAAAGGCACTTGAAACTATTTGTTCTAATTATAATATTGTCTTCTCTACATTTAAAGATAAAAATTCAAGCTCTGCTAATTCCACTCAGAAATCATTCAAGAATAAATACTTTTAAATTACGGTAACACTAATGGAGTTCTGATCGGAGTTTGATAAACTTCATAACATCACTTTTAGTAATCATCCCTCTTATTTTATCACCTGACATTACCACCAAATGACCTAAATTGTTTATACTCATCTTTTTTATAATATCAAATACTTCCATATCCATATCTACTTTTTCACAGTCTGACACAGGCTTAACTATGTCTTCAACTTCTGTACTATTCCATTCTTCTTTGGGTATACTTTTTATATCATGCAAAGATATTACACCAATAAATCTTTGCGTTTTATTATTTTCAATTACAGGAAATCTCCCATATCTATACCTCATAAAATAATTGTTTACTAAATCTTCTAACATAATATCTTTTGTAACACTAACAATATTTTCATTTATTATGTCCCTGACTTTAATTCCTTTTATAGAAGTTTCAAAAACAAGCTGCCTGTAGCCTGTTTGAGCTGATGATTGCAAAAACCACCCAATAAAGACAAACCATACACCATTTAAAAAATTACCAGTAAAGAAAAAGAAAATTCCTGCAGTAATAATCATAAACCCTATCACCCTTCCTGCAGTTGAAGCTATATAAGTTGAACGTTTTAGATTTCCAGAAACTTTCCATACTATTGACCGCAATACTCTTCCCCCATCAAGAGGATAACCCGGGAGTAAGTTAAAAATTCCAAGAACAACATTGACTAAAGCAAGATATTTAACTGGCTCGGCAACAGCTCCTATACCTCTGGTAAAAGACCATATAATACCAAAAATAAATGCCAGAAAAAAACTGGCCAGAGGACCTGCAATCGCTATAATAAATTCTTTGGCCGGGCTATCAGGCTCTTTCTCAATTTCTGCCATTCCTCCGAATATAAAGAGAGATATTCTTTTCACAGGAATCCCATTTTTTATAGCAACTATAGAATGGCTCATTTCATGAAACAGCAGAGAAAAGAAAAATAATACTGTAGTTATAATAGTTATTATTGCTATATAACCTGGCTTTAGATTAGGGAGTATGCGAGGAAAATAATCAAACCCAAAATTATAAGCGATAAGCGCAAATATAATAAACCAACTGTAATCCAATCTTACTTCTATTCCAAATATCTTAAGTAACTTCACTGAAGATTTAAACACTTATCTTTACCCTTCCTATTCTTTCAATTATGCTACTTTAATAAAACTAAAAAAATAAAATTTTTCTTTTTTTCTATTTATTCGTTTATTTAAATTACCTTCTTGCTATACCTGTATTATTATATATCATATTGGTTAAGTTTTAAATTTAGGTTCTCAGATACTTTTTTATACAACAGGGATTTTTGTAGAATTCTAATTATCAATTAGAACATAAGATAAATTCCTGATATAATTATTTTACCAGACTAATAATGTTTAAAATCAGAACAAAAAAATAGCTAAAAAATATTAATACAGCTAATTAGTATGAATACCCAGAAATATGTTAAAATATAGAACATTAAAATAAGACTTTTTTAAAAAATGGAATATTTTCAATTTGATTCTTTAAAATTTATTTATGATATTTTGATTCCTTGCCTGCTAGCATGTGTTTTTGGAGGAATAATAGGCCTTCAGAGAGAGCGTGCAGACAGGCCGGCAGGACTTAGAACTCATACACTGGTATGCGTTGGTGCCACAGTTTTCACTATTGTGTCTTACCTTGGATTTTCATCTCAAGCTGGTTTTGATCCCTCACGTATAGCTGCCGGCGTAGTAACTGGAATAGGATTCATCGGAGCCGGAGTTATTTTTAGGCAAGGAAACCTAATAAAAGGAGTTACTACTGCTGCAAGTATATGGATTGCAGCTTCAATTGGTTTAGCACTGGGAACAAAACTTTATTATTTAGCTTTAATCACAACAGTGCTGGGATTTCTGACTTTAAGTATAGTAAAATATATAGAGGACAAATTTATTAGAACACCAAATTACTTAGTAAGTATTACAACTTGTGAAAATTTTTCCAGTTTTAAAGAAGTAAGAGACTTTATTGGAAACATTTCTACAAATGTCAAATATAAAAAATATCAGATTGATGATGAAAAAAGTAAAATAATACTTACCGTAAATGTTCATAGCAAAGACCCTGAATTTTCCACTAAAATACTACAAAACTTAAGCAAATTTAAAGAAATTGAAAAAATAACAATTAACTAAAAACTTACAAACGATCCATTAATTTATTTATTAACACTTTTTATATCATATATTCTTATAAATTTATCATTTTAGACTATGATATTAAAAAAAATGAAAACCTTTTTCAGAAATATATTTAAATATTTAAAAAGATTAGCTAATAAATTCATAGCAGACGGCTGTCCTTTTCTCTCCTCTTCCATTGCTTACTACTTTGTCTTTTCCATCTTCCCGCTAATGCTTGTATCAATTTCTCTCTCAGGTATTTTGATCAACTCTCTTAAAATTCAAGTAGCAATACTTGATTTTGTCAATGAGAGAATTCCAATTATATATGGTTTTACCCAGTCCAACATAGAAAAAATAGTAGAAAATAGAACCAGTATAGGAATTGCTGGACTAATTTTTTTAGCAGTAGCCACCACCTATGTTTTTGATTCCATTCAATTTTCATTAAACAAAATCTACAAAACTAAATCTCAGAGAAGGTTCTGGAAGCAAAAAATTGTTGGCTTTCTGATAGTTACGCTAATAATCATAATGGTTTTATTATCCTTCCTCTTATCTACAACACTATTCTATCTCGCAAACAAAATCATAGATTTTATAAAATTAAATGAAACTATATCAACACTTCTGTTCAAAGTACTTTCTATCTTTTTAGGGCTTGTATTTAACTTTGCAATCTTTAGCCTCATTTACTTTTTTGGAACTAACAGAAAAACTCATTTTAAGCATCACATATACAAAGGAGCATTGACTGCGGCATTTGCCTGGGAAGCATCAAAACATATTTTCATTATATTTACAAATAAATTTACAAACTTTGAGTTAACATACGGCTCGATAGGCTCAATAATTGGCTTTCTGCTCTGGATTTATGTATCAAGCTACATCCTTTTAATTGGAGCAGAGATTAATTCACTAGATATAGTTTAGATATGAAATTTATAGCAGACATAATGGTTGGGAAATTAGCGAAATACCTTCGTATAGCAGGATATGATGTTTTATATAAAAATAATATAGAAGATAATGATTTTATTAAAATAGCTATAAATGAAAAACGCACTGCATTAACCAGGGATTCACCGATGCTGATGAGAAGAGAATTTAAAAATGGAATCATAAAATTTTTATATATAAAAGATGACAATCTGGTCAATCAGCTAAAGCAGGTAAAAACAGAACTTAAAATTGCGTTAAAACCAAATCTTATTAGATGCCTGAAATGTAACAGAGTCCTTTTAAAAGTTAAAAAAGAAGATGTTGAAAATAAAGTTCCTCCATATGTATATAAAACTCAAGGAACTTTTTTATTTTGCAAAAACTGTAACAAATACTACTGGCGGGGGACTCATTATAATAACATTGAAAATACTTTTCAAAAAATAAATCAATAGTAAAGCTTTTTACTCCAGAGACATTTTTGTTTTTACCAATTATCAATTATAATTATCTTTAGCTAAAGCTAACTGTAAATTGCTCTAATTAGCTTGTTAAAATAGATAAACTACTTAAAAAAGTGCTGGGGTTTTAACTTAAAGACATATTACATTTGTGTAATGATAAAAAAAATAACAGCAAAAATAATAAATATATTTTACAACACTCCCAGAATTTTATTTGTAAACTATTATAAGCTGCTTACAAGAACAAAAGTCTTTAATATAAAAAGAATACCTGAAGGCAAATCAGCAATTTTTGCAATAAATCATATTACAGGAGCAGACCCTATAATAATACTTGGCGTACTTAAAAAGAAGATTTATTTTTTAGCAGAAAGTGAAAATTTTAGAAATAGATTTACTAATTTTTTTATGAGAAAATTTACAAATAGTATTCCTATTTTTAAAAAGGAGTTTATGAAAAATATTAGAAGCTTTAAAGAACTTTTTTCAATCTCAGACAAGAAAAATATATTTTTGGGAATATTTCCTGAAGGAAACTTAAATAAAAAGGAAAAATTAGGAAAATTCCACAAAGGTGCAGCTTATTTTAGTTACAAAACAAAACTGCCTATAGTTCCAGTCTATATCCATAATCTTCTTAAAGGTCCGGGTGAAAAAAGATGGATCGGTAGGAACAATGTCGTTGAAGGAATTATTGCACTTACAATTAATACATTTAGAAAGATACATATTTTTATAGGTAAACCAATCGATCCAATGGCTGAAAATATTATAGAAGATTTTAAAGACTTAACAGATAAAAAAGCATGTAAACAAATTACAGAGAATATACACAAAGCTTTATTAGATGAGTTTTTAGAATTAGAAAATGAGGCAGATAAATTGTTTGGAACTCCTGAAAGTGAAGATTCTGAAGATAATGCCTTCTTAGAATCAGATCAAGAAAATATGACTAACGAAGATTTTATTCTAAAAGCCACTTCCATAAAGGAATAAATTTAATTTTCTTATCACCAGCCTTTTCCTCCCTTTCTATATCATAACTAATTACCATCAAATCACTGCAGTCTAATTCCTGGCTAGCTTTAACTAAAGATTTTAATTCCCTTTCTTTTGTAGAAAAAGAGGCTACATCTTCACAAATTTGTACTAATTGAATAACTTTTCTTCCTTTTTTTAATACAAAATCAACTTCTCTGCCAGAATAATCTTGCCAATAGTATACTTCTAAATTTTCATTTGAATACGATCTTTTACGTAGAAGCTCTAAAAAAACAATATTCTCCATAAACCTTCCAGTATTTTTTGAAAATTGAAAAGCTAAAGAATTTATTAATCCTGTATCAATTCCATAAACTTTTTTAGGAGCAATAAATTGCTGCTTCAGTTTATAAGAAAATTTTTCCAAAACAAAAATTAAGAAGCTTGAAGATAAGTATCCCACATAATTTTTTATAGTATGGACATTTTTTATATCAAAAACATTTTTTAGCTTAGAATAACTCATTTCTTGACTAAAGTTAGATAATAAGTAATTAGCTAATTCTTTAAATGTATTCATATTTTTAATTTTATATCGAAAAAGTATATCTTTACTTATAATATCTCCGTAAATCCTCCTGGTTATTGCTTTGCCAAACTTAAAAACTTCAGGAAATCCACCAATTTCAATATATTCTTTTAAAAATCTCTTGATTTGAGCAATTTTTTTAGTGGTATAAAGCCCTTTCCTTTCTAAGGTTAAACCTTTAAATATCAAAAATTCTTTAAATGAAAAAGGATAAAGAATAAAATCTATATATCTACCAGTTAGATGTGTTGAGAGTTCACTAGCTAAAAGTTTAGCATTGCTTCCAGTGATAATAATCTTTTTTGTTTTTCTTAATCTTGCAATAAAAATTTCCCAACTATCTATATTTTGAATCTCATCAAAAACAAAGTAATCTAAAGTATTTCCGTAAAGCTCATAAAATGTCTGTAGTAATTTATTAAAATCATATTTAGTAAATCCAACCAATCTCTCATCATCAAAGTCTATATAACCATATTTTTCATTTTTTAAAAGCAGCAATGCTAAAGTTGATTTCCCGCTCCTTCTAGTTCCAGAAATAACTAAAACATTAGGATATTCTAAGAATTTAAGAAGATTTATAGAATCCAGATCTCTTTCAATTATTCTTTCCTTTCTAAAAAAATCTTCAATCTCTTCTTTTTGGTCAATAATTATCTTTTTTATCTCTTCTATTTCCATAGTTTGAATTGACAAGCTTTTAATAAAAGTATGTTATTAGTATTAGCATACTTTTATATTATTCCATTTTTAAAATATTGTCAAATAGTTGATATTATTTTTAGCGGATATACGATACAAATTTATGTCCAGTAACACCCTCACTAGTAAACTTATTGCCAGATTCTACATCTAATCCAAGATGGTCACCAAATTTACCATGGATATAACTTTTTGAAGCACCCGAATCAACTAAACACAAAACTGTAACCCCTGTTTCTAATTGAATAGGTATAATAGGTAATTCATCAAATTTTTTTAATTTTGAGGGAAGTTTTAAATATCTTGCCTGGTAATGGAATTTCATTAAGCCTACAATACAAAATTTGAGTAATCTAACGTAGCTCTAATTATTACTGGATTTGTAATGTTTTTGTTTTTAGCATTTTCTATTACTTCTAAAGGGTCTTTTCCAGTAGCAATAACTTTAGAATAATTAGGGCTTAATGCAACCCATAAATTATCCTCAATATATGGCTTTAAAACTTTTGTTAAATCAATACTTTTTTGTTTAATCATTATTTACCCCTTTAACACGACTAAACTATTATAGCATTACTCAATATTAAATCAAAACTTCTATCCTATATTTGTTAGAGTACAAAAATGAAGAAATAGTTATATCGAGGAACTGGATATCAATTTATTTTTATGGTCTATTAAAAACGATTGGTCCTTTGAAAAATTTATAAATGAAAGAAATGAATTATTAGAATTCCTATCCATCTCACCTGGGTACTCTTTTTCGGAATAGGTTGGGAACCTAATTTTGATTCATAAGAATTTGCTTTTAGATCTCTTAAGTATAAAGCATGAATACACACCATAATCTGTTATTAATTTGCTATTATAAGTATTAAAAACAAAGGGTTTGGGGTAATATGAAAAGCAGGTAATCTAAATAATTTAGTCATGTCTAACTTTAGCTTTTTACTTTACTTTCAACTTTAAAATCTAACTTTCTACCTTCTGGACCTACTGCATCAATCGTTACACAATCTCCTTCTTTAACTTCTCCATTTAGCAGCTTCATTGCAATTACGTTTTGAACTTTATTTTGTATGACTCTCTTTAGAGGTCTTGCCCCGTACACAGGATCAAATCCCTCCTTTGCCAGAAGCCTTTTAGCTTTATCTGTTATTTTAAGGCTTAGTTTTTTACTCCCTAAAATACCTTTTAGGTTTTTAAGCTGAATTTCAACTATTTTCCCTATCTCTTCTACTCCCAATCTGTGGAAAATAATTATATCATCTACTCTATTTAAAAATTCTGGTTTAAAATTAGCTCTCATAGCATCTGTAATCCTTTTTTTCATCTCTTCTTCATCTTTGTCGTCTAATTCAGTTATCCATTGACTGCCAATATTTGAAGTCATTATTATAACTGTGTTTTTAAAATCAATAGTTCTTCCATGTCCATCTGTAAGCCTGCCATCATCCATTATTTGAAGCAGTATATTAAACACATCACTGTGAGCTTTCTCAATTTCATCAAGAAGTATTACACTGTACGGTTTCCTCCTGATAGCTTCTGTAAGATATCCTCCTTCTTCATAACCAATATATCCAGGAGGAGCACCAATAAGTCTGGATACAGTATGCTTTTCCATATATTCTGACATATCAATCCTTACCATTGCTCTCTCATCATCAAATAAAAACTCAGCTAAAGCTTTGGAAAGTTCAGTTTTCCCTACACCTGTAGGACCCGAGAATATAAACGATCCAATTGGTCTGTTGGGATCCTGAAGGCCAGCTCTTGCCCTTCTTATAGCATTAGATATAGACAATATAGCTTCATCCTGACCTACAACTCTCTTCTTTAATCTATCTTCCATATGAATTAACTTTTCTATTTCTGCTTCCATAAGTCTTGTAACAGGAATGCCTGTCCACTTTGATACTGTTTCCGCTATATCTTCTTCATCTACTTCTTCTTTTAACATCTTTTGGTTCTTCTGCAGTCCTTCAAGTTTTTTATTTTTTTCATCTAATTTCTTGTTAAGTTCCAAAAGTTTTCCATAACGCAGTTCTGCCGCTTTTTGCAGATTAGCATCCCTTTCTGCATGTTCAGCTTCTATCTTTGTCCTTTCCATTTCTTCCTTCAGATCTCTTATACTTTTAATTATCTTTTTTTCCTCCTGCCAGTGGGCTTTCATACCATCGCTTTTTTCTTTAAGACTGGAAAGTTCCTTTTTTATTTTTTCTATTCTACCAGTAGAAGCTTTATCTTTTTCTTTTTTTAGTGCATGCTCTTCAATCTCCAGCTGTTTTATCTTTCTTTCTACCTCATCTATTTCTGTAGGCATACTGTCTATCTCAATCCTCAGCTTAGAAGCTGCTTCATCAACTAAATCTATTGCTTTGTCCGGTAAATACCTATCAGAAATATATCTATCTGAGAGCTCTGCTGCTGAAATTAAAGCTGCATCTTTAATTCTTACTCCATGGTGTACCTCATATTTCTCCTTAAGCCCTCTAAGTATTGCAATAGAGTCTTCAACTGATGGCTCGCCTATCTGAACAGGCTGAAATCTCCTCTCCAGAGCTGCATCTTTTTCAATATATTTTCTATATTCATCCAGTGTAGTCGCACCTATTGCATGGAGCTCACCGCGAGCAAGCATGGGTTTTAACATATTAGAGGCATCAACTGCTCCTTCTGCTGCTCCAGCACCAACTACAGTATGAAGTTCATCCAAAAACAGGATTATCCTTCCTTTAGACTTTGATACCTCTTTAAGAACTGCTTTTAATCTATCTTCAAATTCACCTCTATATTTTGATCCAGCAACAATAGAACCTATGTCCAGTGCTATGATTTTTTTATCCTTCAGCCCTTCCGGAACATCCCCTGTTGCTATCCTCTGGGCAAGTCCTTCAACTATTGCAGTTTTACCTACTCCCGGGTCTCCAATAAGCACAGGATTATTTTTAGTTCTTCTTGAGAGCACCTGCATCACTCTTCTTATTTCGCTGTCTCTGCCAATTACTGGATCGAGTTTACCTTTTCTTGCAAGGCCTGTGATATCTTTACCAAATCTTTCAAGAGCCTGATATTTGTCTTCAGGATTCTGATCTGTAATTCTTTGATTTCCTCTTATTTCTACCAGAATCTGATAAATTCTATCCCTTGTTACTCCAGCCTGTTTTAAAAACTGCCCAACTTTTCCACCGCCTTCTACCATTGAGATTAAGATATGTTCAGTGCTTACATATTCATCTTTTAACTGTTCTGCCTCCCTCGAGGCATTGTTCAAAATATTATTTAACTGCTGACTAATGTAAACCTGAGTAGACTGCCCTGAAACTTTTGGATATCTTTCTATAGTATCTTTTATCTTTCTACTAAAATCAGCAGTATTTACTTCCAGTTTCTTAAGAATTTTCAGTACCACGCCTTCCTTCTGCTCAAGCAAGGCAGCTGTCAGATGAGTATCTTCTATATTTTGATTTCCATACTCAGATGCAATATTTTGAGCCCTCGAAAGTGCTTCCTGAGCTTTTATAGTAAACTTATCCAATTGCATATATTCAAATCACTCCAGTCTCATTACATACATTAAATCCTTAATTTCTAAAAATTATACTAAAATATTTTTCCGCGGATTCTCATTATAACTTTTAGCAAAATCTTCAAGGTGCTTCTTTTGCTCACCGGTTAATTTTTCTGGAAGTACTATTTTAATTTTCGCATAAAGATTTCCATATCCGCTGCCTTTTAACTTAGGCATTCCTTTACCTTTAAGCCTTAAATTTTTTCCAGTCTGAGTTCTTGCTGGAAGTTTTACCGTAACCATTCCATCAAATGTTGGTATATCAATCTTCCCGCCATATAAAGCTTCCTTTATGGTTACAGGAATATCACAATACAAATCATCGCCCTTCCTTGTAAAAAATTTGTGACTTGCGACATTTACTATTAGATACAAATCTCCATTTGGTCCACCTGCCGGGCTTCTGTCTCCTTCTCCAGAAATTCTGATTTTTCCACCATTTTTAATTCCTTTTGGTATTTTTAAACTTACAGTTCTGGTTTTACCATCTTTTTGAAGTCTGAGTGAACGTCTTGTACCTGAGTAAGCCTCCCTTAAGGTTATATTCAGATTGGATTGAATATCACGACCCTTTTGATAAGCAGCATTAGTTCTCCAGGTACTTTTTCTCCTCTGTTTTGTTCGAGTTCCTGCTCCTCCCCCAAATTGGGAAGTAGCTGATGAAAATCTTTCATCAGCTCCTCTTCCAAAAAACATTTCAAAAAAGTCAGAAAATCCACCGCCTAAATCTCCAAAATTAAATCCACCGCCACTAAAATCATACGTATAGGTCCTACTTCCACCACCAGGCCATCCTGTACCAGCTCTTGCATACTGCTTCCAATTAGAACCCAGCATGTCATATCTTTTCCTCTTGTCAGGATCTTTTAGCACCTCATGTGCTTCACCAATTTCTTTAAATTTTTCTTCAGCTGATGGATTGTCAGGATTAGCATCGGGATGATACTTCCTTGCTAACTTTCTATAAGCTCTCTTTATATCATCCTGCGTTGCATCCTTGCTTACTCCCAATACTTTATAATAATCTTTGTAATCAACCATTTAAATTCACCCATATATATATTTACACCTTAAAAATACCTGCCCATAGCTTCAATGGGTTAGAGCTATGGGCAAGTATTTTTAATTTCTACAGTACAACATGATGTATAAGTTTATACTACTTTCCACTTATCTCTATTTTCTTTGGTTTTTTAACTTCTGCTTTAGGAAGATTTATTTCAAGCACTCCATTTTTATAATCAGCTTTAATTTCATCCTCATTTACAGGGACTCCAATATTAAATGACCTATAGAATGAGCCATAGCTTCTCTCAACTCTTACATAATCCTTTTCCTTTTCCTCCTTTTCCATTTTTCGCTCACCCTTAATTACCAGCTGGTCTTTATCTACAGATACTTCAATAGCCTCCTTTTTGATACCTGGTAAATCAGCTTTTACTAATACTTCTTTATCTGTTTCCTTAACATCTACACTTGGAGCCCAAACTGCTGATTTTCTTCCTTCTCTTTCTTTTTTAAGAGCACCTTCAAACCAACTTCCTATCTCATCATGTATCTGTACTAAATCCCTAAATGGATCCCATCTTACAATTGGCATTAAAACCACCCCCCTTCAAATTTCTATTTTTCTTCATCTTTTGCTTCAAATTCAGCATCAATTACTTCTTCGTCTTCTCCGCCCTGCTGACCTCCAGCTTGCTGTCCACCAGCACTACCAGCTCCTGCTGCTCCTCCCGGTCCACCACCAGGACCCGGGCCGCCAGCTTGCTGTCCTGCACCAGCACCAGCTTTTGCATAAAGAACCTGCGAAAGTTCATTATGCAAATTCTGCAATTTTTCAGTTTCTTTCTTTATCTCATCAGCACTGTCAGACTCTAAACTTTTCTTTAAAACTTTAACCTGATCTTCAATCTTTTTCTTTATATCTGCCGGTGCCTTGCTTCCAACATCTTTAAATAATTTTTCTGTGGTATAAATTAAACTATCTGCATTATTTTTTGCCTCTATTAAGGATCGCTTTTTCTTATCTTCCTCTGTATGTTCCTTAGCTTCTTTAACCATCTTATCTATCTCATCATCAGTTAAATGAGATGTTGCAGTAATAGTAATCTTTTGCTCTTTTCCTGTCGCTGTATCTTTTGCAGTAACATTTACTATCCCATTAGCATCTATATCAAAAGTTACCTCTATTTGAGGTACTCCCCTTGGTGCAGGTGGAATTCCATCAAGCCTAAATCTACCTATTGTTTTATTATCTTGTGCCATATCACGTTCTCCTTGAAGAACATGTATATCCACACTGGTCTGGTTATCTGCTGCAGTAGTAAAAATCTCGCTCTTCTTTGTTGGAATTGTTGTATTTCTATCAATAAGCCTTGTCATTACACTACCTAATGTTTCAATACCAAGTGACAGAGGAGTTACATCCAGCAGCACAACATCTTTTACATCTCCCTTCAGTACTCCAGCCTGAATAGCTGCTCCTACGGCTACCACTTCATCAGGATTTACACCTTTGTTAGGCTCTTTTCCTGTATAATCTTTTACTAACTTCTGTATAACAGGTGTCCTTGTCGATCCTCCAACCAGTATCACCTCATCTATATCTGCAGCCTTTAGTCCTGAATCTTTTAAAGCCTTTTCAAGAGGACCCTTACACCTTTCTGTCAAATCTGCCGTCAACTGCTCAAATTTAGCTCTTGTTAACTTCATCTCAAGATGCTTGGGACCATTAGCATCTGCAGTAATGAATGGAAGATTTATGTTAGTTTCCATAACAGAAGACAATTCAACTTTTGCTTTTTCAGATGCTTCTATCAGTCTCTGCAGTGCCTGCCTATCCTTCCTCAGATCTATTCCCTGCTCCTTTTTAAATTCATCTGCTAAATAGTTCATTATTCTATCGTCATAGTCATCTCCACCAAGATGCATATCACCATGACTTGCTTTAACTTCAAATACTCCTTCTCCAACTTCCAGTACGGAAACATCAAATGTCCCGCCGCCAAGGTCAAATATTAAAATTTTCTCTTCCTTCTTCTTATCAAGACCATATGCAAGTGATGCAGCCGTTGGCTCGTTAATTATTCTAAGAACATTAAGTCCTGCAATTTTACCAGCATTCTTAGTTGCCTGCCTTTGAGCATCATTAAAATAAGCAGGAACAGTAATTACAGCATCTCCAACCTCAGTACCTAAATAACTCTCAGCATCCACTTTTAATTTTTGAAGTATCATAGCTGATATTTCCTCAGGGATATGAGTTTTGTCCCCCATTTTAACTTCAGCCATACCTTTTTTACTTTCTACAACATTATATGACACTATTTTTCTTTCACTTTCAACTTCACTATATTTTCTTCCAACAAATCTTTTAATAGAATAAATAGTATTTTCAGGATTTAAGGCTGCCTGCCTTTTTGCTAATTGCCCTACAAGCCTTTCACCTTTTTTTGTAATAGCTACTACAGAAGGTGTAGTCCTGCCACCTTCACTATTGGCAATTACAGTGGGCTTACCACCTTCCATAACTGCGATACATGAATTTGTTGTCCCAAGATCAATTCCAACTGCTTTTCCCATAATAAATCTACCCTTTC
>Ga0209121_10003161_pt1 | contig 16108 bp, 8 predicted proteins | sample Cruoilmetagenom3_FD_187292 | JGI IMG/M metagenome (GOLD analysis project Ga0209121, IMG submission 187292) | Oil polluted marine microbial communities from Coal Oil Point, Santa Barbara, California, USA - Sample 3 (SPAdes) (version 2) | ecosystem: Environmental > Aquatic > Marine > Oil seeps ... | reverse complement strand
GCTGTTTTTGGTAGACTTGAAATAGCGTAGTGATGCCAGAGATTAGAACAACTTTTATGTCTTCAAGTTTGGAGAGTCTATTCTCTAGAAGTTCTACCATTTGGTCCCATGTAAACGCGCGGGCGATAAGGATGTTCTTCAACACTCTTTGAGGCGACAATTTTTGAGAAACTGCAAACTTGCTTACATTATATGGGTTAAAGCGGTTATTTGCGTCAATGAAAGCAACTTTTATTTCTTCTCCTAAACCTCCGTTATTAAAAGATTTTTGAGCGATAACCGCAGTGGTCAATAAAATGTTCGCAAGTTTTTTTTTATCGCCATAAAGTAGATACACTAAATTTTTGTGAAAGCCACCTCCTCCCAATAACTCGTCTAGCGTTGAATCTCCGCTCGAAACTAAAGGAATTCTCTTGTTTTTTCTATAAAAATTAAACCCCGAATTAAACGACATTACATAAACTGAAGAATCCATCAAAATAAAAGTGGGTTACTCCGACAATTTTCTAAAATTTTCTTACGATACATGTAAATCGAATAAGATAGGTGTTCTAGTTAGAAATATAATTCTCTTTAAAAGTAAAAGCGTTTCGTGGAGACGGAGGGAGGATAGTAGAAGTAAAAATAAAATGAGATTAAGAATCTCGAGCTTTTATAGTGCCGACAAAAATTACCATAGTTAATTGACTGAATTCTACAATGATCAAAACTCTAATTTATCTATTAAAAGTTTTAAATAATCATCACTAAGTCAAAACTTTATATCTATAAGAATCAATAATAGTTAGTAACAATTTTTTAAAAGAAAAAATGAATAAATTGGATGGAAAAAAAAATGTCAAATCCCTATAAAGATAGGATGTGGATTAAAAGTTGGGATAAAGGGCTTTCTGATTTAGATGCAAAAGAATTTGATATTACATTTATAGATGCTATTAGTAGATCATTTAAAGATGCATCCGATAGAATGGCTCTAACATTTATGGGAACAGAGATTACTTTTGGAGAATTAGATAAATATTCAAATCAATTTGCTAATATGTTGCTTGAAAATGGTTTTAAAAAAGGTGATGTTGTAGGAATAAACTTAGCAAATATGCCTGAATATGTAATCTCATTAATTGGAGCACATAAAACGGGTTGCATTGTTTCAGGAGTATCACCCCTTCTTTCAACGGTTCAACTTCAATATCAGTTGAATGATTTAGGATCTAGCGGAAAAAATGTAGCACTTGTAACATTAGATGCAATTTTCGCAGCTCACATAACTAAAATCGCACCAAAACTTCCGCAGGTAAAACTTATAATAACTACAAGCATAGGCGGTTTTATGCCAAAAATACTTCGGACTTTAGGAAAATTAATTGGTAAAATTCCAAAAGGAAAAGTAACTCCACTAGAGGGAAAAACTATACTAGATTTCCATAAGGATATATTAGCAAAGTATTCTACAGATTCAGTGAATATTACATTAACGCCTGATGATATTGCTTATATTCAATATACTGGTGGAACCACAGGACCACCTAAAGGGGCCATTTTAACTCATAGAAATATAGTTGCAGACTTATTAATAGTTCAAAAATGGTTAGGTTGGGATAGAGGAAGGTTTATAGCTCTTTCGGGATTTCCATTATTTCACATTGCAGGTTTATTTTTTGGAGAAAATTGTCTTTATTTAGGTTGGACTCAGATCCTAATTCCGAATCCTCGAGATACTAATCATATCTGTAAAGAGATAGCTAAATACAAACCAACTGCTTTAGTTAACGTTTCTTCGCTCTTTCAAATGCTTATCAAAAATCCTAAGTTCGAAACTCTAGATCATTCTAATTTGGATTGCTGTATTTCTTCTGCTGCACCTTTCCCAAAAGAATCTCAAGAAGAATTAGAAAGAGTTGTTGGTAAAGAAAAATTATTGGAAGTTTATGGAATGACTGAGACATCTCCTCTTACCGTAATGAATCCATATAGAAGAAAAAAGAAATTGGGATCAATAGGACTTCCAATTTTAAATGTAGAACTAAAATTAGTAGACTATGAAACAGGAGAATTAGTTCCATTAGGCGAAGCTGGAGAAATTTGGGTAAAGGGTCCTATGGTAATGAAGGGTTATTTCAACAAGCCTGAAGAAACAAAGAATACAATTGATGTAGACGGATATATTCGTACTGGAGATGTTGCTATAATGGATGAGGAGGGTTATTTAAAGCTAGTTGATCGAACAAAAGATATGATTATTGTCGGTGGTTTTAAAGTTTTTTCCAGCAAAGTGGAAGATACTTTATCAAAACATCCCGCGATAGGAATGCTTGCTTTAATTGGAGTGCCAAACCCAGATAGACTTGGTTCTGAAATTGTAAAAGCAATAATTCAACTTGATCCTAAATATGAATATGATGGAAATAAAGACATGTTAAAAGAGTCGATAACTGCTTTCGCAAAAGAAAAATGCTCGCCATATGAAGTCCCAAAAATAATAGAAATTGTGGATGAACTCCCTCAAACCGCCGTAGGAAAAATAGATAAAAAACTTCTTAGAAAAAGTTGATCAAATTAATTGATTTTTTTAAATATTTATTCCATTTTCTTTTTTATATTTATATTATAAAACTCTATTTCATTACAACTTTTTTTATAAAAATAATTTTATGAAAAATTAGAAATTCAAAACTTTATATTTGAGAGGATCATTAGTAATTATATACAAATTTATAGAAAAAAATAAAAATTGATTTTAAAAATGTCAAAGTATAATGAAAAAATTTGGAAAAATTCTTGGGACAAACATATTGCTGAACTTGATCCTAATATGTGGGAAACAACCTTTTCAGCAGCTATCAGACAATCTTTTGAAGAGGTCCCAGATAAAATTGCTTTAGCATATTTGGGAATAGAAATAACCTTTAAAGAATTAGATAACTATTCGAATCAATTTGCGAATATGTTAGTTGAGAATGGTTTTAAGAAAGGTGATATTGTGGGTGTAGATTTGCCAAATACACCTGAATATGTTATTGCCTTAATTGGATCACATAAAGCAGGTTGTATTTTGTCTGGAGTATCTCCTCTTCTTTCAGCTGTTCAAATAGAATATCAGTTGAGTGATTTAGGAAGCAGTGGAAAAAATGTGGCATTATTGACTCTTGATGCTATTTTTGCTGGGCATATAACCAAAATTGCATCTAAAATCCCGCAATTAAAACTCGTAATAACGACTAGCGTGGCAGGATTTTTACCTAAAATAAAACAAGTTTTAGGAAAGCTCTTAGGAAAAGTTCCAAAAGGAAAAGTAACACCGTTAGAAGGAAAAACGGTTCTAGATTTTCATAAAGAAGTATTAGTAAATTATTCAACTGAATTCCAGCAGATAGATTTAACTCCTGATGATTTAGCGTTTATCCAATATACAGGAGGGACTACAGGACTTCCCAAAGGGGCAATGCTCACTCATAGAAATTCAGTTTCTGATTTGATAATTTTTCAAAAATGGCTTAATTGGGAAAGGGGAAAGGGTGTATTATTATCTGGATTCCCCTTCTTTCATATTGCGGGTTTATTTACTTGTCAAAATGGAATTTATTTAGGATGGACACAATGTGTAATTCCAAATCCTCGTGATACCGACCACATATGCAAAGATATTACTAAATATAAACCATCAGTATTAGCAAATGTACCTTCATTATATCAAATGCTATTACAAAATCCGAATTTTAAAAAACTTGATCATTCCATATTAGAGAATATTGTTTCTGCTGCTTCACCTTTTCCAGAAGAATCTCAGAAAGAATTCGAAAAACTTGTTGGTAAAGGTAAATTAATAGAAGCATATGGAATGACTGAAACTTCTCCACTTACAACGTGTAATCCTTCGAGAGGAAAAAAAAAATTAGGAACTATTGGATTACCGTTTAATAATGAAGAATTAAAATTAGTTAACCCAAATACAGGAGATGAGGTTACACTAGGCGAAGCTGGAGAAATCTGTGTAAAGGGTCCTATGGTTATGAAAGGATATTATAATAAACCAGAGGAAACTAAAATAGCTCTTGATTCTAATGGTTATATGCATACTGGAGATGTTGGAATTATGGATGAGGAAGGATATATTCGGATAGTTGATAGAACTAAGGATATGATGAGCGTAGGTGGTTTTAAAGTGTATTCTACTAAAGTAGAAGATACTTTAACGAAACATCCTGCAATTGGTATGGTTGCCCTAATAGGGTTAAATAATCCTGACCGTCCTGGCTCTGAAATTGTTAAAGCGTTTGTACAACTTGATCTGGAATATGAATATGATGGAAACGAAGAGGCATTGAAAGAGTCGATAATTGCTTTCGCAAAAGAAAAATGTGCAGCGTACGAAGTGCCCAAAGTAATTGAAATTGTAAAAGAAATCCCTCTTACTTCGGTAGGTAAGATAGATAAGAAATTCTTAAGGAAAAATAACGAATAATAGATAGAGGAAGCATAACACATCCTTTAATGCTCCAATTATATTTATCTATCTTTTTTTTTAATAAAAATGAATCAACACCAGGAATTTTAGTTACTTTCTTTTTAAATTGATTTTAATTTTAACTCAACAATTTCAACAATAAGAGGGAATATATCGCCGATTTTATCGTGGATTACAACATCTGCAAATGAATCTACATCCGTTTCTTGAATGTTAATAATTGCGATTTTAGCACCCAAAGAAAGTGCTTTTCTAGGATAAAAAGCCACGGGGTATACTAATAAAGAGCTTCCAAGAATGATTAATAAATCGCAACTATTAATCATGTCGTCTGCTCGACTCAATATTTCTGAACGCAAAGGTTCTCCAAAAAAAATCGTGTTTGGTTTCAATAGGCCATTACATGCTTCGCATGAAGGACGATTCTCACCCTTCATAACTTGATTTATCATCGTTGTAATGGGATAAATTTTATTACACCCCATACAAATTGCTTCGTGAGCTGTCCCATGTAACTCCACAATATTTTTACTATGGGCCTTTTGGTGAAGCCCATCAATATTTTGAGTAAGAATTCCTTTTAATTTGCCAAGCTTTTGGAGTTTAGTCAATGCTTTATGACCCTTGTTAGGTCTGGCTTTAAATATGTTTAATCCCATCTCAAGCATAAAATCTAGATTCTTTTTAGTATCAGACACATACGAATGGATGCTCGCAAACTCATCAGGATTTACTTTTTCCCATAAACCAGTACCTGGGCTTCTAAAGTCCGCAATTCCGCTCTCTGTGCCCATACCTGCCCCCGTTAATACTACGATGTTGTTAGCATCAAGGATAAGTTGAGCAAATTTTTGAATTTTCCCATTCAAATCATTCATTTAAGAGATTCTCCAAATTTATTTTGAAATTTTGTTAAAAATAGACCAAATATTTAATATGATTATTTTTATTTATTGAATATAATATATTATTATAACTATATTAATTATTGAAACACTATGTCCTCAGAATATTCGAAGTTTCAAAAATCTTTCATATACAAGGTGGCAATTGTTGGTAACGGTGGGGTTGGAAAAACTTCAATGGTTCTTAGATACTGCGAAAATTCGTTTAGAGACAATTATCTAATGACTATTGGCTCAAATTTCAGCACAAAGACTGTAGAATTAGCTGATCATCCACAAATTCAAGTGAAACTGCAATTGTGGGACCTTGCTGGACAGAAACATTTTTCCTTTGTCCGTCCACCATTTTATCGAGGTGCAACGGGTATAATTTACGTGTTCGATTTAACTAGACGCTCATCATTTGCCGATTTAATAGAGTGGCGGGATGAAGTAGAAAAAGTAATTGGGCAAAAAGCAAGTCTTTTAGTAGGAAATAAACTCGATTTAGCGAATGAGGGGAAAAGAGAAGTAGCAGAACAAGAGGGGGAAGCCCTCAAGAGTGAATTACACGTATTTAAATATTTTGAGACCAGTGCTAAACAGGGTGATTCAGTAGAAGATGTGTTTAAGCTTTTAACTTTAGAAATCCTTAAATCCTCGGGAAAAATTTAGTTTTTAATGTATAAACAATAAATTAAAATTGCTTATTTAATTTTTAACAAATAACAATTTATAAATTTATAAAGTTCTCAAAATAAGTTAGGGAAATTGATGATTTAACCATGTTTGGCGGAGGACAGGTAAAATATGATAGGGCTCTTACAGTATTTTCGCCCGAAGGAAGATTATTCCAAGTAGAGTACGCATTAGAAGCTATCAGGCGGGGTACTTTAGCTGTAGCTGTAAAATCAAAAGACGCTGTTTGTTTAGCGGCTCAAATTAAAATTCCTTCAAAACTAATGGATGCTGATTCCATTGATAAATTATTTCAAGTTGACGAGCACATTGGAGTTGCAATTGCAGGTTTACATGCTGATTCTAGAACTTTAATTAATTACGCTCGAGTTCAAGCACAATCTTTTCGCTTAACATATGACGAGCCTGTAAGGTTAAATATGCTTGTAAAGTCCATAGCGGACATGAAACAGCAATATACCCAGTTTGGGGGAATAAGGCCCTTCGGTTGTGCTCTTTTCTTCGTTGCTGTTGATGCAAAAGGCACTCAAATTTACACTACGTCACCAAGTGGGATTTATCGGGCATTTAAAGCTTACGCTCTAGGAAGTGGAGAAGCAACTGCAAGAGATTATTTAAAAGAGAATTATAAGGAAGGAATGTCTTTCGACGAGATTATAAAATTAGCGCTTAATACGCTTAAAGAATCTATTGATGAAACCCCCACTAAAGAGAACATCAGGCTTATTTATATTAAGGCTGAAGATAAAAAATATCACGAGTGCTCAAAGGACGAAGTAGAGCAATTTTTAACGCCTTTATAAAGTATCTTCTTCTAATTTTTATTTGCTTATTTTAAGTTATCTTATTTTTAAAAGAAAAAAATTAAAAAAAAATTATTCAATTACTTCTATAAAATTTACTTGAGATTTGTAGATAATAACATCATCGACAATCAAAGTCCATTTAAAGTAGATTCTTATATTTCCTTTCGTAGTATTTAAAAATCCATTTAGGACTAAGCCTTGACCAAAATCCAACGTAGTATCTATTATTGTAAAATTAACTCCTGTATAGACGCCTTCTATAAATGTAGTGTTTTCAATTGGATACATATCGCCAGGTAAAATTAAGCTATAATTGACATTAAGAGAAGTTGAGGTATATAGAGTTAGATTAACTTTAACGTTCAACTCGTCCGCAGAGAAGTTTTTATCGTTATTTTGAAGGGTTATTTCGAAGTTTGCTGGATCACTTGGGTAAGTCATAGAAGTTTCCATTTCAAAATTATACGAAATTGAAACATTAGAAGTTGTTTCACCCTCCGTAAGGTTCAGATTATCGTAGGCATCTTGAGCGTTTTCGCCATAACCAACATTTCTAATAAATGCTTCTACAAATCCGGCTAATTTTAGCTGTTGAAGGCTGCCAGCAGTGCTATATGTAGGGACATAATAATAGATTGACCCTCCAAGAGGGTATATTAAAGTGTTTCCGTGTCTAGCGCCTGAGATTAAAGAAAGCTCTTGTGTTGCTTCAGATCCATAAGTTTCTCTCGCTGTTTTAGGACCAATTAAATTTTCATCGGAATCTCTTGTATAATAGAATATTACTTCACCAAAATGAACACCGTGTCTGACTACATATATTCCTGCGAGTAGTGTCGCTGTTTGACCTTGATATTCAACCAAATCTAAACCAACATATTCAATTCCCTCACCTAAATCAGATTCTATGTAGAACAAATTACCATCTTCTGGCCTTTCGTGGAAATCATCGCCTCTTTTCCATGTTTGAGAATTTTTTACGTGATATTTATAATTCGCTTCTAATTGTAACTCAAATAAATCCTCTGGATAGCGTAATTGTGCTTCTAACCACTCTGGGACTGGTTGCCAATCATATTTTGTCAAATAAATTTCCCAGAGAGGAGAAGTTGGGTCACCGCTAGTGTCTAAACTCGGATTTTCATAAAAAGTCATCTCCCCACTTTTTACATCAATTAAACTAACACCTAAAAATCTTAATATAGGGAATTGAGCATATGAACCTACATGGATTTGTGTATAAATCGAAACGGCGTAATACATTTTACCTAGGGGGACATTAAATACTAAGTAGGGATCACTGTCAATTTGTAATTGAGGAAGTAGTATCTTATGAACTCTGTCTTTAACATTTCTATTAATCAAATACTGATGTTCACTTTCAAAAGCGTAAGCAAAAAGTCCTATATTTAAAGTTTTCCAAAACCCTTCCAAACCAGTAAGAGTCCCATCTGGTTCTTCCTCGTATGCAAACTCGTTATTGGGAATTTCATTTGACCACTCAGTGTTAAGCAATATATCGGAATCATAAGCGCCTAGAGCCCCCGTATCGGAATAACCTAAAGTTTGTTCGAGATATCGTGGACTTTCGCTTTCCCCAAAGAAAATCGGATAATTTTCAGTAATATTGAAAGTTAAAGACACATTTACTAAGTCTCCCGAAAATGTATCCATTGCTAAAAAGCCCTCAACATGATCGTATAATTCAGTGTTAGTCTTGACAGAATCTAAAGCAAGTTCTGAAAACCGTACAGTTTTAGGCGCAACCCAATATTCCTTATTATTTATATATACTATGTCTGAGTCTGCTAAACCCTCGAATGTAGAACCGATTGAAGCCGCTAAATACTGAACGGCAAAACTTTGATCAAATTGTCTAACTTGGGATACCATTAAAGCGTCGGAAGTTGTAGAAGATTCGGTAAAGTTCGAAATTGGCCGTTCTTCAAACATATCTAAACCAGCACACGCCGAAGTCCATTCCACTTCTCTATTATATTTTTTTATCCATTGTTGTTCATTCCACACTGCTGTGTCGCTTAGGTTTAATGTTGGTCCAATACTGAATATTAACGGGGTGAATGTGAAAGCAATTACGATTACTATGACATAGATGATTTTTTTTTGTTTATATCGCGAAAAAATGTAATTTGCCGAATCTTTTTCGAACTGCATTTTTCCATAAAGGTACATGAAGATTCCTAAAGATGTCATTGATATGAAACCCAAAATAACTGCCCATATTTGGATAATACCTATACCGTCTAAAGGTAGCGTTGCAACGAAAAAGAAGCCAAGTCCACATAGTAAACCAACTATTAAGAAAGCATTTGAAATCACGTAATAGTCGTTTTTGCGTAAATACGTATTCTTCACTATGTTAAGAACAAATCTAAAAATTAATACTCCAAAAATAAAAGTCACTATTGGGAGAATTAGATTTGAGTAAATAAAAATCGTTCCAAAATCCGTGTTAGTCGAATCAAATAAAACAGCAAACGCGTCTAATATTATGGTTGGTTTAATTTCAATTTGACCGTTTTCAATCAAATAAATTGTCCAAGAAAAACCGCCACTATTTATATCAAGTAGTAAACCCAATAAATAAAACATTACAAATCCAATTGTCCACCAAAACGCTAATGCTTTTAACCTTGAGGGTTTTCCGAATCTTAGCTTAGTACCAATTATAGTTAACAAATTTCTTTCAGGTGGTAAACTCATAATAACGGTTCCAATAAATGCCCCTATTAATGCAGTTTTGTTAAATATAAAATTAGTAGACCACAAATTTAAGAAGTAAAAATCAAAGAAATTAATTCCACCCGCTTTATTTGAATACAATTGAGCTTGGAGATTAATGTTCCCGAACCAAGAGGGCCACCACCAGAAAATGCCTAATGATGCAACTATCGCAACAATTACAATAATTAGGAGAAGTAGTCTTTTATTCTTTCCTTTACCTTTAAATAGGTTGTAATTAAATCGAGTTCCTTTTCCTATATTTGCAGCTTGACAGTCTTCACAGTAGTAATTAAAACGTTCGTGTTTTTCGCATGATTTTTTTGCCATGTAAAATCAACAATATTTTCTATTTTTTTTTACTTAAAATTAAAAAGTTAAAATTTTTTTAGATTATATAAAGCGTTATTATAAAAGATAATCATTAATATTAAGTATTTTCTTTTTTAGAAAATAGGTACTTTCTGATGGCCAAAAAGAAAAAAATTCGAGAGGAATTTGATGTAATCTTCGCAAGCGGTAACGAAAAAGCGATTAAAAAAATGCTAGAGAAATATCCTTGGTTACTTGACGAAGTTTCAAATGAGATGAAAGGTAATATAGGAGAACAACAGCAAATGATCGCGGCATTAGGCGTAATGGAGGATGAGCTTGGAGGACCGGTTCCTTTAGACGAGATAATTTTTAGTTTAAGAATAGATTTCAATATTCGTAAAACAGAAGAAGAAGTACACGAAATTTTAAGTAGCACAGAAGATCTAAGTTTAGTTAAGAGAGAGGCAGATGGTTGGACTTTAACACTTGAAGGAGGTAAAGTTTGCGACGATTTTCTAAATAGAACTTTAGGAAAAATTGAATTTTAATTAGTTTTGCTATTAGGAATATTGAAAATAGAGCAACTTATTTAACTCAAAAATGAATTTTAAAATTGTTATTGATACTATATATTTTACCTATAAGTGTTTTGTAATTTAAATAAAAACTTTTAATTTTACTCTAATTTGATGATTAAAATGGAAAAACGAGACGCAGAAAAGGATAATAATCAAAAATTTAACGAAGACAATACAGACCCAACAAAAGTAGCTTTCTTTTCTGATATGGGTAATATGGAAGAAGAGATAGCTGCTGAAGCAATTGAATTAGTAACACACGCATTATCGTTAATAGAAGCGCGTTTTTACGACGATAGCATTGAAATTTTACGTCAGGCAATTGGGTTATACGATCAAATTAATAAAATTGCAGAAGTTGACGCGTTAAATAATAAAATTTCCGAAATATATTTATTAAAAGAACAATCCTTTAGGGAGATTGAATTAGAAACCGATACTATAATTGAAGCTTCTCAAGAAGCTCTTTTAGAACAGAACGGAGATGAATTGTATAAACAAGCAGATTCCTTAATTATAGAGGCATTACAACTTGTAACAAAAGAAAAGTTTGATGGAGCTCTTGATAAATATGACGAGGCATCAAAAATTCTCAAAAAATTAAGTAAGGAGCTTGAATTAAAAAAGCTAAGTGAATTGATTGAGGATTGTTTTAATAAAAAAGCAGAGTTTGTACGAATACATAAAAATGAGTCTACTGGGGAGATTATTAGTTTAGAGCAAGATAGTGAAGGGTCACTATCGAAATTAGAAATAAAGGCACAACGAATTAGAGCGTTTGAAGAATCTAAAAGGAGAGAAAATCAGATATCTAGCCAAGCATATGAATTAATTGGTAAAGCAACAGAATTAAAAAAGATACTACAGTATGATGAAGCAATAAGGTTATACGACGATGGGCTTGCTTTATTTCAAGAAATCAATTGGAACAATGAAGTTAAAAAAATTAAAAACATGATTGAGCAAGTTGAAAGAGAGAAAAAAAGATTTTTGGAAGAGGTTCAAAAAACCAAAGCAGAAGAAGAGCGAGCGGGAGAAATCAAAAACCAAAAAGAAAATGCTTTAATAGACAACGCGCAAGTTCAAGAGCAAATAAAATACCAAGCTCAAGCAGAAAAATTGAGGGCACAATCTGAGAGAAAACAAGAAGAAACGACATTTCAAAATGAAATTGCTGAGATGGTAAATTATGCTGAAAAGTTAGCAAGAGATTACGATTTAAGAGTTAAAAAGGCGATTAGAAGTGGAGAGATAGTTGAAGAATGCGTTTTTCCTGTCGTACTTAAGATTTACGAAGAAGTAAAGAAAAAAGTGAAAGATAGAGGTTGGAAAGACCAAGTAGAATTGTATGCTAACCAAATTAGGCATTATCGCGCACTTTTAGAAAAAGATAAGAATCTTCGCCAAATAGAATTTCAGAAACGACAAAAACAAAAAGAATATGACGAAGCTTTAAAAATTAAAACAGATTCGACAATTGTTGAAGTAGATATCGCACAAAAAAAAGATTTTGAAGAACAGAGAAAACAAGAAGCTGAAACTAAAAATTTTAGAGAAATGATCGAAAATTTGGTGAATAGAGCAGAAAAAATTGCACGTGAATACAACACCGCTTTTAAAAAAGCTGTTAAAGAGGGTAATTTGAATATTGAATCAAAATATCCAAAAATAATTGAAATTTACACTAAAGCGAGAGATAGCGTTTTAGAAAAAGGTTGGAACGAGGATGCTGCTATTCTTTCAAGTCACATTAGAAAATATTCTGAATTGTTAGAAAAAGAAAAAAGAATAAGAGAATTAGAAGCTAAAAAAGAAGAAGAAAAGAAAACTTATGAAGATTTTCAAAAAATTCAAAGAAAGGAAATTGATACAGAGAAAATAAAAGAAATTGAAGCTCAAAAAGGAAAAGAATTTGAAGAGGAGAAATTTCAAAAAGAAATTACCGCCTTGGTAGACAAAGCCGAGAGAATGGCACGTGATTATGAAGTAGCCTTGAAAAAAGCAATAAGAGCGGGAAAACTTATAGAGAATTCACCATATAGTAGAATAATTGAAATATATCATCAGATTAGAGAAGTGGTTGTTTCAAGAGGGTGGAAGGCCCAAATATTAATGTATACAAGCCAAATAAGAGTTTACCAAGATAAATTAGAAAAAGATAATAAGTTAAGAGAAATAGAGATCCATAAGAGTAAAAAACGAGAAGAATTTGAAGAATCTCTAAAATTAAAAACGGAAAGTATACACCTTGAAAAATTAAAAGAAATTGAAAGTAAAACATCAAAAAAGCTAGAAGAACAAAATTTTCAAAAAGAAATTACTAGAATCGTTGACAAAGCAGAGAAATTAGCCAGAGAATATGAAATATCTAAAAAAAGTGCTTTAAAAGAAGGAAAAGAATTAGGAGAAGCACCTTATTTTGAAATAATCGAAATCTATACAAAATTGCGAAATAAAGTTTTAACAAGAGGGTGGACGGACCAAGCGTTAATATATGCTAAGCAAATTAAAATTTATCAAGAGAAATTAGAAAGTGATAAAAAATTACGTCAAATTGAACTTGAAAAAATTCAAAAGCAGAAAGAGTTTGAAGAATCACGGAAAGTAAAAGCGGGGGGATTAACAGTTGATAAATTGAAAAACCTTGAAAGCTTATCAAAACAAGAACGGGACGAGGAGAAATTAGAAAGAGAAATTGATGATTTAGTAGACAACGCTGAAAAGATAGCCCGAGAGTATGATTTAGCTATTAAAAGAGGGCAATTTGAAAAAGAGTGTCCTTATTTGATAATTGCAGAATTGTATAAAAAGATTAGAGAAAAAGTATATACTCGAGGTTGGAAAGACGAGGCAGATATATATGGTAATCAAATTAATCGTTACCTGGAAAAATATGAAAGAGATAAACGATTACGTGAATTAGAGGATAAGAAAGTAGAAAAACAAAAGGATTTTGAAGAATCATTAAAAATAACTAAAGAAGTTAAGAAACTTAAACTTCAAGAGATACAAGCAATCGAAAGTAAAGACAGAGAAGCTGATGGCTTATTGAACGAAGCTATGAACCTTATTAATGAAGCTGAAAACGAAGTAAGAAGCTATGAGCTAAGTTTAAAAAGAGATCTTTTATATAACAAAAGTCCTTATGAAAAAGCTATTGCAAACTATGAAAAAGCTAGAAAATTATTCCAGAAAATAGGGTGGAAAGAAGAAGCGCACCGGTTAATAAGTACCATAACCTTTTATAAAGAAAAAGAAAATAAAGATGAAAATCTACGATTACTTGAACGACAAAAATTAGAAGCATCTAAGGAGAAGTTGAAATATAAACCGAAAGAAGAAGTTTTTGCTCATGAAAAAAAAATTATAGAATTTGAGAAGATAAAAGAAGCCACGACAAAAGAATCTGATGAAATTTTTAACATCATCAATCGCGCCGAAAGATTGGCTCAGGAGTATGAAATTAAAAAGAAAAAAGGAATTATGAATATTGAGTCGCCATACGAAGAAATAATTAATATGTATATGACGGCAAAAAAAGAATTTGAAAAGATCGGATGGAACGAACAAGCTAACCAAATAATCAACTCCATACGCCACTATCAAGAGAAGTCAAAAGCTGATAAAAGACTAAGAGGTTTGGAAACCGAAAGGATCTCAAAAGAAGAAGAAGAAATAAAGAAACGAAAAATCGAAACTTCTTTAGCAAGAGAAGCAGAAGCAGAGTTATTAAAACAAAAAGCTCAAGCCCTTGAACTAAAAAAGAAGCACGCATTGGAATATGAATCCAAAAGAGATCAAGCTTTTGACTTTATGGATCTTGCAAAAAAAGAGTTCAAACAAAAGAATTTCGATAAAGCTGTAAAATTCTATAAGGAGAGCGAGAAAATCTTTGTCGAGATCAATTGGTCCGAAGGTCAAAAAATGATTAAAGAATCTATTAAAGTAATTAAGCTAAAAAAAGAAAGAATTAGACAAGAGCAAAAAGTTGCCGAAAAGGAAAAAGCAGAGAAATTAAAACTTAAAGCTCAAATTGAAGATGAAATAATAAAAGCTAAGGATTTACAAACACTGCAACAAGATCAAAGGAGACAAGAGTTTTTAGCTATACAGAAAGAAAAAGAAAGAGAGAAAGAAATTTCAGAAAATGCTTATCACTTTTTAGAAGAAGGAACTAAATTGAAAAATAAAAAGAAATTTGAAGAAGCTTTTGAAAAGTATATTATAGGGCGAGATTTATTTAAACAAATTGGATGGCAGCATGAAGTTAGTCGAATAAACAACGATTTACTATTTATTCTTAAAAAAGAAATGAAACAAACAGAAAAAATAAAAACCATGCAACAGAAAAAAGTTGAAGAGAAAAAAGAGCTTGAAGTTTTATTAAAAGAAGCAGAGAATAAACGAAAAGAACTCGATCAAATAAGTAAAGAAGAAAAACGTAAACGGCGCGAGGGAATAGTTCAAAAAGAATTAGAAATAGCTAACGAAATCATTAAAAACCTTAAATATAACGAAGGAATTTTAATGTTAAAAAAAGTAATTAAGAAATTAGAAAAATTGAAACAAGACAAATTAGTAAAGCAAATGAATAAACAGATTGAAGTTTTAGAAAATGCCAGTCAAGTGCCAATTATTACAACGAGTGAACTCGATAGAGATGAAAATATAAATAAATTTGAATTAGCTTATCGCGCTTTAGATAACGCTCAAATTTCTTTATCAAATAACCTTTTTATGAAAGCGATTACAGAACTTAATGAGGCTACTTTTAATCTAAAAGAGACAAAGATTGGTATTAAATTCATATCCTTAATAGAAAATAAGGCAAACTCTTATAAAAAGGAATTAGATATTAAAGTAGTTCAGGAACGGGAGATAGAGGCTCCAAAAGACGAAACTGCCGATATACGGGCGAAAATTGCTTCTAGACGAGCTGAAAGGAGGAAAAAAATAAAAGAATTAATGTCGAAATAATAAAAATCTCATTTTGAATTATTTTATAAATTTATAATCAACTTTCTAACAACAATTAGAATTTTAAAAAAAGAAAAAAAAATATTTCCCCTTATTAAAAAAACTTAGAGAATTACTTTAAATAATCTCAGTTTCTATCAAATTTGGACTAATACTACTCCTCACGGATTCTTCAATTAAATACTCCGTCCTAATCAAGTCCCTAATCCCGACCCGTATTGCTTCACTTCGATTTGGGAACTTTCCCTCCGAAACGAGTACTTCTAAAATTTTCAAATAATTTTCTGGTAAATTTACTGAAATTAACTTTATTTTAATCACCAAATTTTTAAGTTCTTTGGAAAAACTCTTCGTTTTTCTATACAATTATATATACCGAGGTGATATTTAAGCATTTAGTGGAAATCGACCCTAAGTAATCCGACGAAAAAAGAAAAGAACCTCTATTAAGATATTTCATCAGTTTGGGATTTTTGTCTGCTCAAATAAGACCTTAACCTTCAAATATTATATATCATAAATTTTATATTAGAAAATAATATATAACATATGTCTTATATGTAACATATTACATAAAATACATATTTCAAAATTAAAAAAGTGAAGAATTATGGCAGATATTCAAGCACAATTAAAAGCCCA
>Ga0209121_10003160_pt1 | contig 16117 bp, 13 predicted proteins | sample Cruoilmetagenom3_FD_187292 | JGI IMG/M metagenome (GOLD analysis project Ga0209121, IMG submission 187292) | Oil polluted marine microbial communities from Coal Oil Point, Santa Barbara, California, USA - Sample 3 (SPAdes) (version 2) | ecosystem: Environmental > Aquatic > Marine > Oil seeps ... | reverse complement strand
TATTGAATTGCTTATTCAATTAATTTCACCATTTTAGTTTTAATATATAAAATAAGCTCGTTTTTATTACTATTTGTTGAGTTTTGCTGAATTTGAATCATTTGATTTAACATATTCACAGCCATTTTATCAAAACTATATTCTTTGTATTGCAATCCTAATTTTACAAAATCGTTTGTTAAATTCTCAATAGCCTCTATATTATCACTTTCAGCAATCCATTTAAATGCTTCGCCATATAATTGTTGTGTTCTTTGGTTTTGAGTTAAAAACATCCCTTTTAATACGTGTTTAGCTATAAATGGTAACTTTGTCTTGTCCTCTTCATTGATGTAAATATTGGTTATTTCATCGGCAAATACGTCTCTTAATTTTGGATCTATAGTTTCAATTTTAGCTAATGCTCTTGGCTTGTCAATTAAATATAATGATGTTAGCGAACTTCCTATTACGGCATAAGATTCTTCTTTTAAACCTTTTTCAAAAAGAGGAATATAAACTGGGTTCATTAATTTACCTAAAACTTTAATAGCTGCTGCTCTTACTAAGGTTTTTTCCTGATTCTGAGCCAATCTTTCAATTTTTCCAATAACATCTCTTTTATTGTACTTTTGAAACAAGTCTATATTATCTAATGCTATTATTTTTATTTCATAATAAGGATCATCCAAGGCTTTTATAACTGTGCTAAAAGCATCTTTGTTTGTTTGATCCTTTATAATTTCTTCTAATGCTAATCTTCTATCTAAATAATGGGGCGCATTTTTAAATTGATAAATAAAGGTTTCTAACGATTTATTCTCAGAAATATCAGCTAGTAATACGTGTTTAGCATCAATATTAATTAGTTTAGGCAATTCTTTATAAGTGATGGTAAATGAATTTTGATTTTTATCAATCCACACATTCTTTCTAGTTTTTTGTGAACCTTCATAAATATCAATCGCCAATGGAAACTTGAATACTTTCCCAAGTTGTTTCGTGTTAATAGTTACGGTTTTATTAATAGTGTTATAATCATAAGTAACCGATATTTTAATATGATCGTTTCCAAAATACCATTGATTAAAGAACCAATTTAAATCCTTTCCGCTAACTTTTTCAAAAGCCAATCGTAATTGATGTGCTTCAGCCGTACCAAATTTATACGTTTCAAGATAATAGTTCAATCCTTTAAAAAAGGCTTCATCTCCTAAAATATCTCTAAGCATATGTAAAATTGCATTTCCTTTGTGATAACTCACAGTATCGAACATATGCTCTTTATCTTCGTACTTAAAACGCACTAAATCTTTACCATCACTTTTACTTTGCAAATACGTTTGAACATCGTTATACATATGCGATGCTGCCTTATCTTTTCCATATTTATACTCGTACCATAAATACACGCCATAAGTTGCAAATGACTCATTCATAGTTAAATTAGACCAGCTTTCAGCAGTTACCAAATCTCCAAACCAATGATGAAAAAGTTCATGTGCAATGGTTCCTTCCCACTCATTATTATCTATTAGTTGTCCTTTTTTTTGTTGCGCACCTTCTCCGTGAACTACAGCAGTTGTATTTTCCATAGCGCCACTTACATAATCTCTAACCACAATTTGACTGTATTTATCCCAAGGATACGGAACTCCCGTTATGTTTGAAAAAAATGTCATCATTTCAGGAGTATTTCCAAAAATGTCTTTTGCAACAGATTCATATTCAGGCTCTACATAATAATTTACTTCTTTTTCGTTCCAAGTGTCTTTTATAATACTAAAATCTCCAACACCTAAAAAGAATAAATATGGAGCGTGTGGCTGATCCATTTTCCAATAATCAGTTCTTGTTGAATTTGAGTTTTTAGTTTGCGATATTAAAGTTCCGTTTGAAAGCGAAACAAATTTATTAGGAACAGTTATGTAAATTTCTTGGGTTGTTTTTTGGTTTGGAGCATCGATGGTTGGAAACCAACAACTACTTGCTTCAGTTTCACCTTGGGTCCAAACTTGTGTAGGTTTATTTGGGTCCTTATCTAAAGGATCGATAAAATACAATCCTTTGGCGTCTGTAATTACCGCACTTCCTTTTTGTTTCACTTCTTCTGGCTTGGCAATGTATTTTATATAAACGGTAAATTCTTCGTCTCTTGAATAATATTTATCAAGTTCAATGGTTAATTTATCGTTTGAATAATTATAAGTTGTATTTGAATTGTTTTGTTGTACTTCTTTAATTTCGAATGACTTTGCATCTAAAACAACTTTATTTGATTCATAAAAATGAGGTGTTAAAGTAATCCAGGCCTCACCGTTTAATTGGCTTTTTTCAAAATTAAGATCCACCTTTAACTTGGTATGAACTAAATTATGTATACGTTCTCTTTCTGGCTGGTAGTTAGATTCTTGTGCATTTATTTGAAATGACAACACAATTGCAACTAAAACTAATATTCTTTTCATGTGTTTATTCTTATTGTTTTTTAAAGGTCATACTTCGACTCCACTCAGTACAGGCGGGCAGTTCGCTATTAGTTATTTCGTTGAGTGATAAACTTTTTAGCATACTCGTTTCATATTAACTTTCTTATTTAAGTTTTCAAAAATAGTACTTTAATTACTTCTCAAAGTTAATGCCAAGTTAAAAAGCCATACTTTTCAAGTATGGCTTTTCATTTTATATATTTGTATTGAATGAATTATTTAGAAATTCCTTTTAACAATCCTTCTAATTGTTTTAGTTCTCCTGAATCTCCGTCCATTTTAATTTCTTGAGCTAGTTTCATAATTTCAGAAGGGTTCATATTCGCGCCTATTACACGAACAACTGCAAATCCTTTTTCTTTATCTGCTCCAAAAATAACTACTTCATCTATAGCATCTTCTTCACCTAAATAATTTACGCTTACATTACCACCACCCATACTCATTTTCATTAATTGCTTGTACTTAGGATTTTTTAAGATTGCATTCACTTTCAATTTTTCACTTGTATATAATTCTTGATTTGAATCTGTTGCTTGTAAAGCTAAAAAATTAACTTTTTTAATACTTTCAAGTGTGTTTTTAATTTCATCTGAAGCATCAGTATCTTTTAATTCTAAAATACTAGCTGGTAAGTCTAAGGAAATAAAGTCATTATTTTCCTTACTAACTACATAATACTTTTGTAGTGAAGGATGATTGTCACAGGCAATCAATAAAAGGGTTGTAAAAATTAACAACCCTGTTTTTATTATTAAATTTTTCATGTGTTTTATTTATTATTTTTATTGGTCACTTGCTGTTCGCTATTAAACATTTCGTTAAGTGATAATAACTTCAACATGCTCGTTTCATTTAGTTCTTTTTGTTTAAGTGTTCTTTACTGTTTGGAACGTGCGCTTCAGTTAATTCAGAAATTTTGTTTAAATCAATATTTCCTGTTAAAGAAAGAATTACAGATTCAGCTTTTACCAGACTATCAGCATCTTTCATATATTTTGAAACTCCGTTTACATACATTAGCAATTCACTAACGTGATCTTCATCTTTTCCTTGTCTAACATAAATTTTTACATTAGTTTCAGCATCTTTAACTCTCATTAATTCAGTTAATTTTGCCGATTTCATATACTTGCTAAATGCGTCAGCCATTTGACCAGCAATTCCAACATTTTCAGTAGTAAAAACTCTAAAAGAAGTTAAGCCTTTTACCATATCAAAATATTCTTGGCCTTCTTCCCCTCCACCTTTAAATTTTGCAAGCATTCTAAATGCTTCTTGTGTAACAACAACAGTTGTTACGTCGTCCATATCTTCAAACTTATCAAACAATGAAGTTTGCGCATAAGTTCCGAATGATACTAATGTTATTGCGATTAATAGGATTAATTTTTTCATTTTACGTTTTCTTTAATTATTTAAAAATTTTGTTTTTTGTTTCCTCGAAATGTTGTAGTTGTGCAATTGCAACATTTCCTTTATTTAAATTTTCAGCAAGAAACTGGAAGTGCCCCATCGTTTGAGCGTATACTTTCTCTGCTTCTTTTTGCTCTTGGTAATCATTATAACCAGTATAAACACTAATTAACAATACTACTGAGGCTGCTATTGATAACCATTTCCAATTCATCTTTTGACTTTTTAACTGGATTGGTTTCGTTAGTTCTTCTTTTTTGCTAATTGTAAAATAACTGAATAATGATTGGTATTCTTCTAAATGCGGTGCAATAGTATCACTTGTAAAATATTGTTTTAATATCTTTTCTTCTGCGATTGTTGTTTCTGCATTTAAATATTTTTCTAACAACCGTTCTATGCTAGCTAATTCCATAATTATGTTGTTTTATTAATTGTTCTTTTATTGTTTTTCTTGCCCTTGATAAATTAACTCGAACAGCAGTTGGTTTCATTTCCAACATTTTTGCAATTTCTTCAAATTCATATTCCTCAATATCTCTAAGCTGGATTATCAATTTTTGTTGTTCGGGTAAATTCTCAATTAATTTATGAACGTGACTTACACTATCATTTAACTCCACTTTTCGTTGTAGAGGCGTATCCTTTTCCTTATAGTTACTATGAACCAAGGTTAAATTACTGGCTTGTTTAGATTTTAATCTATCGAAACAATAATTTTTTGTCATTGTCATAGCAAAAGCCTCAACACTTTTATAATTTTCAAGTTTGCCTTTATTTTTCCATAACTTAAAATACAGCTCCTGAGTTGCATCCTCTGCTTCTTCAGTCGATACAAGTAACCTTTTCGCTAAACGAAATACTTTATCTTTAAAGGGCATTACTGTTTTTAAAAACTCAGACTGCTTCATTGTTATGTTTGGTTTGCGGCATTATTATTGCTACTTCTGTTATTATGACGAGCAAGTTTCAATTTTGTAACATCAACACTAAAAAAAAATGTAATTTTTTAATATATTGCGCGACGAATAAGAATGAATATACAAATTATAATATATGAAACATCTTTTGCTAAATTTTTAAAATCAATTAAATGATTTAGATAGATGTTACATTTGACCATAAATAAAAAAAACACATGAAACGAATAAACTCCTTAATAGTTAGCTTAATTGCAACAAGCCTATTATTTATAAGCTGCAATAAAGACGATGATCCCACCCCGCCAGTAGTACAACCTTCAATAGACATGTTAAAAGTTGAGGTTGAAGATTTTATATGGACAGGAATGAATGACGTATATTATTGGAAAGATAATGTTCCAGATTTAAATGACAATAAGAATGATAATTCTTTAGATTATTATAATTTGTTAAATACTTATACTCCAAATCCTGAAGATTTTTTCGAAAGTTTGTTATACCAACCTGAAAGCGTTGACGTATATTCTTGGCTAATTGATGATTGGGTAGAACACGATAAATCATTCGAAAATATTTCAAAAAGTAATGGTGTTGTTTATAGATTGTCGTACGAAACAGGAAGCTCATCTGATTTATTAGGATATGTACGTTATATTTTGCCAAACTCAGATGCTTCTGGAAAAGACGTAAAACGTGGTTATGTTTTCGATGCTATTGATGGTGTTCAAATGACAATAAACAATTATCAAGAACTTTTAGATAGAGATACTTATACAATGAATTTTGCAGATTTAAATGGGGGTGTTCCAATTTCTAATGGGAAATCTGTTGAATTAACACAAGTTGAAAATTTTCAAGAGAACCCTGTACACATTGTAAAATCATTTGATATAGATGGTAAAAAAATTGGATATTTAATGTTCAATAGTTTTTTAGGGAGAACAAGTAATGCTCTTAACATTGCATTTAGTCAATTAAAAGCAGAAGGTGTTACAGAATTAGTGTTAGATTTAAGATATAACAGAGGTGGTTACAATTCAGTAACTCGTAATATGGTTAGTTCAATAACTGGTCAATTTCCTGGTGAAATTTATACAAGAGAAAAATGGAATGCTGAATATACGGCTTGGTTTAATGTCAACTCACCAGCGCAGCTTTACAATACATTTTCAGATAAATTTATTTATTACAATGCAGCAGGAAACAGCATAGAAGAACCTTTAAATAGTTTAAACTTGGATAACCTAGTTGTTATTACCACTGGATCTACTGCTTCTGCAAGTGAAGCTACTATTAGTGGTTTGAAACCATATATTAATGTTACCACAATCGGTACGAAAACAACTGGTAAATATACAGGATCTATAACACTATATGATTCAAATAATTTTTCTAAAACAGGAGATAATTTTAACACAAACCATACTTGGGCAATGCAACCAATTGTACAAATTTACACCAACAGTGTAGGTGAAAGTGTTCAGGGAGGAATTATACCAACCATAGAAAAAGTTGAATATGTTTCTGATTTTAAAGAATTAGGAACTTTAGAAGAACCTTTATTAGCTGAAGCTATAGCCTACATTACCGGAAGTGGAAAACCTGCAAGTAGTAAAAAAGGTTTTGAACCTCAATTAAAAGAATTTGACAGTAAACTTGATTTTAAATATCATGGATATATTATTGATAAAAAAATTCCGAAAGAGTTCTTTTTAAGAAAGAAATAAACAGAATTAAACATAACATTTTAAAAAAGATAGGCTTTGTCCTATCTTTTTTAGTTTAAAACATCGGCTCTAAATTCATTCATAATATCATTATCCTTCTTTTTAGCGTATTTATAGCCTGCTTCCCACCATTTAGACATTAATTCTTTATCAAAAACTAGTGAATTCGTAGTTAAAACAGTAGGCGTGTAAAATAAATTAAGTTTTACATCATGATGTTTAGCCGATAATTTGCCAATAGTAATGTTGTGTCGTTCTACATGTTCTAACATAAAATCGAATACATTAAATAATAATGAAAATGCGTTTTTAGATTTCATTCTGTTAATCTGATTCACCTCAGTTTCTAAAATAATGGCATCAATTTCTTTCGCTCCTCGTAAAATAGCTTCTTTAATTGGAACTAAGCATCCAAAACCACCATCGGCATATTGGCAACCATTTTTTTCTAATAAACTCATAAAAGGCACATAATTGCAAGATGCCCAAATCCAGTCGCAAAAATCATCATAAGTACATTCTTTTACAGACTTATATTCTACTTGATTTAATGACAAGTTCGAAACTGCAACAATAGCATCAACTTCACTTTTTTTTATTTCCTGAAACATTTCAATAGAAACATTGTTTCTAATAATTTTTCTTAAATTTTTACTTTCACCAAACGTTTTTCTTCCATTAATAAAATTCCATAAGGTGTTTAAGTGATTAATGCTTATTATTTTTTCGCCGTGAATTTTCTTTATAATAAAAGGGTTGTTACTAAAAATAGAATGTTGATTTACCGATGTATATAACTTTTTTAAATCATCCACCTTTCCTAAAGCCAAATGAGAAACCATTAGACTTCCTGTAGAAGAACCTAAAAAAAGATCGTATTTTTTCTCATTTGTTTTTAATAAGTATTGAGCAACTCCACCTGCAAATGCACCTTTACTACCACCACCTGAAATTACCAACGCTTTTTTCATGAAAATACCATTGTTTTAGTTAAATTCGTTTTATAAAAATAAAAAAATGAAAAGAATCGCATTACTATTTATCATCTTATTTTCAATTATATCTTGTAAATCAGATTATATTCCACGAGAATCCTTAAATATTTCAATAAATGATTTTAAAATAGATAGTTCTAGCGTAAGAGCTATTGAAATAGTGAATGATACCACCATTGTTTATGCAGGTTCCATTGGAGATATTGGAATTATTTCGGGTTCGGGAAAATTAAAAGCTTCAAAAAATATTGTAACTGATACTATTGTCCCTCACTTTCGAGCTTTATCTTATACAAATGAAGCTATTTACGCTTTAAATGTTGCGAATCCTGCTTTGTTGTATCAATATAAAAATGATGAAATTAAAATTGTTTATAAGGAGGAACATGAGAATGTCTTTTATGATAGCATGAAGTTTTTCGATGATTTAAACGGAATTGCCATGGGTGATCCTACCGATGGTTGTATTTCAATTATCATAACTAGAGATGGCGGAAATACTTGGGGAAAAATAGCTTGTGAAGATTTACCTAAAACTGTTGAGGGAGAAGCGGCTTTTGCGGCAAGCAATACAAATATTGCCGTTTTTGAAAACAACGCTTGGATTGTAACCGGAGGAATTAAATCTCGTATTTTACATACTGCTGACAAAGGATTGACCTGGAATTTGTATGAAACACCTATTATTCAAGGTGAAAGTACCACAGGTATATATTCTGTAGATTTTTACAACGAAACTCAAGGTATCATTTGCGGTGGCGATTTTACCGATAAATTTGGAAATTCAGCAAATAAAGCAATTACAAATGATGGTGGAAAAACGTGGAAAGTTGTTTCAGAAAATCAAGCACCAAAGTATGTGAGTTGTGTACAATATGTGCCAAATACAGAAGGAAAAGAAGTCGTAGCCGTTTCAACAAGTGGAATTTTCTATTCGAGAAATTCTGGTGAAAATTGGGAAAAACTAAGTGATAAAGGATACTACACTATTCGCTTTGCAAATGAAAATACAGCTTGGCTCTCAGGAAATGAAGTTATTGCTAAAATGACAATAAAGTAGCCAAATGAAAAAAGTTAGTGTAATTCTACTATTAGCAACATTTTGTATTGTTTTTTCTTGTAAAAAAGAATCTGTGTTAGATGCCACTTTTGATTGCTCAACAAAACGAATTTCAAATTCAGAACGTGTAACTGATTTTAAGAAAAACTTTAGCATTGTCATTCCAAAAAAAATGAAAAAGGAGTTGTATTATAATTCCTTTCAATCCGAAATATTTGCAGCAGATACCACAAAACAGCTTTCTGAAACCTTCATCATTAAAATTTCAAATAATTCGGGACAATTAATATATAACGACAAGTTTTTTAAGAGCATAGATTCACTTTCTAAAATTCAAGAACAAATATTAGTTGAAAGTCAAATAGAACCTTTTAAGGAAAAGGAAATGTACTGGAATGTTTATAAAAGCACCAAGAAAGGATTTACATTTCACCAATTTAATTCCTACATAAAAATAGCGAATGATAGCTTTATAAATTCAGTTATTGAGATTTATGGAGATGAAAAAATAAACGAGCGCCTTTGCGAAGCAATTAGCATACTAAAAACCATAGAATTTTAAAATTTATTTAAGTATCAAAATTGCTTAAACTTTAATGAAATTGTACATTTGATAAAAAAATTAAATATCATGCAAAAAATTATAGACCGATTTGTAAAATATATAAAAGTTGACACACAATCTGACCCTAATAATCCTGATTTTCCAAGTACTAAAAAACAATGGGATTTAGCCAAAATTTTGGTTGAAGATTTAAAAGAAATAGGAATGGAAGATGTAACGCTCGACGATAATTGTTACATTATGGCAACACTTCCTTCTAACGTAGATTTTAAAGTTCCAACTATAGGTTTTATTGCTCATATTGATACAAGTCCAGATTATTCAGGAACCAATGTAAATCCTCAATTTCACCCAAATTATAATGGCGGTGATATTGTATTGAATAAAGAAGATAACATCATTTTATCGCCAAGTTATTTTGAAGATTTATTAATGTATAAAGGTCAAACTCTTATTACAACCGATGGTTCTACCCTACTTGGTGCAGATGATAAAGCAGGAATTACTGAAATAATTTCAGCAATGGAATATTTAATAAATCATCCTGAAATTAAACACGGAAAAATTAGAGTTGGTTTTACTCCAGATGAAGAAGTTGGAAAAGGTGCTCATAAATTTGATGTTGAAAAGTTTGGTGCAGAATGGGCTTATACCATGGATGGTAGTCAAGTTGGAGAATTAGAATATGAAAATTTTAACGCAGCTGGTGGAAAAGTAATCATTAATGGTAAAATTGTGCATCCTGGTTATGCAAAAGGAAAAATGATAAATTCAATGACTATTGCAAGTGAGTTTATAAATGCTTTGCCAGCAAACGAAGTTCCTGAACATACTACTGGTTATGAAGGTTTCTTTCATTTACACACAATGAATGGTGAAGTTGAAAAAACAGAATTACAATACATTATTCGTGACCACGATATGTGTTTGTTCAATGAACGCAAATCTTTATTTCAAAAAGCGGGTGATGATTTAAATAAAAAACATGGTGAAGGTACTATAGAGGTGGAAATTAAGGATCAATACTTTAATATGAAAGAAAAAGTAGAACCTGTAATGCATATTGTTGATATTGCTGAAGAAGCAATGAAACAATTAGACATAAAACCATTAATAAAAGCAATTAGAGGTGGAACTGATGGTTCGCAACTCTCTTATATGGGGCTTCCTTGTCCAAATATTTTTGCTGGTGGTCATAATTTTCACGGTCGTTATGAATATGTAGCTGCTGAATCCATTCAATTAGCAACTGATGTAATTGTGAAAATCGCTAAGATCACTGCTGAAAGGAGTAAATAATTTTTTAAACGCATCAATAAAAAAAACCACTTTTTGAAAGTGGTTTTTTTATCAAGCGCTTAATTATTTAACAACTTGTTAAATATTGTTATAATGAAAAATTATATTTTGAATTACAAAAGGGTTTTCTATTTTTGGAACTTCTAAAAAATAATGAATGGAAAGTCAACAATTACAAGCTTTAGCTGAAAAATACGGAAGTCCGTTATATGTTTATGACGCAGCTAAAATTATAAGTCAATACAATTCAATCACATCTGCATTTTCGGGAGTAAATTCTTTAAAAATTAATTATGCAGTAAAAGCAAATACAAACGTTAGCATTTTAAAGCTGTTTAAAAAATTAAACTCAGGTATTGATACTGTTTCAATTCAAGAAGTTCAATTAGGCTTAGAAGCTGGTTTTGAACCAGAAAACATCATTTTTACTCCAAATGGAGTTTCATTACAAGAAATTGAGCAAGTTGCTGAATTAGGAGTTCAAATTAATATTGACAATATTTCCATTTTAGAACAATTTGGTCATCACTATCCTACTATTCCAGTTTGTATAAGAATTAATCCGCATATTATGGCTGGCGGAAATCATAAAATTTCAGTAGGTCATATCGATTCTAAATTCGGAATTTCTATTCATCAACTACCTCATATTAAACGTGTTGTTAAAAATACAGGTATGCTAATAAATGGAATTCATATGCACACTGGATCAGATATTTTAGATATTGATGTTTTCTTAAGAGCTACAGAAATTTTATTTGATGCTGCAAAAGAATTTGATAATTTAGATTTTATCGATTTTGGAAGTGGTTTTAAAGTACCATATAAGGAAGGTGATATTTTTACGAATATTGAAGAATTGGGTAAAAAACTTACAAAAAGGTTTAATAAGTTTTGTGATGAATACGGAAAAGAATTAACCTTAATGTTTGAGCCAGGAAAATTTTTAGTGAGTGAAGCTGGTTATTTCTTAGCAAATGTAAATGTGGTAAAACAAACTACTTCTACTGTTTTTGCTAGTATAGATTCTGGTTTTAATCATTTAGTTCGCCCAATGATGTACGATTCATATCACCATATTCATAATGTTTCAAACCCTTCAGGAAGAGAACGTTATTATTCAGTTGTTGGCTATATTTGTGAAACAGATACTTTTGGAACCAATAGAAGAATAAGTGAAATTAGAGAAAGTGATATTTTGTGTTTTAATAACGCAGGCGCATATTGTTTCTCTATGGCTTCAAATTACAATTCAAGATTTAGGCCAGCCGAAGTATTGTTTTATGAAGGAAAAGATTACTTAATAAGAAAACAAGAATCATTTGAAGATTTATTAAAAAATCAAGTGATTATAGATTTAGAATAATACATTAAACTCCGAGCTTAGTCTCGGAGTTTTTTATTATTCACAAAAAGTTCTTTAAAAAAATGAATAGAGTTTAGTAATAATTGATCTTAATTAATTTATTAGTAAAATTAACTCAAAACTATTGTGGTTTTAAAAAAATAGTTACTTTTGACCTATGCAAATAGTAAAAATATTTAAGTTAACAACAAACGCAGTTTCAATGCGCAACTTTATTATTGCTACAACTACTACTATTACCCTTTAGGGGTTCTAATCTATTCATATCATACGTATATATATTCATTTTCATTAAAAAGTGAAAATAGAAATATTAAAAAAACGAAATAAACATATTAAATTAATACAAATGAAAGTATTAAAATTTGGAGGCTCATCGGTAGCATCTTCAGAAAGCATAAATAAAGTAATAAAAATAGTTAAGGCAAGTACTTTTAAAAATGACGTTGCCGTTGTTGTTTCTGCATTAGGTGGAATAACTGATGTGTTATTAGAAGCTGGAAGTTTAGCTTGTAAAGGAAATGAAAACTATAAAGAAAGCTTCAAAATTATTGAAAATAGACATATTGAAGTTGTAAGAGAATTAATTCCTATAAACAATCAAAGTAGTGTTTTAGGTACTGTAAAAAAAATGTTGAACAAATTAGAAAATACGCTTGAAGGTGTTTTTCTAATTAATGAATTATCCAACAAAACTTCTGATAAAATTGTAAGTTTTGGAGAATTACTATCGTCATATATCATTTCGGAAGCTTTAAAAAACAACGATTTAGATGCTATTCTTAAAAATTCGCAAGAATTAATAGTGACAAATTCAGAGTTTTCAAACGCAGCTGTAATTTTCAATAAAACGAACGAAAATATTAAAAATTTCTTTAAAACGAATAAGTCAAAAATTGTATTATTACCAGGTTTCGTTGCTAAAACTGAGAATGGTGAAGTTTCTACATTAGGTCGTGGAGGATCCGACTATACAGCTGCAATTATTGCTGCTGCTACTGATGCATCTATTTTAGAAATTTGGACAGATGTTAGTGGTATGTACACTGCCAATCCTAAATTTGTACGTCAGGCATTCCCTATTCAAAATATTTCTTATCAGGAAGCGATGGAGTTGTCGCATTTTGGAGCAAAAGTTTTATATCCTCCAACAATTCAACCAATACTCAAAAAAGAAATTCCTATTTGTATAAAAAATACATTTGAACCAGAAGCTGAAGGAACTTTAATCACAAAAGAATCATCAAATAAAAATCCAATAAAAGGAATTACTCATATTGAAAATATGGCTTTAATTACTTTAGAAGGAAGTGGAATGATTGGAATTCCAGGGATTTCAAAACGATTATTTGAAGCTTTATCACTCGAGAAAATTAGTGTTTCACTAATTACACAAGCATCTTCTGAGCATTCCATTTGTTTTGCCATAGATTCTAAAGATGCTGAAAAAGCTAGAGCAGCTATTAATGCTGAATTTAACTATGAAATTCAGCAGCACAAAATTGATCCGTTAATTGTTGAAAAAGACAATGCTATTATTGCGCTTGTGGGTGATAATATGAAAAGTCATCAAGGAATTAGTGGTAAAATGTTTAGTACATTAGGAAGAAACAATGTAAATATTAGAGCTATTGCGCAAGGTGCATCAGAGAAAAATATTTCAGCAGTAATAGCGCATAAAGACATTAAAAAAGCTTTAAATGTTTTGCATGCTGTTTTCTTTGAAAATCAGACAAAACAATTAAACCTATTTGTAGTTGGTGTAGGAAATGTTGGAGGAAAGTTATTAGAACAAATTAAAAATCAGCAACAATATTTATTAGATAATTTAAAACTTCAGGTTAGAGTCATTGGAATGACAAATTCTAAAAAAATGCTTTTTAATGAAGATGGAATAGATTTAGAAAATTGGAAAAAAATTCTTCCGGAAGCTGAAAATTTAGATATGGACTTATTCCATCAAAAAGTAACAGATTTAAATTATAGAAATAGCATTTTTGTCGATAATACGGCAAATGAAAATATTTCAAAATTGTATGCTAAATATTTAAAAGAAAGTGTTGCAGTGGTAACTTGCAATAAAATCGCTTGCTCTTCTAATTATACTAATTATTTGAATTTAAAACAATTAGCTCGTGAATACAATGCGCCTTTCTTATTTGAAACCAATGTTGGAGCAGGATTACCTATTATTGACACCTTAAAAAATTTAATCGCATCTGGAGATAAAGTAACCAAAATACAAGCAGTACTATCGGGTAGTTTAAATTTTGTTTTAAATAATTTTAATGAAGAAAATTCATTCTTTAATGTAGTTGAACAAGCTGGAATACAAGGCTATACTGAACCTGATCCGCGAATTGATTTAAGTGGAGTTGATGTAATGCGAAAAATTTTAATTCTAGCTCGTGAAAGTGGTACACAGTTAGAATTAAACGACATTGAGAATGATTCATTTTTACCTAAAGCTTCTTTAGATGCAAAATCGGTTCCTGATTTTTTAGAAACGTTAAAATCTGAAGCAAATCATTTCAATAAAATTTATGAAAAAGCCGCTAAAAACAATTGTAGATTAAAATTTGTTGCTGAATTTGACAACGGAAAGTCAAAAGTTGGATTGCAAGAAATTCCTTCAAATCATCCGTTTTACAATTTAGATGGAAGTGATAATATTGTATTATTTTTTACAGAAAGATACCCTATTCAGCCGTTAATTATTAAAGGTGCTGGTGCTGGAGCAGATGTAACTGCATCTGGTTTATTTGCTGATATTATTAGAATTGGAAATAATTAATATGAACGAAATTAAAATTTTTGCACCTGCTACAATTGCAAATGTTTCTTGTGGTTTTGATGTTTTAGGACTAGCATTAGATAATGTTGGTGATGAAATGGTTATACGAAAAATTCCAGAAAAAGGAATTAATATCACTAAAATTATTGGTCAGGATTTACCTTTAGAAACGCACAAAAATGTAGCTGGTGTTGCCGCTCTAGCTTTATTGGCAGAAACTAACTCAGAATTTGGTTTTGAAATTGAAATTGACAAACGTATAAAGCCAGGAAGTGGTATTGGAAGTAGTGCTGCAAGTTCAGCTGGAGCGGTTTGGGCAATAAATGAATTATTGGGAAAACCTTTTAATAATACCGATTTGGTTCGTTTTGCTATGGAAGGTGAACGTTTGGCAACAGGAATTCCGCATGCTGACAATGTTGCTCCTGCCCTTTTTGGCGGATTTACATTAGTAAGAAGTTATGAACCATTGGATATTATAAGCATTCATACGCCTTCAGAATTATATGCTACAGTTATTCACCCTCAAATTGAAGTAAAAACTGCTGATGCTCGTGAAATTCTAAAAACAACTGTTCCTTTAACAGAAGCTATTAAACAATGGGGAAATGTTGGCGGACTCATAAGTGGTTTGTTTACTGAAGATTATGAATTAATAGGAAGATCCTTAAAAGATTATATCATAGAGCCTATTCGTTCTATTTTAATTCCAGCTTTTGACGCTGTAAAACAACAATCGCTAAATGCAGGCGCTTTAGGCTGTGGAATTTCAGGATCTGGACCTTCTATTTTTGCATTAAGTAAAGGAGAAAATACAGCTTTAAAAGTTGCTGAAGCAATGAAAACTGTGTACAATAAAGTAGGAATAGATTATGATGTACATGTTTCAAAAATTAATAAACAAGGAGTAAAAATTTTAGAGTAAAAAAAAATAAAATATTCGTCAACCTGAACTTGCTTCAGGTTCGCATCAAATTTAGAATCAGAATGATGAGATTCTGAAGCAAGTTGAGAATGACGATGTTGGTTTAATTCTCTTTATAATAAATGACAAATATGAACTTTTACAGTTTAAATAAAAAAGCACCAAATGTATCTTTCAAAGATGCAGTAATAAATGGATTAGCACCAGATAGAGGATTGTATTTTCCTGAAAATATAACTCCTTTAGAAAAAGATTTTTTCAATCATATCGAATATTTTTCTAATCACGAAATTGCTTATGAAGTTATTAAACAGTTTGTTGCTGATGAAATTCCAGAATTAGAATTAAAGAAAATCATTGAAGATACGTTGAATTTTGATTTTCCAGTTGTGGAAATTAAAAAGAAGATCTCAACTTTAGAACTATTTCACGGACCAACAATGGCTTTTAAAGATGTTGGTGCTCGATTCATGGCTCGTTGTTTTGGATACTTCAATAAAGATAAAAAAACAGCCAAAGTAACTGTTTTAGTCGCTACTTCTGGTGATACCGGAGGTGCTGTGGCAAGTGGTTTTTTAG
>Ga0209121_10003159_pt1 | contig 16117 bp, 12 predicted proteins | sample Cruoilmetagenom3_FD_187292 | JGI IMG/M metagenome (GOLD analysis project Ga0209121, IMG submission 187292) | Oil polluted marine microbial communities from Coal Oil Point, Santa Barbara, California, USA - Sample 3 (SPAdes) (version 2) | ecosystem: Environmental > Aquatic > Marine > Oil seeps ... | reverse complement strand
CTGTCCAGCTTCTCTGCATCCCTAGCACTCGCCATGAAGTTAATGTTGATATTTTAAAAGTTATCGGATTTTGGCTACTATTGTTTAAAGTGAAACGTTAAGCGAACAGTTTACTGATGGGAACTAAAAAGTCATTTGCTTTTCAATTTGTTAGGCCGCTTCGACACGCTTAAATATTCATTTCTCTATTTTGATGATAGTGAATGTAGCGCGAGAGAGGAGAGCCTCACCACCAAGAGCCGAAGCATGCAAGGGCATAATTCAAAGACTCTGGGAAGAATGATGGTTTGCCACTTCTAAAAACCTAGGCACACGCTTTCTTAATTCCAAAAAATCTCTTCGTTCACCAGCCCCTACGCTTCATATAGACGACAAAAATGATGAAAGCCAATGCTAAGGTGAAAAACAAAGGGTAATGCATATGGAATGGTGGTTCGTAGTTTGCAACGATTAATAATTCATAATTTGCTGGACTTATCTTGAGTGGTTTTGAACTGACTGTAAATGCTGTTTTGCTATCCACGTTAATTATTGAGGGAAGATGGGCGTGAGATACACCCATTACATTGCCCTGTGAGTCATGGTAAGTGCAGAATAGCGTCACGGTTGAAGCCTTCCTTGTTCCATTGTTGTGAAGCTCTCCGCTGACTATATAGTATCCCTCCTTATCTGTTCCATTCGTTTGCTTTGAGATTTCAATTCCTGTGATGGGCTGTTCATTTGTTTTAAGGCACACGCATGTGAGTTCGGTTCTATTTGGAACGTTTGTAGATGAGTCTAACACCCAATAGATTATGAAAGGAGCTTTCTGCTTGGGCTTCAGTATCTTTAATACAGTGTAACTGTAGCTTGTTCCAATAATGTGGTTTCTCTTATCGTAAAAGGTTGCATTCACCATAACAGATTTTATGTTAGTTGTAAGGTTGTTCTTGATATCACCGACCACTACAAAAAATTTGACAGTGTTATTCTCGGTATAACTAGTATAGCTCATGATCTGTGGTATCGCTTGTTCCTCCGAAGTTTGAGCTGAAGGTAAAGTCAGATAATAGATATTGATGGCAGCAACAGCGATTACCATGATTACAGCGGCTTTGATCACCGTCTTACTGTTCATACGAGACCTCAGCAACATTTATTATGACTAACATTTCATTGGAGTTTCTGTTAATTTTTCTACTTGCTGAAACTGCGTGTGGCGGAAAATGAAATTGATTATCATGAGAACTATAATAACCTACTTTTGAGGAGATGGCAAGCCACCAAATGTTCGTTTCCTTCACTTCCAACATCTACAAGTTCAGGTTCCTCTTTGCGACAGACATCCATCGCCATAGAGCATCTTGGATGAAATCTACAACCCTTAGGCGGGTTCACCGGACTCGGCACCTCCCCTGTAAGCAGAACTCTCTTTCTTCTAATTGTAGGATCCGGAACTGGAATAGCGGAGAAGAGCGCTATGGTATATGGGTGAAGTGGGTTACGGAAAAGTTCCGTTGTTCGCGCTACCTCCACTATTTTTCCGAGATACATAACTGCGACTCTATCACTTATGCACTCTACAACGCTCAGATCGTGACTAACAAACAGGTAAGTTAAGTCGAACTCTTTCTGTAGTCTTTGAAACTCCTTGAGCAACTCGGCTCTTACAGAAACATCTACGGAGGATGTCGGCTCGTCGAGAACCACGAAGGTTGGTTGGGTTATGATAGCTCTCGCTATCGCAATTCTCTGTCTTTGTCCTCCACTAAATTCATGTGGATATCTATAAAGCTGATTCTCTGCCAGCCCAAGTTTTTCAAGCATTTCCACCACCCTTTCCCTAAGTTCTCTTCCCTTCGCCAGTCCTTGTACCTTAAGCGGCTCCCCAACGAGATCCTTAACAAGCATTCTAGGATTGAGAGATGTCGATGGATCCTGATAGACTATTTGCATCCTTCTTCTCAGCTTTTTCAGTCTTCGTCCCTTGAATGTAGAGAGGTCATATTGCTTCCTAAGTTTTTTTAGCCTACTGGAATTCGAATTATTAGAATTCTCAAGCCTCTTTATCTCCTCCCTCACATCGCTGGGGACATCAAAAAAGATGTTTCCAACATTCGGTTTAAGCAACCGTATTACGGTTTTGCCAAACGTCGTCTTGCCGCAACCAGACTCCCCGACAAGACCGAAGCATTCTCGTTTAAGTATGCTCAGACTAATACCGTCTACAGCTTTGACATCAGCTATTTTCTTTTTGAAGACTCCGCCTGTTATCGGGTAGTACTTTTTTAATCCTACAACTTCTATTAATGTCTCCATTTCAGGCGCCTCTATATAGGTGGCATGCAACAAAATGTCCTTCCTCTACTTCCACCATTTTCGGTGTCACTTTGGCACATATTTCCATAGCCTTAGAGCATCGAGGGTGGAATCTGCAACCCTTAGGCGGATTTATTAGGTTCGGAACGGTACCTTTTATGGACTTGAACTCTTTTCCAGGAGTTGGAATGGATTCTAGCAGGCCTTTAGTGTAAGGATGAAGGGGATTCTTGAAAATTTCCATGACGTCAGCGACTTCGCAGATGCTTCCAGCGTACATTATAGCCACTCGATCACAAGTTTCGGCAATAACCCCCATGTCATGAGTTATATAGATGACGGATGACCCAAATTTTTCCTTAAGTCTTCTTATTAAACTCAAAATCTGAGCTTGAATGGTTACGTCAACTGAAGTTGTTGGTTCATCTGCAATTAGAAGTGTTGGATTGCATGTAAGAGCCATAGCTATTACAACACGTTGAGCCATTCCTCCGCTAAGCTCATGAGGATACATATTTAGAACCCTTTCCGGATCCGCTATTTCTATTTCTCTGAGCGTTCTGATAATTTCTTTTCTAATCTCTTTCTTCAGTCTAAGCCGATATCTTCTAACCACTGGAATTTTAGAAACAAATCTCAAGTAAAGAGAGTCAGAGTTCTCCAGCATTCTTCTGTAAAGGCTTCTTTCGATTCCATAAAATAGTCCTCCCTTCCCGTTTTTAACATCTTTTTCAAGTCCATCAAGCACTCTCTGAATTAATTCTTTTCTTCTATGGTGCAAGAAAACCTCTGAAAGCTGCGTCTCAACAGTGTACACTGGATTTAGAGCAGCTCTCGGCTCCTGAAAAATCATTGATATCTCTTTTCCTCTGATGTCACATAAGAAGGATTCTTTTTGCTTTAAAAGGTCAATCGTTTTGTTTGCGTTTTTGAAGGTGATACGTCCGCCTTCTATTTTTCCAGGCGGTGGAACCAAGACGAGAACTGAAAGTCCTGTTACACTTTTTCCGCATCCGGTTTCACCGGCTACTCCCAGCGTTTCCCCTTTCCTTAGACTTAGGTTAACTCCCTCTAAAGCTTTCACTACACCCTCGTAAGTATAGAACCTTACTTTCAAGTTTTCAATGTCTATAAGATTTTCTTTCATGGTCACCGTCTTCTAATCATTGGATCTAAGACGTCTCTGAGTGCGTCGCCGAGCAGGTTCCATCCTAATACAAAGGTGAATATGAACGTACCGGGTATAACGAATGTGTACCAGTATGCAAGTGCATTCCCAGGCGCCCCTGTGATCCAGTCTCTTGATTGGTTTATGATCTGCCCCCAATCCGCAAAACCTATACTCGAACCGAGTCCTAAGAAGCTTAGCGCCGCAGCAGTTAACACGATGCCTCCTATATCTAGAGACGCCATGATTAAAAGAGAGTATATGGAGTTTGGGAGAACATGTTTAACTATCACTCTAAGATCAGAGCATCCAACAGCCTTGGCTGCCTCGACGTAATCTTCTTGCTTAACTCTTAACACTTCGCTTCTCATCACTCTAGCGTAGGTGGGCCATCCAACTAAGGAGAGTGCGATCAGTACACTGGTCAAACTGCGACCGAAAGCCACAACCAACGCCATAGCGAAGATTAAACCAGGGAAAGCGTAGATAATATCTGTGAACCGCATCAATATTTCATCAATGGCTCCTCCATAATATCCAGAAACGATTCCGAGGAAGAGACCGACTGCTAAAGAGATTCCTACAACTAAGAAGCCTACATAGAAAGCTATTCTAGTTCCCCAGATGCATCCATAATAGATGTCAAATTGATATATTGTTGTGCCGAACGGGTGGTCTTCGCTTGGAGGCGACGGGGTTGGAGTCCACCCTTCATGTGGCATCTTATAAGGATCTCCTCCTTGACTAGGGTATCCTGGGGGAGCGAGTATAGGGCACAACAACGCAATTGCAATGAAAAATAATATTATCGCTATACCAACGATCGAAAGTGGGCTTTTCCTCATCCTAGTGATTATGAATTTTAGCTCTTTTACAGTAGGCTTCATTCCAGCTTTGAATTCACTTAGCCGATGCCTGACGCTCATTTAATCACCCCAGCCTGATTCTCGGATCTACGTATGCGTACATCATATCTACCATAAGGTTTGCAAATACGTACATTATGCCGGTGAAGAGCGCGAAACCGAGCACCGCCGGTGCATCAAGTTGCATGGCAGCATGCGCAGCAAAGTATCCAAGACCATAATAACTGAAAACGGTCTCTGTTATGACAACGCCTGTTAACAAACCTGCAGTTAAGATTCCTGCAAGCGTAATCACCGGAATCAGTGCGTTCCTTCTTGCATGCTTATTAATGACTTCCTTTTGATTTAATCCCTTTGCTCTCGCTGCGGTTATGTAGCCTTTGCCTAACGCCTCCAGCATACTCGAACGCATCACTCTCACGATAAGCGCTATCTGAACAACAGTTAAGGTTATGACCGGAAGTATGATGTGTCTAAGTGCATCCAAGCTTATCCAAGGCTGTGCGTTTAGCAGACCATCAAGGATGTTCAGTCCGGTATACCTAGTGAATGCGGGGGAAAAGACAGCATTGCGAGCGACGGCTCCTAGCCTTCCTGCTGGAAACCAGTCGTAAAAAAGCGCGAGTAATATCAGACCAAACCAAAAAGTTGGGAGCGACCAACCGGCTATTGACAAAAATCTCGTCGCATGGTCGAGGGGCTTGTCTCGGTGTACAGCTGAGATGGTGCCTAAGTATATGCCTAATATTACGGTGAGGGGGATGGCAAATATGACAAGTTCAGCGGAGGCAGGAAACGCGCTGAGAATAGCTTCCGAGACAGGCATATGCTTACTCATTGAGTAACCTAGATTGCCATGCAGAACTTCTGTGATCCAATAATAATATTGGACAAGGACAGACTCATTTAAGTGATACTTGGCTATTATTCTGTTCAAATTTTCGGGGGAGGCCTCCTTTTCGCTCCTTATATACAGAGAGGCTCTTTGTATAGGAGTGAAAAGTTGTGTAACTGCGAAAATGAGCAGTGTAACGCCGATTAGGGTAGGTATCAGCAACAGGAGTCTTCTGACAAGATAAGCACGTAAACCCATTGTTTTCTCCTCTTCATAAGTGAATAGAGTTACTAATTTATATGTTGTGAATTACTAATTTATTTTCAACTGTTAGATGAAAATTACTGATGTTTGAAGAGCCCGCACAAAGCATGATAAAATTCTTCCATAAATGTTAAATACATCATGAATAACTCTAAGTAAACGTTAAAAGGAGACAAAAATTGTGAATAAACGAACTTTACCATTGCTTGTTAGCTTGGTTTTGCTGTTGTCGATATTCGTTCCAATTGCACCGGTATCAGCGCAGGGAGGGATACCGAATCCGGATGAGCTTATCATAGCGTCGATTGGAATGTCAGAGACCTGCGATCCCGCATGGGCCTACGATACGGCAAGCGGAGAATTAATCTTCAACGTTTATGAACCTCTATGTAACTTCAACCGTAGTTCCACGGAAACATATGTTCCAGCGTTGGCCGTTGAATGGCCTGGTTCTGACCAGCCGGGGTGTTGCATGGTGCCTTCACCGCCAGATCCTTCGGCTCCATCTTACACGAACCAAACTTGGTACTTCAAGATAAGGACGGATGTGAACTTTGCTGTCTATGATCCTTCTACAGGAACCGTGACGTACGATCCGCTTACAACCGAAGACGTTGAATACTCTATTGAGCGAGTGATGGTGCAGGATAGAAGCGGCGGTCCTGAATGGATGTTCTACGAGCCCCTGCTTGACTGCCATCACGCAAACCTAAGCGATTCAACCTGGATGACAAAAATAGATAACGCTGTACAAAGCAATACAACCCACGTCTGGTTTAACCTCATCGGTCCTTATCCACCATTCCAACAGATTCTATCTCAAACTTGGGCGTCCATACTTAACAAAGACTGGTGTGTAGCACACGGAGCCTGGAATGGAACATACACTAATGCTACCTTATGGGTTTATCACGACCCTGAAATTTCACCCCTCGACTCGCCTGGACACGTGATGTGTGGAACCGGCCCGTACATGTTGGATGTGTGGAATGAAATAGAAATGTGGTGGTCCGTCGTCAAAAACGACGATTACTGGGAAGGTTGGCCAGCTCCCGGCTCCAACGGCTTCGTCAGCAGACTAACAGAATATGAGGTTGACGAGTGGGGTGACAGAAAAAAGATGTTCTTAGCTGGACACTGTGACTTCTGCTACGTCCCTAGACTACATGTTCCATACGAGATGTGGGTTAACTATCCAGAAACGCCTGAGGAGTATCCTGCAGGGATAGACTGCGTTCCACATCTACCAGCGTTGTCACTTCGTAACTTATTCTTCAACTTCAACATATCGGCTACAAGCTCATATATGGGCGCTGCACCTCACACGGCAGGAGCAATTCATGAAACTGGAATTCCAGTGGACTTTTTCAACGATACCAACGTGAGAAAGGCTTTAGCATACTCATTCAACTACACACAATTCCTGTGGGAGGTGTGCTTCGGTGAGGGGTTTGAAGCACCCAGCCCACACATAAGGGGACTAGCGTACTGGGAGTACATATGGAACGGTGGAACACTTCCAAACGGAACTACCTTGACTCCAACCCCGAAATACTATCTTAACCCAACCAAAGCTGAAGAATACTTCAAGAAGGCCTTTGGCGGAGACGTGTGGGCGAATGGTTTCACTTTTGACATCACATACAACACAGGTAACGAAGAAAGGATGGTAGCGGCGGAGATGCTCAAAGAAAACGTTGAATCCCTCAACTCAAAGTTTCACATCAACGTAATGCAAGTGGACTGGCCTACATATTTGAAGACTCTAGTAAAGAAAGAGTTAACAGCTTTCATAATAGGCTGGCTCGCCGACTATCCGGATCCACACAACTTCGTCTTCCCATATCAACATAGTGAAGGAGACTTCACTTGCTATCAGAACTATCACAACGCAACTGTGGACGCGTTAATTGAGCGTGGAATAAAGGAGACGGACATTGAGAACGCAAGACCGATGATATACTGGAAGCTAGCCCAACTGTACTACGAAGACTGCCCAAGCGTCTGCATCACCCAGCCAACTGGAAGACACTGGACTCGAACATGGGTTCAAGGATGGTACTACAACCCAATCTATCCAGGCACCTACGCTTACAACCTGTGGAAAGAGTGGTACACACCTCCATCTGCTCCAGCTGCTACAGCATCTGCAGGTGTCCTTCCAGGAGCACTTGTTCCGATCAGCGCATCGTTCATTAACCCGGTAACAGAGGAGCCCGCAGCTGGTTTCCTAGTGTTCATACAGCAGACCCCGAACCCAGATGGTGTGAGTTGGACCGACATTGGTGGTGTCGTAACCGATGAAAATGGATACGTTAATGTCTCAGTTACTCACCGAGTTTTCGGGACTGTTTACTATAGAGCCTACTTCACAGGATACACGGCACCCACTCCATCTTCCGATCCATATGGGATACATCCCGAGATACCGTACAGACAGTTGATAGCGAACGAATCGTTGCCTCTGGTCTTGTTGTCGCAGATTGGAACATCCGTAGAAGTTACAACCAAGTCTCTTGAGGATGCCTTAACCGATGCCTTAACGCCTATGGCTACGAAAAATGACACAGACGCTCTGTCAAGCGAGATATCCGACCTACACGGTTCTATCGACTATTTAACAACACTTCTCTACGTCTCGATAACCATAGCCATCATAGCGATAGTAATAGCGATAGTGGCCGTCATCAGAAAGAGAAGCTGACACTTCCTCTTTTTTCCAATTTTTTTATAGCACTAATTTGTTAGTCATAACTTAGAAGGGCGTAGAAAAGAATATAACCCTAAACTAAATACACAGGCTGATGATTTCACTGCGCGCGCCAGTTTTAGTAACTAAATAGTTTTTTAACAGATCCATTTTATTATGCAAACGCCTATGTCGAAAACACGATTTATCTGAAGGATTTAATGATATCTTTAATATATCCTCCTAGCTATCCGACAAATAAATTCTCAGGTGCCTTACACGCTGTGATCATTATCAACAAAAGCTTTTCTCTAGTTTTCTAAACGTTGTGGCAGGCAACCCAGTGATTCTTTTTTGCTTCTCGTAACTTTGGTTCTTCACGTTTGCATTCCTCTGAGGCTTCATTGCATCGTGGATGGAATCTGCATCCCTTAGGCAGATCTATTGGAGTTGGAGTCTCTCCCTTTAACAGTATCCTCTTTCTTTTGGCTGTTGGATCTGGAACTGGTACGTTGCTAATTAAGGCTTTAGTGTATGGATGTAGTGGTTCTCGGATTACATCTTCTATTGAACCCTTTTCTACAATTTTGCCAAGGTACATCACCATAATTCGGTTTCCAATGTATCGGGCTTGAGCTATGTCATGGGTGATGTATAAATACGTTAATCCGTGGAGACGTTGAAGCTCAGTCATAAGGTTGACAATCTCTGTTCGGATGCTGGCGTCCAGCATAGACACCGGTTCATCAGCTACCATAAAGTCCGGTCGGAGAATGAGGCTCCGGGCGATAGCGACTCTTTGAAGCTGTCCACCGCTCAGCTCATGAGTGAATCTTCTGGCAAAATCCTCTGGAGGAGTTAATCTAACCTCTCTCAAAGCTTCAAGAACGCGTTCTTCGAGTTCACTTTCGTTAGAAGCCAAATTGTTAACTTCAAGGGGTTCTCCCACCAAAGATTTTACAGAGATTCTTGGGTCTAAGACTTCGAATGGGTTTTGGAAGATAATCTGCATTTTTGTTCGAATCTTGCGTAATTCCTCTCTGTCTAAAGTAGTTATTTCTTCACCGTGATACCGGACACTGCCTTCGGTTGGTTCAATCAATCTCAGAATCGTTCGAGCCGTCGTTGTTTTCCCACATCCAGACTCACCTACTAAACAGAGGTTTTCTCCCGCATATACATCGAAGTCGATACCATCCACGGCTCTAACATATTTTTGTTCCCCTCCAAGGATCACAGCAAGAAACTCCTTTCTTACCGAGAACCACTTTTTTAAGCCACGAACGCATAGGACTTTCTCTTCGGACAAGAAACATTATCTCCTATCCATGCAGATCCAATTCTCCGGCGAAATGGCATGCCACAATGTGCCCTTTGTCAAGCTCTCTCTGTCTTGGACGCTTTACCTTACAAATAGGCTTTGCAAAGGGACATCGCTCATGAAATTTACATCCCTTGGGTGGAGATATCAGGTCGGGAGGGACTCCCGGAATAAACTCTAATCTAGTTTTCTCTCCTACAACGCTTGGAAAAGCACCGATTAACTTTGCTGTGTATGGATGTAGTGTTTCTTTAAACACGGAAATGGCATCTCCCACCTCCATCAAACTTCCTGCATACATTATCCCCACACGATCCGATTCCTCCGCAATCACAGAAAGGTCATGGGTGATGAGCAGCACCGCAAGATCGTATTTTTCTTTAAGTTTTTTCAACAAGTCCAAAATTTTCCCTTGTATAACTACGTCTAACGCTGTAACAGGTTCGTCGGCGATTATTAGTTTTGGGTCGCAAGCTAAAGCTTGGGCAATTATTGCTCTTTGTCGCATCCCACCACTGAACTCGTGAGGGTAGTCTCTGATCCGAGATGGTTCTAATCCGACTTCTTCAAAGAGTTTCTTCACTTTTTCATAAGCCACATCCTTGGTGCATCCTTCTTTTTCCTGTAATACCTCTGCTATCTGGAATCCGACTCGAAGGACCGGGTTAAAAGCGCTCATGGCATATTGGAAAACCATACTCGCTTTGCTCCATCGAGATTTTTTTGCTTCCTTCTCACTTAAGCCTACAATTTCTTGGCCAGCTAACCGAATTTTTCCACCAGCGATTAAACCGTTGTCAGGCAGTATGCGCATGATGCTTTTCGCCACCGTTGTCTTGCCGCAACCGGACTCTCCGGCGAGACCGAATGTTTCTCCTGCACCTATGCTGAAAGAAACATTGTCTACAGCGTAAACAGTCTCGCTGCCTAGTCGGTAATGCGTGCTGAGGTTTTCAACTTCTAGAACTCTCATCTTCGCCTCCTCCTCAGCCTAGGATTCAAAACCTGATCCAGAGCATGACTCATGAAAGCGAAACCTAACACAAGAAGCATAAGCAATAAACCTGGAGGTACAATCCACCACCAATAGTCGTTTAACACAGCTAACTTCAAGTCAGCCCAGTAGAGTATGATCCCCCAGCTTGGGGGATCTTCAAGAGATACACCGAATCCGAGGAAGCTTACCCAAGCTTCGCCCAATATAGCGTTTACGACGCTTAGAATCATGCTCGCCAAAATTAGTGGCAAGACGTTGGGGAGAACGTGATAGCCTAGAATATGAGTATCGGTTGCTCCTATAGCTTTTGCTGCCTCAGTTAACGGGCGCTCTTTCAACGACAAAGTTTCACTTCTCACCATTCGTGCTGTACCGGTCCAACCGAGCAGCGACAAAACAAGAATTATGTTCATCAATCCTTTTCCAAACAGAGCAGCGAAAATAAGCATCAACGGAAGCGTTGGCACTGAAAGAAAGAGATCTGTGATGCGCATAAGTATTGAATCTGAGACCCCGCCATAATAGCCGCTCACCATACCGATAAGAGTGCCGATAATCACAGATAAGGTTGCAGCAGCGAAGCCTACAAGAAGGGAAACCCTGCTACCCCAAATAACCCTACTCAGTAAATCCTCCCCGTAATGGTTAGTGCCTAAGAGGTGCTTCCAGCTTGGATGAAGAGTCCTCTCTTTTAAGTTCAGTTCGTGATAGGGGTATGGAGCGAGGTACGGAGCTAAAACTCCCATCAACACTATTGCTAACACTATGCCTAGTCCCACTTTTCCCATCATTGATTCACTGAAGAATTTCCACCCGTTCGCTACGCGGTTTCTGTTGCTCATGAGTACTTTCCAGATTCTTGGCAAAACCCAGTAAAGTGCGGGAAGATAAAGCAACGCGTAGACGTATGAAGGTAAACTTGCAATTAACTCCTTTAAACTTGTCGACAGAACCGGAAAGTCTGTCCAGACATGGACGCCAATTATTTCAACAAAGGTGAAGACCCAGATAGCTAAGATCAGTACTTTCCCAATTCGTTTGCGTCTTTGGAAAGCTGTTCCAAAAAGTAGAAGGGTTAACCCTAATGGAAGAAACACCTCTACTTCTGAGCCTGCTGAAAGTGAAAGTGTAGAGACATACAGTCCCATTCCAACAGAGAAGAGAATCCACAGAAAGCTCTGCACTTTTTTGTATTGAACACTCATTTTGCGAAAGATCAACAATGCGGAGATAGCTGTTAATGCACCAAGACTAACTCTAAGTCCTAATGTTATGGAAAACTCAAGTTCTGAGAGTGCTGTCATCGTGGTAGTGAAGTAGTCAAGTCCGAGAGCCGCTCCTATTACCATTGACATCATTACCAGAACACTAACAGCCATGGCGGTTTTGCCACGCCAAACGATAACCAGCCAAATAATAAACAGTGCATTCGCAAGAAGATAAAGTGTGGTTTGGGCTGGAGAAGTCACTCCGTTAATAACAAAAGGCGCGAATAGAGCATCTATTAGCATCAGAAAACCGACCGCAAGCACTCTTAAAATTGGAAAACGGCGGCTCCGGTTCATCATTTTTCCTTTCCACCATATCTGATCCGTGGATCTGCGAAAGCATAAATTACATCTGCAACGAAATTCGAAACAACCACAACCGTGGCTAACAATAAGAAAATTCCCTGTAGAATAGGATAATCAGCGTTCACTACGGCTTCAACTATCAAATCACCGAGGCCTAACCAAGAAAAAACCCTCTCAGTGACAGTCGCTCCAGAAATCAAATAGGTCATGTTCACTGCGATTACACTGATCATAGGCAACATCGCATTTCGCATAGCATGTCTATATAGTATGCTTTTTTCACTTAGTCCCTTGGCTCTTGCTGCTTCCATGAAATCTTTTGTAAAAACGTCAAGCACAGTATCTCTCATTAAAAGGAAAAAACTTCCTATGAACGACAGGGTTAACACAATCATTGGCCCCGTCATGTGCCAAAGGTAGTCTCCTGCGTATTCTAAAAAGTTAGCGTAGTGGTGACCACGAGTGATTGTTCCAGCTAGTGGAATAACATTAAGATGAAATCCGAGATATAGTAGGATTAGAAGTCCTGACCAAAAGGTGGGCATGCTGTACGTAACTAGGAAAAAAACAATTGAAGACTTGTCTAACAAAGAATTCCTCCTTGAAGCTGCTAAGACACCCATAACCATCCCTACAATTACGCTTAAAATCAAGGACGATCCCATCAAGACAAGCGTGTTCACCAATCTGCTTCCGAAAAGAATTTCCACCACAGGCTTGTTCGTGCGTATAGTAAAGCTTCTCCCCCAGTCTCCTTTGAACAAATTAAGAACATACAGGCCAAACTGGTCCCAGATTGGAAGGTTCAAGCCAAACTGCGCTTCCACTCGTTGTCTAACATTGGGATCTAAGTTTTCATGCAGCAGCGCCATTCGCGGATCGCCCGGCATAACTCGGAAGAGAACAAAATTAAACATGACGATGAGAAACCACACGAAGAGGCACTGTATTGCTCGACGTGCTAAATATCCACGTACACCTACGGGCAATTTGACTCACTAAAGTGATTTTAATTGTTAACTTTGATAACCTTTTCGTATGAGTAGGTACAGCAGATTAAGTTTATGTAAATTAGATTCAGATTGCTAATAAAAATTGAAAATTAACTGAAAGAAGCCTTATTAAAAGTAGGTTACTCATTTAACTAGAACCCACTTTCTTATACGCGTTTTAACGCCAACGCAGTTGAACTCGGGCTCCGTGTTGAAAAGCTGGGTGTGTCTGACATGGACGCTATTGTCTCTGCCACAAAGATTGGTGCGGAGGTCCTTGGACTTGAAAAAGAGTTAGGAACTATAGAAAAGGGAAAGCTTGCAGATGTCATCATAGTTGATGGAAATCCCTTGACGAACATCAAGACACTGCAAGACTTAGAAAAGATAAAGATGGTAATGCTGGGCGGAGAGATAAAGATTAATCGCGGCCTCTAACCTACAATTAACACCTTCTTAATTGCTTCCTTAACGAAATATTTTATGATTCTGTTCAAAATTTGAAAAAAGAAAGGGGGTATTTGCGGTTACTTTTTGCGTGTGACAAAGTATGCAGCAACTGCACCGACTACTATGCAGATGATTGCTACAGCTACAATCAAGGGCCAGTTGATTCCAGAAGGTGCTGCCTCAACCGTGAAGTACACTGTATCCGATGAACCCGTGAGATCCGTGAGGTCTGTTGCGTATGCTGTTATACTGTGTGATCCGAGAGATAAGTCGGTTAGTGTGGTGGTTGTTCCAGTTATGGTTACGTTCGCTGCTCCATCCAAGCTGTAGCCAATCCAAGAAGTGGCTTCGCTAATGATTAACTCCAGCGGAATGGAAGTTTCTGTGTACGTTTTGTTTCGCGGTGAAGCAAGCCCTATTACGGGTGGTGCTTCCGTAGCGACCATGAAGTAAATCCTATCTGAGACACCCATGTTTCCTTCGGTATCGTTTGCGTACACTATTATGTTGTGTGATCCAAGAGACAAATCAGGTAGCATGGTGTCTCCAGTTATAGTTACGTTTGCTGCTCCGTCCAGACTGTAACCAATCCAAGAAGTTGCTTTGTCGACGGTGAAATTCAGGGATATAGATGTTACGCCGTATGTTGCATTTACAGGATAGATTATGTCTATCTTAGGCGGTACGACTTCTGGCGAACTGTAGATGTTGAGCATGGTTAGGCGGTTCATGCTGGTGAATATCCCGCCGGGCACAAAAGTGTAGTTGATCCATTCTTTGCGGATGGCATGCGTGTCGTCGCTTAAGAACAGCGGTATATACGGAGTCAGTTCCACAGATAGCATTTGTACTTCTGCCGCCGCCTCTACCCTTGCAGTGTCGTTTTTGGCATGAAGCATAGCGTCTAGCGCCGTATCCATGGTAGCGTTGTGTAAGCCATAGCAGTTGTCACCCCAGTCGATGTCGTTGCAGGAGTGCATACGCCACCACACGTGGTCTGGATAGCCCGAATAGCCGTGGCTCATCTCGTACATCCGCCAATTCCGTGGAAGCGCGTAGAGGTTAGGGTACATGACAGCATCGTCGGTGATCGACACTGTGACACAGATGCCGATTTCAGCGAGCTCACTAGCTATGGCTGTTCCCGCATCCACAGAGATGGTGTCCCAGCTGAGCACCTGCATATCAAAAATCAACTCTTCTCCAGATGGGAAGTTACGAATCCAGTCTTCATCCGGATCAGTATTATTGTATCCCGCATCGTCTAGCAGCTCGTTTGCGTAGGTTATGTTTTGCGCTGGAAATCTTCCCGATTCGTTATAGTAGGCAGGGAAGAACGACTCCGGGATGGTGGTCCAAGTTGCTGTGCCGTGGCCTCCACGAGCAGTTTCGATGATCTCTGTGCGGTCGAGGGCGTAACACATGGCTTTGCGTACAATCGTGTCATTGAGACCAGAGATTGTAAGGTTGAACCCTAGAACGTAGTCCCACTGACTAGGAACAGGCATATCTTCTGTGATGACTTTGAGTTCAGGCGCCTCCGTAACGGCTTTGATGTCGGCGGCTCCACACAGTTCGTAACGTTCTGTGTCTGCTGTACCCTGCCTCATCGCAAGTATTCTAGCGCTCTCGCCGGAGATGACGTCGATTCGAATGCCGTCCACGTTCGGCTCCTTGCCCCACCAGTACGGGTTCTTCTCCAAAAGAATATACTCGTTTTCAACACGCTCCACAAACTTGAACGGTCCGCTACCCGTGTGAGCTGTCACGTTGGTTTCGTCTTCCCAGCATTCATCCTTCTGAGACACACCGCCCGTCCAGTTACCCCAATCTCTTATATGTTTAGGAACTATGTTGATGTCGCCAACCTGCATGAGGCCGAAGCCCATCGACTCATTGAACATCACTTTTACAGTGTACTCGTCGAGCACCGTACAATTCATCTTCTGCAGCACAGACCAATATAGCGCATCCTCCGGAGCATGCTTATAGTAGTTTAATGTAAAATTGATGTCGCTGGCGTTCAATGGTACACCGTCATGCCATTTCACACCCTCCCGTATGTGGAACGTGAAGTTCTTCGCGTCTTCCGAAATTTCCCAACTCTCAGCAAGCCAAGGAATCGGGTCCATTGTCGTATTGTAAGCTATGAGCGAATCATAGACCTGGATGAGATACCATCCAGTCCGTTCGCTACGAGAGAATAGGGGATTCATCTCTCCAATATCCGACGGGTAAGCCATAACGAAAATGTTTTCGCCATCAGCTGTAACAGGTAATGATAGCAGAGGACTGAGTGTTATCGCTCCTAGAAGTAAAAGCAGAACTACATTGCAAATTACTTTCTTGTTTTCCATTATGTTCACCGATTCAAACTTGAATTTTGTTACCTTTACATTTATAAGTATTGCCTTATTTTCAGTTCCATCTGGCGGACAGAATCTACACATTTCCAAGTTTAAAGCATAAAAATTGATCTACGTGGAGGCTGTCCTCACGCTGCTTAGCTATTTTCATCACATACACGGTAAGTTACCTGCTCGTTCATCTCTAAAGACCGTAATGTATTTATTTGTCGATAAAAAGCTTATGAAGCCAAAGAAAAATGAAAACAAGGAGTGAGGCGGTAGAATGGCAGAGAGCAACGCGGTGTTGATCGGGAG
>Ga0209121_10003158_pt1 | contig 16125 bp, 16 predicted proteins | sample Cruoilmetagenom3_FD_187292 | JGI IMG/M metagenome (GOLD analysis project Ga0209121, IMG submission 187292) | Oil polluted marine microbial communities from Coal Oil Point, Santa Barbara, California, USA - Sample 3 (SPAdes) (version 2) | ecosystem: Environmental > Aquatic > Marine > Oil seeps ... | reverse complement strand
CAGCGTGCGGTAGCGGGTCCAGGGTTCGTCGGATTCCAGTAGCCAGTTGGTGACCTCGGTTGTCATTTCTGTCTCCTTTTGTAACTGCTCAGGCCCTTCGCCAAAACAGGCACAAATAGCACACGGATGAACACAGGTGAAACGGATTCTCGCGGATTTTTTATCTTTATCTGTGTACATCCGTGTGATCCGTGTTGATCCGTGTCCCATTTATGGCTGGCTGAGCAGTTACCTCCTTTTTGATTGAAGCACGATCTTCTGAGCCAGCCGCCGGACGTTGGCCCGGCGGTGGTCCAGGCACGCTTGGGCTGCCGCCTGCACTTCCACCCCTAGCCCTGGTTCCACCTCTACCAGTTTGCTCATGGCTTCCAGCACCAGTTTGGCGTGTTTGCCTTCCCACATCTCCAGCGCCCGCGACAGGTGTGGAAACACCTCCCGCGCTGCCTCCGGTCCGCTGCGGCCATATTCGCCCAGGGCCAATACCGCGCAGTCGCGGACGATGACGCTCTTGTCCCGCTCGATTTTGGCCACCAGGTCAGGCAGTAGGGGCGCGACTCGCTCCGGCGCCAACGATGCCACCAATGCCAGGGCGTGGGTGGACTCCCAGCGCACCCGCGTGTTCTTGTGGCTGATGAGAGGGGCGATACGGGCCACGTAGGGCACTACCAGCGCCGGGTTCTCCTTGGCCACCTCGGTGAACACTTCGGCGCAGTCCCCCACCAGTTTGTGGTCGTTCCATTCCAGCCCCACCGCCACCTCGTCCAGCATATCGGGCTGCTCCAAAGCCTCGCGGGCCACGATCTTGTTGGGGGCCTCGCTGCGGTCGCCCGCGGGCGACGATAGTCGTTCCAAAACGCTCGTTGGTTTATCTCCTCACTTTGCCGCGCTGCCGGGGCAGACGTAGCGTTTCTTGCAATGGGCGCATCCTTTGGGCCGCAGGACAGCGAACTGCACACCGTTCAGGACGATAAAGACGACCATCCAGCCAACCAGCGTCCAGGAGAAGCCACCCAGGAGCATCACTGCGACAGCGCCCACGATGGGGATGAGCGGCAGGATCATGTAGATGACCGTCAATTTCATCCCTGTCTCCGGGTTGCCCGCATCCTTCTTGCACAAGAGGGCGGTGTACTTGCCCCAGCCGTAGCGGCACCATTTGTCGTAGTAGTAGCAGGTGGAGCAGTTGTGCAGCCGCAGCAGCCAGCCCACTGTGACGAGAATGAAAACGGCGTAGGCCAGCGAAACGATGGGGATGCCGCCCACCTGCAGGGGGTACATCGCCACGAAGCCGATGGTCCAGGGGACGAAGTACAGCAGATTCTCTAGCAGGATCCACCACCAGGGGAAACGCTCCCATCCTTCCTCGTACAGTTTTTGCTCAGTCATTTGTCACTCCTTCCTTCCAATGATGCACTTTTACTTCTTGCCGCTTTGGATCCGATCCTGTACAAAGGCTTCGACGCCAAGGGCTTTGATCTTGGCCAGGTTTCCCTGCTTGTCGGAGCCGAAGACGATCCGAGCGACTTTGTGGGTAAACGTCTTCAGTAGTCTACAGTCGTCGAGCGTGTCACATTCCGCGCAGGTACGGTAGCCCTTGGTCTTGCAACATTCTCTGATCGCACAGTTCGGTGGGCCGCCGCCTTCAAGACAGCCGGCGCATTTGCCCATCAGGGGCATTCCTTGTTTGTAGCCTGAACAATTGCCACAGTACAGGCCGCAGAACGAGAGCAGGTCCATTGAAGCGTCTGTTCCCATCACATTTCCTCCTTTATCATTTCTCTTTTTCCAGTATCTCCACCCGGCAATCAGCCAACTCTTTGAATCGCTCGGCCTTGACCCTTGAGCCAAGAATAGTCCCGCAGGCCTTAACGAGCCTGCGGGAAGCCATACCACCTAGAGGCTCTGCCTGATTTTGTCCAGGGCAACCTTCGCCTCTGGCGCGAAGACGAAGAATTTTCCTATCTCTTGGCAGGGGTAGTCGCCGCAGTAGGCGCAATTCTGGACCTTTTTCTCGATGCCGCAGGCCCTGACCGGACACTCCATACAGTGTCCGCCGAGCCGCCCTTCAAAGACCAGGCAGCCGTCGCAGATACAGTATTCGGGAGTGATGTCGGCGCTCCACTGCTGGCTCCACTGGGCTGCCACCCGCTTCAGCGCCTCCTGGTCGTCGTTCTGCGTGGCGATGTAGGCCGGGCAGTCGGTGCATACGAGTCCGCAGTAAGCGATCATCTTGTCCATCAGTTTTCCTCCTTTGTCTATTCTGAGAGTATGGGGTCACATTCTCGGATCAATTCACTCCTGCCAGAGTCCGAACAGGTTGCCGTCAGGATCCGTGAAATACGCTTTAAAGGCAGGACCTTGGGGCGTTCCAGGAAGGACAACCTCTCCTCCCAGGTCTACCACCTTCTGTAGAACTGCCTCGATATCCTCCACGACAACGTAGACCACTACGCCAAGATCGCCACTATTTGGCCTTAGCCACATTGCCCCTCGTCGAAGGTTCTCTACACGTGGTTCATCACCCGTATCGAAGATCCAGTAGTCAGACCCCTCTGCGGTCTCCCTGCGAACCACTTTCCAGCCAAACAAGTCTTCGTAGAACTTGGCCGCTTTTCCCGTATCTCTTGTCCTTATTTCGACCCAGTCAAAGGTGTTTGCCATCTTGATACCTCCCAATGAGAATACAGCTTAGGTGGATGCATACTGCGCAACGATGGCGCTGGCCCGTTCGCTCACTAGGCGACGCAGTTCCTCCGGCTCCAGCACGACGGCGTGGGGCCCGTAACCCAACGCCGTCCATGCCGCCCACTCCAGGTCCGGCACGACGAAGGTGACAACCACCGAGCCATCGGGCTGTTCCTCCACCGTGTCCCAGAAAGCGCGGTTGTCTAGCGCCCGGAGCGCCGCTTCCGGCGCGAAGCGCATGCGGACATGCACCCGTGGCTGCGCCTGTGTCTCCGCCGCCAGGTATTCCTGGATGTCAAAATCGGCCGGCATCTCGAAGGTCCGGTCGAGCAGCGTCAGTTCGACGATGCGGTCCACGCGGAAGGTGCGCACCGCCTCGCGCAGGTGGCAGTAGCCGATGACATACCACCAACCCCAGCGGTGGATCAGTGCATAGGGATCGAGGTCGCGCTGCAGGGGTTTTAGCTGGTTTCGGCTCCGGTAGACCAGCGTGACTCGTCGTCGCTCGCGGGTGGCGCGGCGCAGTTTTTCCAGGAGCGGTGCCAGTGGCGTGTGGTCGGCGCGGTGCATATCGGTCGCCAGGAGCGTCCGGCGCGCCCAGGCAACCTCGTGCCGTTGCTCGTTGGGGAGGAGGTTATCCAGTTTGGCCAACGCCCCCTGCGCGGCGTCGCGGTATAGTCGGCCCCACATCTCCTCCACCAGGCTGGTGCCCAGGTAGATGGCGACCGCCTCCTCCGGGGTAAAGACGAGCGGGGGCATCTTGTAGCCGCGCACCAGCGAGAAGCCACCGTGGGGTCCGCGCTCAGAGTAGACCGGGATGCCCATCTCATCCAGCATGCCGATGTAGCGGTGGATGGTGCGTTTCGAGACGGACAGTCCCTCCGCCAGTTCGGCCGCCTTCTGGTTGGGCCGGCGTTGTAGCAGCATGATCAGTGTGATCAGTCGGGTGGCTGTGTTCGACATTTGTTCTCCCTCGACTGCCCAATGGACAGCTTGCGACAGTATTCTACACCAGGTTTATGACAATCCTTGGCATAATTGTAGCGCAATTTGGCAGAGAAGGAAAGTGGGGTCAGTAGAAAAGAGGGATTACGCAGGCGCGGCTAGCCAGGCCCCGGTGCTGATTCATAGCGGTTTCTCCCACCCCAAAGACTGGCGGGCCACAGTCGCGCCGGCCTGCTGGTAGAGCATGACGGCCGGGGTCTCGTCATCAAGATAGGAGAAGGTCCACACGGTGGTCTGGTGCACACCACGCTCGCGGAGCAGCACCAGGGCCTCTGCCAGCAACCGCGATCCGATCCCGCGCCGGCGATACGCGGGCAGGATGCCCACGCCGCCAGGGTTGAGCGAACCCAGGGCCACACGCTTGGCCCGGTTGTACTCCTGGTCTATCCGTGCTGTGATGCCGCCAACCAGCCGGCCATCCAAGACAGCGACCAAGTAGACACGGTCGCTGTCCTCCGCGCTGAGGCGCTGGGCGAAGATGGCACGATACTCCTCCCGTACCTTCTCCAGCGTGTCGTCGCGCGACCAATCCCAGTAGGGGCTGTATATGTGCGTGTACAGGTCCGCGATCTCTTCCAGGTCCGCCAAAGTGGCCTGGCGCACGGTCACCTCGTGGTTCAGAGATAGTACGGGCAACGGTGTGGTGAGGTGCCAGCGCAGCAACAGGTAGCGCCGCGCGGGGCAGAAGCCGAGAGCCTCGTAGAAGGCACGGTACGGGGGTACGTCCCAGTCCTGCGCCTCGGCCAGGCGCTGCCCTGAGCCTGCCGAAGGGTGCAGACTCTGTTCGCGGAAACGGCCGAGGGCGGCCCCGATGAGCGCCGTGCCTATGCCTCTTCGTCGGGCATCCGGCCGCACGACCAGGTCGCGCAGGCGGCCCCGGTGCCTGTCAAAGATGAGAGAGACCGCGCCGACAAGTTCTCCCTCGCGCTCGGCTGCGAGGGTAAGGCCCGTCCTCACCCGGTCCCCGCCCCACATCCGCTGGTAGTCCAGGTCTATCAGCGGCTCAAAGCCAGGGCAGTCTCGCAGGCTGCGGTTCATCAGGGACAACCAGGCAGGGCCGGCCTCTGCTGGGAGTGGTCTGACCTGGAGTCGGGTACCCATAGCGCGGCCTCCAGCCGTTACCAGATTCTAGGACGCAGATACACGCAGATTTTCGCAGATAAGAACAGAAAAAGAATCAGCGTGAATCTGCGCCAATCTGAGTCCGACGCTTCGGCAGGTCCGCCCCGCAGGCGCGGCAGGTCTCGCTGTAAATGTCCACGGGCTTGCCGCAGGCGGGGCAGCGGTAGCGGGCATCCTGCTCGGCCAGCCAGACCCCAAGGCCGACCTCGGCCAGGCGGCGCAGGTTGGAGAGGGGGACGTCGCTCCGGTCGGCGCTGAAGGCGGAGAGGTCACCGCAGGGGAAATCCACGCACTCGTAGCAGAAAGTGACGGACCGCTCACGGGTGCAGGCCAGGAACCGACAGTCCGGGCTCCAGTGGTGGTCGAGGGAGCCACGGCAGCCCTCGCAGCGGATCTCCTCCGGCTGGCAGTGGAAGACCTCGCGGGCGGCCTGTTCCAGCCGTTCGGTGTCCCTGTCTTTGTACATACGGTAGATGGGGCAGGCCCCGCAGTAGAGGCCGCAAGCGCCGGCCAGGGGTGTGTCAACCATCGTTTGCCTCCTCCATCTTTTTCACTGGAGTCTGGCGATTCTTGAAAGCGCACGAAAAGTTAAAATGTGACGCAGATTTTCGCAGGCTTCGCACGCAGATTTTGAAGATTTTCAAAGATGATAGCCTCCCTCTTGAGTGTTGTTCCCCGCCTTGCTCTAAAGGAATCGCCAGATCCCGTCGCCAAGCCGCTGGATCTGGCGATCCAGCGGGAGCGGGGCGGCACAGGCGGCCCCGGTGAGCCAGCAACACTCTACGGGGAGACCATCCCGTGGACAAAACCTCGCGGAATAAAAAATCGAGTCAGGTTAACACTTTGGCCTCGTGTCAGTCACTCATTTTCCCAAAGTGGGACGTGAAGCCCCGAAATAGGCCAGAATTGACCCCCAAGTGGGGCAAAAACGCAAAAACCCCGCCTTTTCAGGCGGGTCCATCCCTAAGATGCCGAGGGACAGATTTGAACTGTCGACTCCCTGATTTTCAGTCAGGTGCTCTACCAGGCTGAGCTACCTCGGCGTGCTGATATTCTATCCTAACTGGCGGGGATTGTCAAGTAGACTTCGAGAGTTGCCTTGCCAGTGCTAATGCCGCGTCCCGAGTCCTCACCTCCCCGGCCGCCTGGGCCTCCCGCAGCGCCTCCAGCAGCCGCCCAATCTCCGGCCCTTCCGCCAGCCCCAGTTCGGCCATCGGGTCGTGGCCTGTGACCAGCGGAGGCGGGGCTATCGTCTCCTCGTGCCGCTCGAAGTAGTGAGTCAGCAACGTCTCCGCCACCTCAAGACGCCGTGCCCAACGCTGCTCCTGGAGATTCGGCCCCCAGGTCGCCAGATGGTCGGCCAGGCTGAGCAGCACTACCTCGACACCGGCGTCGCCTGTGGCGCGGAAGTAGCGGTAGACGGCGCGGCGGGTGACCCGTTCGACGCGGGCCAGGTGGGCCGGGCGCAGGTGTCCCCTGACCATCGCGCGCACCCGCCCCACCTCATCCCGGCCCAAACGTAGCGCCCGCAACCGCGCTGCCGCCATCCGCGCACCCTTCGGTTCGTGATCGTAGAAGTGGATGCGGCCGTCTTCGTCCTGTGACCAGGTGCTGGGTTTGCCAACGTCGTGTAGTAGCGCCGCCAGTTTGAGCAGTAGTGCCCGGTCGCGCCCGCCGCTGACCTCGACCGCCAGGTGTGCCATCACATCACCGGCGAACTGGCCCAACACCCGCACCAGGTCACCCCAGGCGGCGGGTGGAGCGTCCGCCAGAACGCGCGGCCCGACCTCCTGCCCCGTCACGGCAGCAATGACCCTCTCCAGTGTGTCCACCGTCACCAGCGTGTGATGCCACACGTCGAAGCGGTGCGGCAGTGACTGGGTGACGCCCTTGAGTGCTTCCAGTTCTGGCATTATGTGGGGCAGCAGGCCAAGCTCGTCGCATCGCTGCAAGTGGAGGGCTGCGCTCGGTGCCGCCATCACACGCGCGAGCTCGTCCCGCACCCGTTCGGCTGATGAGATGGCCAGCAGCGCTGCGTCACGGCGGATCCAGACCGCCGTCTGCGGCTCGACCTCGAAGCCCAGTTCGGCCTCCATCCGCACCGCGCGCAGCAGCCGCACCGGGTCGTCCCGAAAGACCCACTCGCTGGTTGCACGGACGCACCCGACTTCCAGGTCGGCCTTACCGCCCGTCGGGTCTATCAGCGTGCCCGTCTCATCCAACGCCAACGCGTTGATGGTGAAGTCACGCGCGAGCAGATCGGCCTCCAGGTCAGCGCCCCGCAGAGCTGCGAAGTCCAGTTCCAACTGGGTGCCGTCCGCAGCCGTCAGCACAATCCGTCCAGTATCTCGCTCCGCGTCCAGCGGGAAGTAGGCCCCGCCCAGCGCATCGGCTACGGTCCGCGCCAGGCCCATCGCGTCCCCGTCCACGGCGAAGTCCCAATCGTGTGCGGGCCGTCCCAGCAGCGCGTCGCGCACTCCGCCTCCCACCGGCCAGACCCGCCCTCTGCGCTCCTTGGCCAGTTGACGGATGACCTGCCAGGGCCAGTCAGGCAAGCGAACTGTCTTCATCGGCATCATCGGCGTCATCAGATACCTCCACGGCTGGCACGAAGATCACTCGTGGCTCTTCCTTGGGCCGGCTGCGTTTGGCGGCACGGCGAGCCTCGTCGGCCGTCCACCCCACTCCGGCCACGTGCCCGCGCACCAGCGCCACCCAGCGGCCGGCGTAGGGCGCGAGGTCTATCAACGATGGTTCACTTCGTTTCATCGTGTGCGCATGATACCGGAGAGTGAGGCAAATTGTCAAGCCCGTTTGCCTACACGTCGGGGGCATGATACAATGTCATCAGTAGGTTAAGGGGATAGGAGGGAATCGTATGCGCAACACCAGACGACTCCGACACCTGATACTCTGGCTGCTCCTGCTGGCCACCGCGGGCTGCTCCACCGGGGGCAGCGCGGAACCCACCCCTACGTTCATTCCCACCCCTGTCGCCCCGGAAGTCCAGGAGTACACTGTGCAACGCGGCGATGTGGCACGCGCCCTAGAGTTCACCGGCCGGTTGAGGCCGGTCAACTCGGCCTCGCTCTATTTCGAGGTAGATGGTCGCGTGCACGACGTTTTCGTCGAGCGGGACGACTGGGTGGAGGCGGGCACTGTGCTGGCTCAACTCGACGTCGAGGAGTTGCTCGACCAACTTGAGCAGGCGGAACTGGCGCTGGAGGCGGCTCAGAAAAGCCACGAGCGGGCGCTGGCCCTGGCGCGGATCAACCTGGAGGAAGCCAACCTGCGGCTGTCGTCGGCCCAGGTTCAGGCCCCGGCTCCATCCGTGACGATTGCCCGGGTTAACCTGGATCGGGCCACGGCGGCGCTGAACTCGGCCCAGGAGGAGTACGACAAGGCGGCCGATAGACCGTGGGAACCGGCGGCGGTGCTGGAGGCTTATGACCGTGCCCTCCAGCAGGCCCAGTGGAACTGCGAGACGGCTCAGGCCCAATACGATCTGGCCGTGCAATCCAGCCACACCTACTCCTACGACGTTGCCCTGCTGGAACAAGAGGTCACACGGGCCGAACTGGAACTCTTGTGGCTGGAGGAAGGAGCGGCTCAACAACTCCAGGACGTCCAGTCGGCCCAACTGGCGGTCGAAAGATTGCAGACTCAGATAGACCGGGCCCGGCTGGTCGCTCCCTTCGACGGGCAGGTGATCTCGTTCGCCACCCAACCGGGCAGCCAGGTGCGCGCCTTCCAGCCCGTGGCCGTGGTCGGCGATCCGGTCGAGTTGGAAGTGACCGCGCAACTGGATGAGAAGCAAATCCGGGACGTGGTCGTGGGGATGCCGGCGACGGCGGAGCGGGCCAACGCGCCAGGGCAGCCCATCCCAGCCGAGGTGAGGCAGTTGCCGCGCACCACCGGCCCGGTCGAGGATCAGGACCCAGGCATCCATATCCGTCTGCTGGAGACTGAGGACACGACGCTCGGTATTGACGAAGTGATGCGCGTCACCATCCTCGTCGAAGAAGCGCACGACGTCCTCTGGCTGCCGCCACAGGCGATCCGCACGTTCGAGGGGCGGCGTTACGTCGTCGTCCGCGACGGCACACGCCAATACCGCGTGGACGTGGTCGTCGGCGTGGAGGGCGAGGAGCGAGTGGAGATACAGGACGGGTTGGAGGAAGGGCAGGTGGTTGTGTCCCCATAATGAGACGCATGAGACGTGTGCGCAATCTCCTGGCGCTCTTCCAGGTGGCAGCGCTGCGCCTGTGGAGCAATCGCGGCCTGACGGCCTGCGCGGGCACTGGGCTGGTGGCCGCTGTGGCGCTGACCATCAGCATCCCTCTCTACGCCGATGGGGTCAACCACCGTCTGTTGCAGGAGCAACTGGAGCGGGAAGGTCAGCCGCCTTACGCCTTCCTGTTCTGGTACGTGGGTGCCTGGCGCGGGCTGGTGGAGTGGGAGGACGTAGCGCCGCTGGATGCGTACCTGGCGGGCGAAGCCCCGGTCACCATCGGCCTGCCGGTTGAGCGGCGGGTACGCTATCTCCAGACCGCCGTCTTACACTTGTTCCCGGTCTCTGAAGATGTCTACGCCAGTGAGAATGGGCAGGAAGCGTTGGCTGGCGTCAGCATCGGCGCCCTTTCAGACCTCGCCGTCCACATCCAGGTGCTAGAAGGGACACTCCCCCATCCTCATACTGGCGTGGAGTCGCCGCTCGAGGTGCTCATCACGCTGCCGCTGGCCGAGAGCCTCGGTCTCCAGGTTGGCGAGGAGTACGTGGCCTTTGCTCGCCCGAACAGCCGTGGCATGACAGATGGCTTCCAGCGCACTGTGCGCATCGCTGGCGTGTGGGCGCCGACCGATCCCACTGCCCCCTACTGGTTCCACGAATACACCACTTTTGAAGACGTCCTGCTGGTCTTGATGAAGACTTTTCTGGAAGACATCGCGCCAGCGACCAGGGGCGAGATCGCGTTGGCGGAATGGTATCTCATTTTCGATGGCCGCGATGTACACGTCGAAGACACCTTGCCCCTGCTGGCACGCACCGGCGCTGTCGCAACCCGCGTTGCTGCGCTGCTGCCGCACGCCGAACTGGCGGAATCTCCTGCCGGGGCGATTCTGCGCTATCAGCGGGATGCCCGGTTGCGGACTATCCTGTTGTACACTTTCGGCATCCCCGTGCTGGCGCTGGTGCTCTACTTTATCGCGCAGGTCTGGGGGATGATCGTCAACCGGCAGCGCAATGAGGTCGCCATGCTGCGCAGCCGGGGCACATCAGTCTGGCGAGTGCTGGGCATCTACCTGCTGGAGGGGATCATAGTCGGCCTGATCGCGATGGTGATCGGGCCTCTAGTTAGCAACTGGCTGGCCCAGGTGATGGGGCGCACGACCTCGTTTCTGCGGCTGGCATCCGGCCCCTCCTTGACGCCACTGGCCACGCGCCTTTCGTGGCTCAACCTGCGCTACGGGGTGCTGGCCGTCGGCGTCTCGGTGGCGACCAGCTTGATCCCGGCCCTGTCCGCTGCGCGTCATACCATCATCAGTTACAAGCAGGAGCAGGCCCGTGTGGTGCGCAGGCCGCTGTGGCAGCGCTCTTTCGTGGACCTGCTGCTGCTCATTCCGGCGCTCTACGGCTACTACGTCCTGCGAGAGCGGGGCACCATCTCAATCCTGGGGCAGAGGGGGGCTCGGACGAGCAGTTCGCCGTTCGAGAACCCGCTCCTCTTCCTGGTGCCTATCCTGTTCATCTTCTCCCTCTCGCTGGTCATCATCCGTTTGATGCCCCTGATGATGCGTCTCCTGGCCTGGGCCGCCGGCCTCTGGCGAGGCGCGGTGCCGGTACTGGTGCTGCGCCATCTGGCACGCGCGCCAGGGCAGTACACGGGGCCGCTGCTCCTATTGATACTGACGCCGAGCATGGCCATCTTCACGGCCTCGATGGCTTCGACGCTGGACGCCCACCTGGTGAATCAGGTCTACTACGACACCGGTGGAGACTTCAACGTCGTCCAACTGGGCCAAAGCACGGAGGGGCAGGCGGACGACCGCCCGGTCCAGCCCACTCTCCCCGAGGAGGAAGAGGAACAGGCTGGCCCTGTGTGGCTTTTTCTGCCCGTGTCCGATTACCTGCTCATCCCCGGCGTGCAAGCGGCGACGCGCGTTGGCGATTACAGGATGACCGAACTGCGAGGTTACGTGAGTTTCCGGCTGCTGGGTGTGGATCGGGCAAGTTTCCCGCAGGTGGCTCACTTCCGTCGTGACTACGCGCCGGAGCCGCTGGGGGCGCTGATGAATGCACTCGCCCTGCAGTGGGATGGACTTCTAGTTGATCGCCAGGCGATGGCAGCCCACAACTGGCGGGCGGGGGACAAGGTGCATGCCCGCCTCAACGTGGGTGACCGGCCAGAGGTAACCTTTACCATCGTGGATGCCCTCGACTACTTCCCCACTGCCTACCCCGAAGATGGTCCCTTCGCCGTGGCCAACCTCGGTTTCCTGTTTGAGCAACTTGGAGGCAGATATCCTTATGACGTCTGGCTGGCGGCTGAGGAGGGCCTGACTGCTGGCGACGTGAAGGACGCCGCTCTCCGGCTTGGATTCAACGTGATCAGCATTTACGACGCGCGGGGGCTGATCGCGGGGATGCAGACGGAGCCAGGACGCCAGGGCTTCTTCGGCCTGCTGTCCATTGGTTTTCTGACCACCGCCTTCCTGACGGTGCTGGGCTTCTTGATTTACTCCTACGTCTCATTCCAACGCCGCTTCATCCAATTCGGTATGCTGCGGGCTTTGGGCCTGTCGGTCCGCCAGATGGCGGCGCTCCTGGCGGGCGAGCAGTTGGCGCTCGTCGCCACCGGTCTGGTGGGGGGCACTCTCCTGGGCTGGCTGTCCGGCGAGATGTTCATCCCGTTCCTGCAGGTTCGCGCTGGCAGGCATCCGCTGACGCCGCCCTACGTCGTCCAGATTGCCTGGGGCGACGTGGCTATCGTCTACGTCATCTTTGGCGTCATGTTCGTCGTCGCCGCCGTTGTGCTGCTCAGCCTGCTACGGCGGATGAGGGTGTTTGAGGCGGTTAAACTGGGTGAAACTATTTGACAGAGCAGACTGGTGAGTTGACCAATGACTGAGTTGAGTGTACAATTAGGGCAGTAGCCCGGTAGGATCCCAGGAAGGAGATTGTCATGATTTTGAGAGGTAAACTTTATGCGGAATCCCCGATTTACAGGGGAAATGCACGAAAGACCCTTTTTACGAGGGATAGAGATGGGACTCACCGGCTGGTCTCCCTGGCAGGGGAAATCGCGGGCACAGCGCAGTCCTTGATGGATGCCTTTATCGGCCAATCGCGCAATGGCAGAAATCTGGGCCTGCTTAATCGGATGTGGTTGCGATTATATGCCTCCCCTATGCCAAAAGGGCTCATCACTAGAGTAGAGTGCAAGTTGCAGGAAGAGAGTTATCCTCGGGATCACTTTTTTGACCTGCGTATGGGCATAAAATTGGACGAGGACCGCTGGGCTGCGGAAGCGAACGCAAATTACAAGATGGAAACTTTATTCCGTAACTCTGTTTTCGATTTCACTTTATTTGTAAACGAGGCGATTCTACAAAAAGGTGAAAATGCAGCCCGGCTGTACTATGTCTTGCAAGAACTCAAAGAAGGGCGATTTTGGTTCGGGGCTGGCAAAAGCAAGGGATTAGGGCGGGTTCGCCTTGAAATGGACCTTCCATTTTCGGCCCCTGAAACGCCTCCTCGCTTACGGCCTGGGACGAATCACTTAAGAATATTCCTGACCTTTAACGCCACGAACCCCGTTTTGGTCGGTTGGAACTGGGGCAAGGTAGATCCTGAGGTGCCTTCATTTGCTGCTATTGAAGGCCGTTTGTTGGTGGAAGCGATGTGCGACCTGCCAGACCCTATCCGTGAACGGCTGGAGATGGGGCTGGCAGGCCCGATCCTCAGTCCGGAAGACTGGAAACAGAGATTCGCCGAGTATTTTCCGAGAATCATTGCAATCTGGTTGAAGGAGCATTCAATCGGAGAGGTCGAGACCTGGACCTTGCCGGCCAAAGCTGCGGCCAAGTTGGGCAAGGGGAAATACGGGCTTTCCAAGAAAACACTGGCCCAAATTCAACCTCTGGTCGAGCAGCCTTTCCCCAGCAAAGAAGCCGCTGAAGCCGCTTTCAAAGAAGCCTTGGGGAAGAAGGCGAATATGGCTAAACGTATTCTCAAGGTCATGGTACGCCAACACCAGACTAGCCAACAATTCAATCACGAGGCCTGGCTGGAGGTCGCCAACGGCCTAGGGCTAGATGCCACCCTGGCAGACCGTCTCTCAGGACAAATTCAAAACGAAGCGGCCCTGACAGAGATTCTGAAGCCAGCGTGTCGAAAAATTCTCCCCCGGCTCTACCAACAGGTGGATCAGCAAATCAACCTGCTTCAGAGCGATACCTGGGTGGACGCGGAAATTGCAATCCGTGAGGAGCACATTCGGATAAAGACCATGCTGCTTCAGGGCGAGATTGGCGAGTATCAGTGGGGCGACCGTGACTCGGTTCCGGAAGGGATCAGTCCCTCGGTGTGGAGAGATTTTGTTGATGCCCACAGTCGAGTAGAATTCCGCCATATGTTAAACCCCAGGAATTTGAATAAAAGCATCACCAATGACAAGAACTCTATAGCCTTTCTCGAGGCCTATCGTGATCGTACCCGCCAGGAACTGGCCCAGCCCCACCACATTGATTTTCGGGCCGGTGGTGTATCCAATCGAGAGATATCGCGCAAGTATGGCAAGCCATACGATACGGTCTTCATGCGCATGCTGTTCTGGTCACCGTCCTCGCAGGAACAGGGAGCCTGGGAGATCTATATTCCTGGCAGCACGATCAAGGGGGCTTTTAGAAAACGCGCCTCGCAGGTATTAAAAACACTATGGGGTGAATCAGCCAAGACTGCCGGAGTGTTGGACTGTCTCTTTGGTGCCCAGGGGCAACGAGGGCTGGTCTTTTTCTCCGATGCCTATCTCACAGATCCGCATGATCCGGAATGTGCCTGGTGCTCTATGGACGGGGTCAAGATGGAGCCCAAAACAGGTCGCCCGATAGAGACGGCCAAGAGAGATTATCTCTTTGCTTACGGCGACCAACTCGCGTTTCAACTTCAGGTGGATGTTCAGGATATTGAAGAACGAGATTTGGAGGCGATTTCTCTCTTGCTTAACCTGCTCCAGGATTTTCAAAGGGGCGATATCCCTCTGGGCGGTGAAAAGACCAGTGGCTTTGGTTGGGTCAAGGCAAATGTGTCCAAACTCACATGGCTAACGGCAAACCACGACGACGTGGGAGAAAAGTTGTTTGGAAAACAGGCATTGAGTCAGGACGGCATTTGGCAAAGGCTGGACCTTGAGGGCGAGGCAGCCGCCAACGTCTTGCAGGCTATCTACCCTCTCGCTCCCGATCAGGCACAGATCTCCCTAACTCCGCCCAGGGCCAGTGCTGGTTTCATCTCGCACCGGGCTTTTGGCGGCTACTGTGGCATGCTGGCAGTGGAAGCAGAGGTTCTGACACCCGTTAACATACGAGAGAGTGGCGAACCGTCCTTTAGAGCCACCCTGGCAGACGGGCCTGTGAACGGCTGGGGCTTTTTCTCTATGGCTCCCCCCGAGGCCGCCCGGCGAGGCCCCAATAAGGTCTACGCGCTCCCCAGCCGGAGTATCAAGGGGATGCTACGCCACATCTATTCCATCGCCAGCGATTCCCATGAGCTGAGCCCCGATGTCAGCCACTTGAACCCATCAGACAGTTTGTTCGGCTGGGTGGGAACGGGGCCAAATCAGGCTATCATGGGGCGCTTGTCTTTCAGCTTTGGCCTGTTCGAGGAACCGGAGCTGGCCTGGTTCAAAGTGCCATACCCCTACGGCGGATGGCGGTACACCGGCGGTCAATGGAAAGACACGCCAGGTGGTTCTGCCGCCCAGGTGCTCATCGGCAAGACCTGGCGGGTTTTCCCCCACGCCCCGCTGGCCCCAATCGCCAAGCAACTGGATGGTTTCCAACCCAACACGTTCCAGGCCCGTTATTTCCGGGCCATACTGCCTGGCGCACGTGCTCGTTTTACGATTCGCTTCTGGAACCTCAATGAACGAGAATTGCAAAGGTCGATATGGTGTGTGGTGCTGGAACCAGGACTGGCCCACAAGATCGGGAACAACCGCTATCTTGGTTTTGGCAGCCTACGCCTGCGAATTCTCTCGGACAGCTTTCTGATTGATTGGGCAAAACGGTACACTGGCAAGCCTGAACAGAGCTGGCGTTTACCCATCCAGGTTGACGAATGGATCAAGCCCAGTGTGATTGAGCATTACACAGCACTGCGAAAGGCGTTGAGTGTTAAGCGGCTTTGATTGGCTGCGCCGTAGTCAAACCGGCGCTGAGTTGTTAGCCACCCTGGAATATCTTACGACCCAGCCCGATCTCTTCCCCACTGGGGATGAGATCGGGCCACCTCATTCTGCTCTCAATGGCCCTTGCCAACGATGCTGGGTCTATCCTCGTCTACCTTACCCCCGGCAGAAGTATTGCAAATCATGCCAGGCTATTCTGGCGAGAGCCAGCAAGTTGGGTAAGTTCTCTCGCCAATCCATCGTCGTATGGGGTTTCGTCAATCGCTTGCCAAAATATCTTTGGACAGGTGAAGGATTTTATGACAATCACGTCCTGGGTACTTATGTCCATGACGAGCATCATTTTTTGCTGATGATGCGCCGACGCGAGTTGAAGACCTGGATTCAGGAACTTGTCACTTATCATGGGGCTGACCTAAAAGGGCTAGTCCAGACATTTCCTACGACAGGCGTGAAATATGGAATTGGCATGGGAGATATTCTCTGCAGAGCCATTCATCATGAGGCGCGTTTTCCTATAGACCAGTTACGTGTGCGGTTCTATTCTGCGCCCTATCAAATCTTGAGGCCCCAGACACGCGACCAACAGGGGTTGCTCACCTTTGAGATCTCTGAGTTCTTGAGCCTGCTGGAGATGGCAGCGGTGTTTCGGACGCTACTGCGCCCCGAAGAACAAGAATCGTTCTACGAATTAGTGAACCTGAAGGACGCCAGCGAGGAGCAGTTTTACTGGGGAAGATTCATGGGATTCTTGAATCAGGAAGCCAAAGACATGCTGAGTGCATGGAGAATTCGACAGTGGCCAAAGAGTCGAATTGAACTATTATACGAACTTGTTAATTATGTGGCCTTTTATCAAACCCATTAAACTCATACGTTATCTATTTGTGTGGCGGGTTAACGG
>Ga0209121_10003156_pt1 | contig 16126 bp, 14 predicted proteins | sample Cruoilmetagenom3_FD_187292 | JGI IMG/M metagenome (GOLD analysis project Ga0209121, IMG submission 187292) | Oil polluted marine microbial communities from Coal Oil Point, Santa Barbara, California, USA - Sample 3 (SPAdes) (version 2) | ecosystem: Environmental > Aquatic > Marine > Oil seeps ... | reverse complement strand
CGTCCATCCTGGAAATGTCCGCCCCAACTTGGAGGGTTACGGCAACGACTGCATAGTCCAGGCAGGTGGAGGAGTCCATGGTCACCCCTGGGGGACCACCGGAGGCGCGAGGGCGATGGTCCAGGCGGTGGAAGCCTGGAAGGCGGGCGTCTCGGCGGAGGAGTACGCCAAGAGCCACAAAGAGCTGGACGCGGCGTTGAAGTTCTGGTCCAGTTGAGATATTCCAGAACGGGTGCCGATATCCCCCAAAACCGAAGAGTTTATATTGTTACATGTATTGTGTTCAGAGCGTTTATCACAGCTTGAGTGATTGTAGCGCTGTCTGAAAACGGTAAGGATGTAGTGAGGGTAGAGGGATCAGATGACGAGACACGAAATCTTATCGAAGATTAAGCAGGCGGAAGCCGATGCTCAAGCCAGCATCGAGCGGACCCAACAAGAGCGCGACAAGCGAATCGCCGATGCCGCTGCCGAAGCAACGAACATTGTGAAAAACGCTGAGGCTGAATCGCAAGAGTATTACGAGAAGCGTCTTGCTGATGCCGAGACGGGAGTTCAGTCCAAGAGGCAAGCGATCATCGACGACGGCATGAAGAATGTCAATGCAATGAAGAGCGCCGCCAGCGGCAAGGTAAACGCTGCGGTTGAACATCTGTTAAAGGAGTTTATGGGGTTGTTGCATGCTTAGACCCGTTGAGATGAGCCGTGTTGTCGTCGCCGGGTCGAATAGGGTTATAGAACCTGTCATTGGGAAGTTGCACGAGCTAAATCTGTTGCATGTCGTCAACTATTCTGGTGCTGATGAATCCTTCGGGATGGGCAAGCCCGTCGGAAAGGCGTCTGAATACGCCGAACAGCTCATAAAGCTTCGGTCTATCGAGAGATATCTGGATATCGAAGACAAGATGCCTGACAAACAGTTCCCTGAGTCTCAGGTACTTTCTCAAATAGACGGAATCCTCGACAACGTTGGCGATGACGTCATCGCCACCGCCGAGCGGATCGCTGAGATCGAGAACGATATCAAGATCAAGCAGGATCAGGCCAAGTCCTTGAAGCCCCTGGCCGGGCTGCCGATCGATCTGGAGCTGTTGTACGGCTACGAGTCCCTTGCAGCCTTTGTGGGAAATGTCGCTTCTCCCGTTGAGGCCGATGTATCAAAGGCCTCATACGTAAACGAGGTATTCACCGCCAGTTCAGGTGGCTCAAACGCGGTGGCTGTATTCGTGCCAGTGGACAAAGCCGGAGATGTTTCGGCCGCTCTCGCTGAGCATGGTTTCTCTGAGATGTCTGTCCCCCGTGGACTGACCGGAAGCATTGCTGGTGCCATAAGCACTCTCGAGTCCGACGCCAAGAGGCTGGAGAGTGAGAAGGAGCCGCTGCAAAAGAAGCTGAAGGATGTCAGGGCCCAGAACGAAGACATGATTCTGGCGATCGACGAGTATATCTCGATTCTGTCCCAGAAAGCGGAGTCGCCACTGAGGTTCGCTTCAACCGACAACGCCTTCGTGATCGACGGTTGGCTTCCCACTGATCAGTACGAGACGCTGAAGACGGAACTTGAGAGTGCAGCAGGTGGGCGCATCCAGGTCGAGATGCTGGAGAGCTCCGAAGCTGATAAGCTGGTGGAGTCTGGTGAGGATATCCCCACAAAGATGCAGAATCCCAGCATAGTCCGGCCTTATGAGTTGATCACGCGACTCTTTGCCATTCCCGAGTACAAGGAGTTCGACCCAACACTGCTGATATTCATATTCTTCCCGTTGATGTTCGGCTTGATCTTGGGCGATGTCGCATACGGCGTGATATCTCTGATTGTGATGCTCATGCTCAAGCGCAAGTTCAGGACTCCAGGTTGGCAGTCTCTGATCAACATCGTGATCATAGCGAGCATCTGGGCCATCATATTCGGCTTCTTGTTCGGAGAGATCTTCGGGCCCTTGGGTCTGTGGGACTATATATTCAGTGGCGTTCACCACGTGGGCATTCTGGGGACGGTGGCTCATCCGCATGAAGTCGGCATCGACTTCGGCGCTGGGTTCTATGGTCCTCTTGGACGGATCGGACCTTCCGGCCTTGGCGACTTTGCTGGGGCGATGTTCCCCATGTACAGGCTGGCGACGGCCTCTGTTCTGGTGTTGATCGGCGTTAGCATCTTCATCGGTGTTATCCACACTGGTATTGGTTCTATTCTGGGCGTCAAGACCGAACTCGCCTACGGTGAGAAGAAACACGCCTATTTCGAGAGGCTTCCTGTGCTTCTCTTCCAGGTCTTCTTCGGCATCGGTCTGCTCGGATTGATCGTCGGTGGCACGGGCAACCCCCTAGTGCTATTGAGCGCGCTGGTCATTGTCATATCCATTGTCATGATGATCAAGGGGCCTGAAGGTGTCATGGGTGCGACTCACATACCGTTCTTTGTGAGCAACTTGATATCTTACCTGCGACTTCTGGCCATAGGCCTTGCATCGGTAGGCGTCGCTTTCGCTGCAAACCAGCTGGCTTTCTACGTCTTGATGCCAATGCTGAGCGGCGGGGCACACGAAGGATTCACGACGATAGCGATCGTCGTTGGTATAGTTGTGTTGATCATGGTTCACTTCATCAACCTGCTTCTTGGAATTCTCTCCCCATTCATGCATCCTCTCAGGTTGCATTACGTGGAGATGTTCACCAAGTTCTACAGTCAGCATGGTGGTGGAGTTGAGTATTCACCCTTCGGACGTGTCCGAAGGTTCTTGAGTGAGTAAGTATTTAGGATTAACTAACGGAGGGATAAGGAAATGGTAGTAGATATTATAGTCGATGGTGGAATACTGTACGGACTTGTGGCTGTTGGCGCCGGTCTTGCGACCGGACTTGCCGGTATTGGTGCTGGTGTTGGTGAGCAGGGTATCGGAGCTGCTGTGGTAGGCGTCGTGGCAGAGGAGCCCGGCTTCCTGGGCAAGGGTCTGTTCCTGATGCTTCTGCCCGAGACTCTCATCATCTTCGGTCTTGCTGTTTCATTGATCCTGATGTTCGCCTGGACGCCCTTCGTGTGAATTCGCCATCCTGAGCGAGGTCGAGAGGAATGGCACTAGACGCAGTAGTTGAGGACATTCTTGCAACCAGCAAGGGCAAGGTCGAGGAGATGAACGCCGAGACCGAGCAAGAGGTCGCAAGAGTACTTAATGAAGCCAGAGAACGTGCCGCGGAAATCAAGTCCGAAAAAGAGGGGGAGGCAGACAGCGCTGTAGAGGCTCTCGAGCGCAGGGTGATCTCAAGCGCTCATCTTCAGGTGAAGAGAGAGGAGCTGAACGTGCGCAAGGATCTCCTGGAAGAGACTCGTATGAAGCTCATAGAGGCGGTATCAAACCTGCCGGAGAAGGAGAACGAGGATCTGATCAAGGAGATCGTCAAGCCCTATAACCTGAAGGAGATGAAGGTCAAGTCCAACAAGAAGGACCAGACCTTCGTTACTTCTCTTGCCCCCAAATATGACGGAAATGTTGATACCGTCGGCGGCGTCGTGATAGAGAGCGAAGATGGGTCGATGAGCTACGATCACACCTACGAAACTCTGGCGAGTGAAGCATTCAGCAAGTCCATGAAAGACGTCTCCAAGATCCTGTTTGGGTGAGTCCATGCCGGTACTACGTTTACCGAAGTTCGGAAAACCGGTGAAGTATGCATACATTACGGGTAGAGTTAGGGCGATGAAGACCAAGCTCATACCCCATGAAATGTATCAGAGAATGCTGGGCATGGACATACCAGAGATCACGCGGTACCTGGAAGAGACCCAATACAAGGAAGAGATCGATTCGATGGCGAAGGATTACTCTGGCGCGGAACTCGTGGAGTATGCCACTTTCGCCAATCTTGCGAAGATCTACAGGAAGCTCCTGGAGGTCTCGATCGATGAACCTCAGTTCCTCATTCTCGAGTACCTGAGGCGTTGGGACATCTGGAACATCAAGACGATACTCCGAGGCAAGTTCTATGGGGCCAGCGAAGAGGACATCATGAAGTACCTCGTGCCTGCGGGCGAGCTGGACCCGGAGTTCCTTGAGGGTCTAGCCAAGAAGGAGAAGGTCGAGGAGGTCATACATGCCTTCGATGGGACCGACTACTACGAGGCTCTGACTCAGTACGATGGACAAATGCTCTCTTCGGTGGAGAACGCTCTGGACAAGCTGTACTACTTCCGGATGGAACGTGCCGTGGGTGGCACCCTCTCAGTCGGAGGCGGCCTCCTGCTGAAGTACGTCCGAAAGGAGATAGACGTCAAGAACCTGGTCACCCTCTTCCGGATGAACAAGGCTGGAATTGAGGCAAGCATAATACAGGACAACCTGATCCCCGGTGGAAAGCTCCACGAAGAGCTGAGTCGGATGGCAGGTCAGTCCTACAACGAGTTCATCAGGGGACTTGAGGGCTATCCTTTCTGGGGCGCCATATCGGATGTCGTGGGTGAAGAGGTCGGAGTGAGCAGGATAGAGGCACGCCTGAGGGCTTACCTTGTTAGGTACGCTTGGGCAATCTCTAACTATCATCCTTTGTCCATCTTACCCGTGTTGGGTTACATCGTCAGCAAGGATACTGAAGTTTCAAACATCAGGAAGATCGTCCGCGGCAAAGAAGCGGGTCTTTCTGCTGAGCTCATCGAAGAACAGGTGGTGGCGTAATGCACATTGCTGTTATCGGTACTGGTGATGCCGTAATCGGGTTCACTCTGGCCGGGATAAAAAAAGCTTACGATGCCGCTTCACAAGATGAGCTGATCTCGAAGATCGATGAGGTCATGGAGGATCCTGATGTCGGCATTCTGGTCTTGAGCCAGTCAGATTTCAACAATCTCCCCTCCAGGTTGAGGGGAAAGCTGACCGATTCTGTCAAGCCAACCGTGGTTGCCATCGGAACTGAGCAGAGCACAGAGATGAGAGAGAAGATTAAAAGGGCAATAGGTGTTGATTTATGGAAGTAGGCACGGGCAAAGTTCATAGAATTGCCGGGCCGGTGGTGCAGGCTACAGGTCTTAAATCTCACATGTATGACCTGGTCTTGGTCGGCGAAGAGGGGCTGATGAGCGAGGTCATCGGCATCGCCGGGGACAAGCACGTCATTCAGGTATACGAAGATACCGCGGGCGTGAGGCCAGGCGAGCCTGTCAAGGAAACCGGAGCACCGCTGGTAGCACAACTCGGTCCAGGAATTCTTACCTCTATTTATGACGGTATCCAGAGACCTCTTCCCCAGCTGGTGGAGGCTTCTGGAAACTTCATCAGCAGAGGTCTTTTCGTTGATGGTATTGATCATAAAAAGAAGTGGGAGTTCACCCCAGTCGTGAAGAAGGGCGACAAGGTGGAGCCCGGACAGACCATCGGAACTGTCCAGGAGCAGCTCCTCATCAAGCACAAGATAATGATGCCCCCAGACAAGAGGGGTACCATAAAGGAGATCAATTCCGGGAACTTCACCGTCGAAGAGACGATCTGCGTGCTCGAGGACGGAACAGAGCTTCCCATGATCCAGTACTGGCCAGTTCGTAGAGCGAGGCCATCAAGATCGAAAGAAGCTCCATCCATCCCCTTGAGGACAGGACAGAGAGTCATCGACGGCTTCTTCTCCCTAGCCAAGGGCGGAACTGCAGCCATCCCCGGCGGGTTCGGTACCGGGAAGACGGTCATGCAGCAGACGCTCTCCAAGTGGTCAGACGTCGACATCGTCGTCTACGTTGGCTGTGGTGAGCGTGGCAATGAGATGGCCGATCTGCTTCACGAGTTCCCTGAGCTTGTGGACCCAAGAACAGACAGGCCACTTATGGAGCGGTCCATCGTCTACGCCAACACCTCTAATATGCCCGTGGCCGCGAGAGAGGCTTCCATCTACACCGGGATCACCACCGCGGAGTACTACAGAGACATGGGATACGACGTGATGATGACTGCCGACTCCACTTCCAGGTGGGCTGAGGCCATGAGAGAGCTCTCCAGCCGTCTTGAAGAGATGCCTGGTGAGGAAGGATATCCCGCTTACCTCGGTGCGAGGCTCGCCGACTTCTACGAGAGGTCTGGCAGGGTGACCACTCTTGAGGGCACAGAAGGTTCCGTCAGCGTCGTTGGAGCGGTCAGTCCCCCCGGCGGAGACTTCACCGAGCCCGTCACTCAGAACACCCTCCGTATCACTAAGGTATTCTGGGCTCTCGACTCGAAGCTCACTCAGAGGCGTCACTTCCCGTCCATCAACTGGCTGGACAGCTACTCCCTCTACGACCTGGCCCTTGAGCCCTGGTTCAGTGAGAACGTCTCACCTGACTGGAACAAGAACAAGAGGCGGGCCATGGAGATTCTCCAGGAGAACGCGGAGCTGGAAGAAATCGTGATGCTGGTCGGATCTGACGCTCTGCCAGAGGATCAGCAGCTTACGCTTGAGGTCGCGAGGATGATCATCAACTTCTGGCTGGCTCAGAGTGCCTTCCACCCGGTGGACACATTCTGTCCCTACAAGAAGCAGTTCGACCTGCTCGAGGCGATTCTGGCTTTCAGGGATCACGCTTTTGAGGCACTGGGACGCGGTGTGCCGACCGATGTGATCCTCGGAACGCCCTCGAAGGATGCTCTGGCAAAGGTCAGGCTTCTTGAGGACTACGAGCCCGAGCTTGCGAAGGTAATGGCTCAGGTGGAGAGCGAGTTCAAGACGATGTCATGAGGGTGGTTCACAATGACCAAGGAGTACAAAACGATTAACGAGATCAAAGGCCCTCTCCTCTTCGTCGAGAAGACCGAGCCCGTAGGTTACAACGAGCTTGTGGAGATCCGAACCGAAACGGGAGAGATGAAGAGAGGCCAGGTTCTGGACACTTCCAACGAAGTCGTGGTTGTCCAGGTGTTCGAGGGAACAGGCGGACTTGGCAAGCAGAGTTCTGTCAAGTTCACCGGCGACGTGATCAAGATGCCCCTCTCCCCCGACATCATCGGGAGAGTTCTCTCCGGATCAGGCCAGCCCAAAGACGGCGGCCCACCAATCGTACCTGATGTGTCGAAAGATATCGCAGGCGCTGCCATCAACCCTGCCGCCAGAGAGAAGCCGAGAGCTTTCATCCAGACCGGCATCTCCACCATCGACGGAACCAACACCCTTGTCAGGGGCCAGAAGCTGCCCATCTTCTCCGGTGCAGGTCTTCCCCACAACGACATAGCTTTGCAGATAGCCCGTCAGGCCAAGGCCCTCGGAGAGACCGAGTCCTTCGCCGTGGTCTTCTGCGCTATGGGCATCACCAACGAGGAAGCTCAGCACTTCATGGCCGACTTCGAGAGGACCGGCGCTCTTGAGAGGGCGGTCGTCTTCCTGAACCTGGCCGACGACCCTGCCGTCGAGAGACTTCTCACTCCGCAGCTTGGTCTGACCACTGCAGAGTACCTCGCTTTTGACCTCGACATGCACGTGCTGGTCATCTACACCGATATGACCAACTACTGTGAGGCCATGAGACAGATGGGGGCCGCCAGAGAAGAGGTGCCCGGAAGGCGTGGATATCCAGGATATATGTACACCACCCTGGCTATCCAGTACGAGCGTGCGGGAATCATCACCGGCAAGAATGGGTCCATCACTCAGTTCCCCATCCTCACCATGCCCGGTGACGACATCACTCACCCGATACCCGACCTCAGCGGTTACATCACCGAAGGTCAGCTTATCGTATCTCGTGAGCTTCACCGAAAGGGCATCTACCCACCGATCGACATCAGGCCTTCTCTCAGCAGGCTGATGAACTCCGGTATCGGTGAGGGTCACACCCGAGAGGATCACAGAGCGGTATCTGACCAGCTCTACGCCTACTATGCAGAGGGCTGCGATCTGAGAGGCCTTGTGGCCATCGTCGGTAAAGAGGCTCTCTCAGAGAGGGACCGTCTCGTCCTCGAGTTTGCCGACGCCTTCGAGCGGCGGTTCGTCAACCAGGGCAGAGATGAGGACCGGACCATCTTCGATACCCTGGACCTCGGCTGGGATCTCCTGAAAGAGCTTCCCGAGACGATGCTCACGAGGATCGACGACCACCTCATAAAGAAGTACCACCCCAGGTACAGGAAGAAAGAGTGAGATCATGCCCGTAATCCCTGGGACGAAGCCGACTAGGGCAGTCCTGATAGCTCTCAAGAGGAGGATCAAGGTCGCTCAGAGTGGTCACGCGCTTCTGAAGATGAAGCGTGACGGCCTGATGATCGAATTTTTTGAGGTCCTCAACCAGGCGAGAACGATCAGGCAGGAGCTAGTAGAGGACTTCATCAGAGCTCAGCAGAGCCTCAACATGGCCAAAGCCTCTGAGGGCACCCTAACGATCAAGAGCGTCGCCTTCGCCCTCCAGAAAGAGCCGGCTGTGGAGCTGGAAAGCAGGAATATCATGGGCGTCGTTGTGCCGAAGATTACGGCAGATTCTGTGCAAAAGCAGATGTTCGAGCGTGGATACGGCATCATCGGTACGAGCGCTGCCATCGACGAAGCTGCTGAGGCCTACGAGAGCCTTGTGGACAAGATCATCACCGCTGCAGAGGTGGAGACCGCGTTGATAAAGCTAGTGGACGACATTGACAACACTAAGAGACGAGTGAACGCTCTGGAGTTCAAAGTGATACCCGACATCAACGATACCGTGCGGTTCATCGGCTTCGCTCTGGAAGAGATGGAAAGAGACAACCTCGTCAAGCTGAAGATGCTCAAGGGCAAGTCCCAGAGAGCCGAGAAGGCCGCAGCTGCCAAAAAGCTGGCAGCTGCAGCAGCGGCAAAGTCCAAAGCTGCATAGGCATCTTAACGGCGTTAGCGTATGCCCAACGTGCTTGAACGAAAGGCAGATGAGTGGTTTGGAACCCCCGAGAAGAAGGCACGACTGCTACAGTGGCTCGTGTACATCTCGAACCTGTACGTGCTCTTCGGGGTGTTCGTCCTCATTTACGTTCTGTACGGCGATCATCTGATCGCCCTCTGGAACTCATTGAGGTAGAGATGAGAGGGAACCGTGGGTCCCACCAGATCGGGGTCCAGGTTCGCTCAAATCCTATTTTTTTCGCGATTTTAAAAAAAAGTTACAAATTTCCTCATCCGTCTATGACTTTTGATGAGGCAGCGACATCTTTGAGCTGGGCCATCCTGTAGCCTGTAACTACCTGACGTTTCCCTGATATCGTCTCATCGAGATCAATGTCGCCGGTGTCGACGAGAAGGCGGGGCGTCTCCTTCAGCTTGTGAGGGGTGGCGACGATTATGAGGTTTTCAGGGCCCGCTTTTCGGAGGACTTTGGGGCTGATCTGTTGGCTTCCCCTTCCAAGTACGAAGCCCTGGGCGCCGATGGGGCTGACTATTATCTTCGCCTTTCCTTCTTCTTCCAAGATTCGGAGCAGGTCACGTTCCGAGGCGTCACTACAGATTATCTGGCCGTCTTGGACGACGTCGACCCCAAGAAGGGTCTTTTCAACGTCCAGAACTTCGGCGATCTTGGCGGTAGTGGTCCCCGCCCCGAGGATGTAGACCGAGCCGTCCCGCATGAACTCCGAGGTGAAGATCGCTATCTGGAGTTTAAAATCGTCCTCATCGTGGCTGGCGTAGATCTGTTTTCTCTCCTGGACGAGGACCGGTTTGTAGGGGGTCTTTGCGATGCCGTAGATCTTGGTGTCAAGGGTTCCTGACCTGTACTTCTCCTCGTCGACGTCTACGATCTCCGTCTCCCTCGTGTTGAGATCTCCTTCGAGGTATCCTCTGATCAGCTCTCCTGCTGCTTGAGGGCTTATGGCGAAGACCCCTGAGTGCATCTTGACGCCGGCAGGTATCCCGATGATGGGGATATCAGATTTAATGACGCCCGAGACGTCCCGAGCGGTCCCGTCGCCACCGCAGAAGACGACCAGGTCAGCGCCGTTCCTGAGAAAAGATCTGCAAGCCTCTCTCGTGTCCTCAGCGCTCGATTCATCTGAAGCTCTGTGAACGACCTGATATTCGAGGCCGCATCTTCGAAGCGAAGACTCGCCCATATTGCCGCTGGCGGCAAAAAAGAGGGCATCGATCCCACGGAGTTCCTTCAGAGCCGTTTCGGCTCGGCGGGGGGCGACCGGCTCTGCGCCCCTCCGCCTTGCCTCCTCAGCGAGGCCGTCAGTCCCCTTGAGGCCGACTGCCCCGCCCATCCCGGCGACGGGGTTGATCAAAAACCCCACCTTCTTCAGGCTCTCCATCTCCTTTCAGAACTTAGAACTTGGGAATCTTCGCCAGGGACTGCTTCACCAACTCTTCTGGGTACTCGTAGTCTTCGAGGTTGCCAGAGAAGTAGGCGTCGTAGGAGGAGAGGTCGAAGTGGCCGTGGCCGCTGAGGGAGATGACGATCGTCTTCTCTTCGCCGGTCTTCTTGCACTCGATAGCATCGTCGATGGCCGGCTTTAGGGCGTGGGATGCCTCCGGAGCTGGGAGGATCCCCTCGGTCCTTGCGAAGGTGACAGCAGCCTTGAAGACCTCGTTCTGGTGGAAGGACTGGCCCTCGATCACTCCGTCGTGGACGAGGTTGCATAGAAGCGGAGCGTCGCCGTGGTACCGGAGACCTCCAGCGTGGATCGACGGCGGTATGAAGTCGTGGCCCAGGGTGTACATCTTGAGGAGGGGGGTCAGCCTTGCAGTGTCTCCGAAGTCGTAGGCATAAAGGCCCTTGGTCAAAGTCGGGCAGGCTGCAGGCTCGCAGGCTACCATTCTGATCTCCTTTTTGTCTTTCAGCTTGTCGGGAACGAAGGGGAAGCACATACCCGGGAAGTTGGAGCCTCCGCCGACGCAGCCGTATATGACGTCGGGATAGTCGTCGACCATGTCGAGCTGCTTTTTAAGTTCCTGACCTTCGACGGTCTGGTGGAGGAGGACGTGGTTCAGAACGGACCCCAGGGCGTAATTGGTGTTGTCGTGGGTTGCGGCGTCTTCGACGGCCTCGGAGATTGCGATCCCCAGGCTTCCGCCGGTGTTGGGGTGCTCTTTGCGGATCGCCCTTCCGGAGTTGGTAAGCTCGCTGGGGCTTGCTACGCATTCTGCGCCCCAGACTTGCATTATGCTCTTTCTATAGGGTTTCTGGTCGAAGCTCGCCCTCACCATGTAGACCCTGCACTCCAGGTCGAAGAAGTTGGTGGCCATGCTGAGGGCCGAGCCCCACTGGCCAGCGCCGGTCTCGGTGGCGATCCTCTCGATCCCCGCCTTCATGTTGTAGTAGGCCTGGGGGACGGCGGTGTTGGGCTTGTGGCTCCCGGCGGGGCTTACGCCCTCGTACTTGTAGTATATCTTAGCCGGGGTTTTGAGATGCTCTTCGAGCCTGTGGGCCCGGAAGAGGGGGGTCGGCCTCCAGAGCTTGAGGATCTCCCTGACCTCGTCTGGGATGTCGATCCACCGCTCGGTGCTCGCCTCCTGCTTTATCAGCTCCATCGGAAAGATCGCTTCCAGGTCTTTCGGTTCGAGGGGCTTTCCCGTCTGGGGGTTCAGGGGCGGGTCCAGGGGCGTTAAAAGATCGGCGGCAACGTTGTACCACCGCTTTGGCATCTCTTCTTCATCCAGCAGTATTTTAGTTTGCAATGGTCAACCCTCCAGGAAACGTAAAAGTTGATGTACTCTTATGTGCATCGTGGTAATAATCACAGCGTTATTTAAGGGTTTTGGGGTATGAGGTCCAACGCACTCGATAACATAAATATCAGAAATAAGTGCTTAAGATATCGGATATTTCCGATACTCTAAGCTCCTATTTCCTCCTAAATTTCTAATCTCAGTTTCATCCTTCATCCACCAATATTGTGCAAAAGCTATCGCCAGCGATCCAATAATCGCCGTTATAGCCACCGGTGGCTTTTGCCCGGTTCACCAGTTCCCCGTCCGGACAATTGACCACGTCGAGCCAGAGAGTAATACTTGATACGTCTCCTATTGCCAGGTGGGTCAATGTCCAGTTGGCGCTGCCAGCGGTCAGCTCCGTCGGCCTTATTGAAGAGTCGATGAAGCTTGACCTCTGAGGGAAAATATCTTTTATGTAAACGGGACCTATTGCCCTGTTTCCGTCGTTTTCAACTTTGATTACGTAACGGGCTATGCTGGATATCTCGGAACAGTTCAGGTGATCGATCTCACCAGTCTTTGTCACGTTAAGATGAGGCCGATCGTACTTTGGAACGCCCGTTAAGATGATCTTTCGGTGTACCGAGTAGTCTCCTTCGTACTGCTCGTCCATGTTGATTTCGTAGGATCGTGGACCTCCATCCGCATCTGTACATTTTCTGTCGACCAAATTTTCTGTTTCATCTCTCAAAATCACGCAGTCTCCATCGTTGTTCCAGATTTCCACACCAAGTCCCATGTACAAATCCGTCGTGGAGTTGCGCCCGTGACCACTATGTACTTTCACAATAGCGCCCGGGAACAACGTGAAACCATTCGGGAACGGGAATTTGTGTGTGTATGTGTCGCCTTTGTCCAGTAGCGTCCAGCCAGTCATGTCTACAGGCCCGGCGCCTCGATTGGTTATCTGGACCCATTCTTCAATAAGATCCATCGCGCTGATATAAACCGCCCCACCAGCCCCATCGTAATTATTCGACCAATGACCCTGTTGCGCTATCACTCTGTATCTGGCTTTGCCTGAGAAGTTGGCCTCTGTTTTCATTTCGTTGAGGCCTCGGACCTCTGTCTCTTTGTCTAGACGATCGGCGTTGGTGTACTCCTCGCCGATGTAGCTCGTGTTTCTGACTCGGGACCACACGCCCTCTTTCCATTTCAGGGAGGAATTGATGGAGATGTCATTGGTAAGGGTCTGATTCACGGGTGCATGTACGACGCTGATGTCCTTGGCGATGTAGTTTGTCTCGGTTTCTATTAGCTCTTCAGAATCATAAATCCCAGTCCCGTATTCGTATGTCTTCTGCCCTTCCCTAATTCTCTTACTTGTTGCAGCGAACCCCGTTCCCGATGTCGACTTATTGAAGGTTAAGCTCGAATTCTCTTCATCGATCCTATCATAAATTCTGAAGCTTCCGATGTAATCTTCTCGTGCTTCGATGACCGGAACACCATGAACTGAGGCTCCTGGATCTGACAACTTGAGAACTCCGATGTGGCCCATGCCGTCAAATTCAGAATCGACGACCATCATCGACCTATTTTGATCACGTACAATCCGACTCTCAAGATCTACCGAGGTTGCATATCGATAGGATTCGCTCATTGAGGTATCAGTTACGTTATTTTGTATGCAGTTCATACATGCCTGATACCCGTGTGCATAGGCTTCACCGGGACTTGAAAACCATCTCCGATTTTCTGGTTTTATGCGCTTTGCATCTCGGCACCATGGGACATGATATCTATTCGAATACCTCGATCCGACAACAGCTGATGTCATTCTGCTTTTGGAGCACAACTCTTCGGTCCATGTTGAAGAGTAGGTCATGGATCTGTTGCGCGGAAGCCCCAAAGTTGTAGTGGTGTAACTTGCGGAAATGTCTTTATCCATTTCGATGGAGGCATTTCCCACGTTGAAAGAGACGTTGTCGAATTTGATGGATCTGTTCTCTCTCAGAAGTCGCGTACTCTCTTCGCTTTCGTATGATCCGCTGCCATGCTCTTTAGTGTTCAGCTCAACGCTGATGACATCGCCATATGGGGTGGTGTAATAACCGTTGTCCACGTTTACGAATCCAGATCCAGAAACCACTTGATTCATATCAAATTTAAGATAATAAGTGGCATTTGTGAATCCCTCCTCCTGCCCGATCCAGCACTCGTCCTCGTTCGAAATTTCGCATTCTTCCGACTCGATGAGGGGATCTTCTATCGGGCAGCTATCGGGTTGATCTCCAACATTCAGACACGAGACGTTCCACAAACTTCCATCATCATACTTTCCAAAACAGCAACTCAGAGCATCATCATCTCTGCCAGAACGACAGAAATCTCCCGACGCTGGAGCCCTTTTGCTCGATATCATGAACCCCCAATTCGGGCTGCCATCAGGATATCTGGACCAGGCGCAGCTATCGTCTCGGTCGTCCGCCAGCTTCGGCGTCCTATCGACCTCGACGCCTGAATTATCTTTCAGTATGACTGATTCATCCAGATTATCTAGCCATTGTTCTTTTGGAGGACGTTCGGGTATTGCGTAGAAGCCCTTCGCCTCTATCGTGGATCCAGAAGGTATACGCACAATTTCCTTATCACCATGCGCCGTGACCAGCGCCCAGCCGCTTATATCAACATCTTCGTTCCCGGTGTTGTAAAGCTCCACCCATTCGAGAACGTCTGGAGAACGATCGTCACCGTTTGGGTTTAGCTCCACTTCGTTTATTATTATTGTTCCAGACCCAGAAGAGATAAAAAAGATCAGTAATGTCAGTGCCAATAATGCCGCTGGTCGCGTTTTGCTCTCCCTCCGGACCGGCTCAATGTTTGAATACACGAAAAGGGTTTCGATGTCGTCATCGCTTTCTTTTTACGATCTCGAATGGGGGTGGCGGTTCTGCCATTCTCTTTTTTTGCGCCGCCCGGCCCCCTCCCATCTCGACCCCAGCCGGGCTAGGGTCAAGGTTTATCTATTTTGGCAGAGATCTCCATGGCCATGGCAGGCCTTACCCTCTCTGAGAAGATATTCTCCAGAGCTTCAAAAAAAGAAGTTAGGGCTGGCGAGTTCGTCATGGCCGAGATAGACCGGGCCATGGTCCACGACATCACCGGCCCCCTGGCGGTCAAGGGGTTCCACGAGATCGCAGGCGATGACGCGATGGTATGGGACCCTTCAAGGATAGTGATACTCTTCGATCATCAGGTTCCGGCAGACAGCCTCGCTGCAGCCGGAAACCACATCATGCTCAGAAAGTTCGCAGTCGAACAGGGAATTCTCAACTACGACGTCTTCGAGGGCGTCTGCCACCAGGTTATGCCTGAGAAGGGACACGCCCTTCCCGGCGACCTCATCATCGGCTCTGACTCCCACACCTGCACCTACGGGGCTCTCGGGGCCTTCTCGACCGGGGTTGGGAGCACCGACATGGCCTCGGCCTTCGCCACTGGAAGGCTCTGGTTCATGGTCCCTGAGACGCTTCGGCTGAAGGCCGAGGGGACTCTCCCGAAGCTTGTCACCTCGAAAGACGTCATCTTGAGGATGATCGGTGACATCGGGGCCGACGGTGCCACATACAAGGCCTGCGAGTTTGCGGGCTCTGCCGTCTCGAAGATGTCGGTTCCCGAGAGGATGACTATGACCAACATGGCGATCGAGATGGGCGGAAAGGCCGGCCTCGTCGACCCGGACGATACGACCTTGAGCTACATCAGGGAACGGGTCGCGGACTATGACGAGAAGACCGTCCTCCACGGCGACGACGATGCCGCCTTCGAGGAGCGGGTCTGGGAAGTCGATGACCTCGAACCCCAAGTTGCCGCGCCCCACAACGTCGACAACGTTTTGCCTGTCGGCGAGCTTGCCGGAACCAAGATCGACCAGGTCTTCCTCGGCTCCTGCACCAACGGGAGGTTCGAGGACCTGTTGCTCGCAGCCGAGGTCATGAAAGGCGAGCCCCTGGCCCGAGGCGTGCGGATGGTGGTCATCCCCGCCAGCAGGACCGAGTACATGAAGGTCCTGAGAGCCGGTCTCGTCGAGCAGTTCATGGAGGCGGGCGCCACCGTTGAATCGCCCTGCTGTGGCCCCTGCATGGGCGGAAGCTTCGGCCTTCTCGGCGACGGTGAAGTCTCCCTCTCAACATCGAACCGGAACTTCCAGGGACGGCAGGGAAGCCCCAAGGCCTGGGTCTACCTCTGCTCACCGGCGACGGCGGCTGCGGGAGCCATCACAGGCGAGATCACCGATCCTAGAGAGATCTGATCTCGACGCATCTGATCTGAGACGTATCGAGGATCATGAAAATCGCCTTCAAGCTCGGCTACCTTGGCGGTGGATACCACGGCTTTCAGCTCCAGCCAGACGTCTTGACCGTCCAGTCCGTCGTCAAAGAGGCCCTCCGAGGCCTCGCCCTAAATGACGGGAGCTTCTGCTACGCCGGGAGGACCGACCGGGGGGTGAACGCCCTCGGCCAGGTGATCGACTTCTTCATCGATCCGAAGAAGGAATATCTGGCGGTTCCAAGGG
>Ga0209121_10003155_pt1 | contig 16131 bp, 13 predicted proteins | sample Cruoilmetagenom3_FD_187292 | JGI IMG/M metagenome (GOLD analysis project Ga0209121, IMG submission 187292) | Oil polluted marine microbial communities from Coal Oil Point, Santa Barbara, California, USA - Sample 3 (SPAdes) (version 2) | ecosystem: Environmental > Aquatic > Marine > Oil seeps ... | reverse complement strand
GGCCTTGGCGGTCAGCTAAGCCGCGCCACGGTTCATCCGGATAATGTGTGGTCCCTAAAGGGCTTGCACGACTGCCTTAAAGCACGGGGAGAGACGGTTGAGATCATTCAGATCAAACAGCGCCTTGATCTGGCGCTGGCCCGCGCCGATGCCGCGGTCGGCGCGTCGTGTTTCTGCGCCCAAGCGGCGATGCGCGCAGCGGCAATCGGGCGGTGACCAGAAAATTCGCGAATTTTCTGGCCCGCGCTACAACCGGTAGAGAGCGCCGAACTTGGCTTCGAGATAGTCCAGCAACGGCCCCTCGGACGGCTCCATGCCACTGGCCCGCTGGATGATCTCGCGCGGCAGGTACAACCCGCCGTGGCGTTGCAGGTTGTCGCGCAACCATGCCGTCGCCCCGCCCGTCTGACCTTGTGTCAACTGATCCTCCAGCCCAGGCACAGCACCCCTCAGGGTCTGGTACAGGCACCCGGCATAGACATTGCCCAACGCATAGGTCGGGAAATACCCGAACAGCCCGACCGACCAGTGTACATCCTGCAAACACCCGTTCGACGGCTTGTCGACCCGATAGCCGAAATCGGCCTCGAACCGGTCGTTCCAGGCGGCCTCAAGATCGCCAACCTGCAAATCCCCGGCCATCAGCGCCCGTTCCAGATCGAACCTCAGCATGATGTGAAGGTTGTACTGCACCTCATCCGCCTCGGTGCGGATATAGCCCTGCTGCACCCGGTTCACCGCCGCGTAAAACCCATCCGCATCGGCAATGCCAAAATCGCCAAACGCCTCGCGCATCTGCCCGAACAGCCAGCCGGTAAACGCCCGGCCGCGACCCAACTGGTTCTCGTAGATCCGGCTTTGGCTTTCATGCACCCCCATCGACACGCCGCCCCCCAGCGGAGTCAGCGCGTACGTGTCGTCAATCCCCTGTTCGTAACAGGCGTGACCGACCTCGTGGATGGTTGAATAGATACAGTTGAAAGGGTCTTCCGAACTGGTCCGCGTGGTGATCCGCACATCCGCGCCACTGCCGGAGCTGAACGGATGCACTGCCTTGTCGAGCCGCCCGCGTTGCAGGTCATAACCGAATGTCCGTGCCAGTTTACGCGCCAGCTTCATCTGTTTCTGAGGCTCGAACGCACCGCTCACCCCGCCTGGCATGGGCTTGTCCAGAACAGCCGCCCTCAACGCCACCAGACGCGGACGCATGGCATCGAAAATTGCGCTGATTTCGGCGGCGCTGGTGCCCGGTTCATAGTCTTCCAGCATGGCGTCATACAGGTCACCACCCCCGGCCAGTGCCATGCCTTCCTCGCGCTTTAGCGCCACAACCTCTTGTAAAACCGGCACAAACGCCGACACATCCTCATCTTCGCGCGCCTTGGCCCATCTGCCCTGCGCCAGCGATGTCACTTGTGCCAGCCGTTTCGCCAGATCGACCGGCACCTTCCTGGCCCGGTCATAGGCGCGCCGGATTTCGCGCAACTGGGCGCGCGAAACCTCGTCATCGCCGGTCGCCTTCTCAAGCCAGTCGCCAACTTTCGGGTCGGACCGGCGCGCATGCAAAACCGCCTCGATCGCCGCCATCTCATCGGCGCGCTGACCGGCGGCCCCGCGCGGCATTACCGTCTCCTGATCCCAGCCCAGCCGACCGGCAATCTGCGCCAGCGCCATGGTGTCGTGCGTGTAGGCCATCAGATCGTCATATGCGCTCATCCTGTGCTGCCTTTCAAAGATGTTGCCACCGGATAGGCGGCCAGAAAACGCGCCCGCAGGATCAGCACAAACAGTGCCACTGCCATCAACTGATGGGTGATCGCGATATGCAACTGCGCGCCGTAAAGCACGGTAAAGATGCCAAGCGCGATCTGCACCAGCAGCCCGGCAAACATGGCGTTAAAAGCGACCCGCGTGGCGACATGCGCCGATCTGCGGCCGCGCAGCCAGACCACCACGCCAAACGCTGCCAAAAGATAACCGGCAATGCGATGGATGAACTGCACAAGCCCTGGATTTTCAAACAGGTTTCGCCAGGCCGGCTCCAGCATCATCGGGTCGGGCGGCAGCACCTGTCCACCCATCAGCGGCCAGTCGGTATAGCTGCGCCCAGCATCAATCCCGGCCACCAGCGCGCCGATCAGCACTTGCAGGAACGCCAGATGCAGCAACCCCGTGGACAGGCCAAACAACCGCGCCTCTTTAGCACGCCGTGCCTGCATCAGATCGCGTTCGCCCCGGCCCAGCAGAAAAATATCCCAGGCAATGAACCCCAAAATAGCAAACGCCAGCCCCAGATGCACCGCCAGCCGATACGACGCGACCGAGATCATCCCCTGCCCCTGCGTCACACCCGACGACACCATCCACCAGCCAATCGCCCCCTGCGCGCCGCCCAGCACCCCCAGCCACAACAACCGGCCATTCCAGCCCGCCGGAATCCTGCGCGCCACCAGAAAGCCGATGAAACCCAAAGCCCAGACCAGCCCGACCACCCGGCCCAACTGCCTGTGCCCCCATTCCCACCAGTAAATCGCCTTGAAATCAGCCAGTTGCATCCACTGGTTCTGAATTTCCCACTGATCAATCTGCTTGTAGCGATCAAATTCAGCCTGCCAGTCGGCCTCGTTCATTGGCGGCATCGCCCCGGTCACAGGACGCCATTCGGTAATCGACAAGCCGGAATCAGTCAGCCGGGTCAGCCCGCCGACGACGATCATCGCCACCACAAGCGCGAACAATACCACCAGCCAGACACGGATCGCCCCGCGCGCGCCGCCCCTGCCCCGGTCGATAATTCCGGTCTGTTTGACAGGGCGTTCCGGTTTCTGCGCCACTTCTTCGAAAATACTACGAGGCTTGGCCATTTGCTGCTCCCGGCGTTGGTCTGGCGGACCCTAAATCCGTGCGGGTACGGAGGCAAGCAAGCAATTCGACCTGCCGGAACACAAGAATTTTAGGTAAAATTCTTACCAAAACTTTTTCAAAGTTTTACCCGCGCCACGGGTCTAGCCGCGTTCCTTCCAGCGCACCATCTGGCGCATCACCCCATGCAGCATCTGCACGTCCGCACCGGTCAAAGGCATCCGGCTCCACAGGTTGCGCAGGTTTGTTTTCATACTGTCGCCCTTGTGTACGGGAAAGAAAAACCCAGCCGTATCAAGACGTTCCTCGTAATGCTGCGCCAGCTTTTCCATTTCGATCCCGGTTGCCCAGTCCGATTTTGCCATTTCAACGGTTTCGTGGATGATATCTGCACTCTGGCGCTGCCATTCATAGGCGGTCAGCAACACGCATTGACCCAGGTTGAGCGAGGCAAAATCGGGGTTGACCGGCACCGAAATAATCGCATTGGCCCGTGTAATATCGTCATTTTCCAGCCCGGCGCGCTCCGGCCCGAACATCACCGCCACCTTTTCGCCCGCGGCGATCTTTTGCGCGGCGATCTGCATGGCGCGCTCGGGGCTGAAAACCGGCTTGGTCAAATCGCGGGTCCGCGCCGTGGTGGCAAACACATAGGAACAGTCACCCACCGCGCTTGTCACATCACCAGACACAATCGCCCCGTCCAGCAACCGCCCCGCGCCGCTGGCCATGGCGACCGCCTTGGGGTTGGGCCAGCCATCGCGCGGCGCGACGATACGCATCCGGTCAAGGCCGAAATTCCACATGGCCCGCGCCGCAGCACCAATGTTCTCGCCCATCTGCGGACGCACCAGCACAAAGGCCGGCTGAAGGGATTGATCCGGCACCGTTCAGCTGCCGTCAGGATCCTGATAGACGCCCTGTTCCTTCAGCGCATCCACCACTTCGGCGGGCATGTAATCCTCGTCATGTTTGGCAAGTATTTCAGTGGCTTCAAAGACACCGTTGATGTAGCTTCCGGTGCCGATCATGCCCTGATTCTCGCCAAACAGATCGGGCAGCAACCCGGTAAAGCTGACCGGAACGCTGGCCCCGCCATCGGTGACGACAAAGCGCACGGTTTCACCCTGACCGCGCACAATCGAGCCTTCCTCGACCAGCCCGCCCATGCGGAACACCTCGGTCGGGCCGGGCGGTTCTTCGGCAAGCTGGCTGGGAGAGCGGAAAAAGTTGATGCCGTCGCGCATGGCATAGCCGATCAGCCCGGTGGCCAGCACCAAGGCCAGAAAGGTCATGAGAATAACCTGGACACGGCGGCGTTTCTTAAGGCTTTTCATGGGGCTTCCTCCGGCTTCACGGAAACAGCGGGGCCATCATCAGCCCCGTCGTTTCATCTTCACCTAACATCAGGTTGGCGTTTTGCAACGCCTGCCCGCTGCTACCTTTTGTCAGGTTATCAAGGGCGGCAACAACAATCGTCCGCCCCTCGATCCGGTCCGCAACCACGCCGATATGGCAGAAGTTCGACCCACGGATATGCCGCGTGCTCGGGGCCTCACCCAGGGGCAGCATTTCGATGAAAGGTTCACCCGCATAGGCCGCCACCAACGTGTCATGCACCACGCGCGCATCGCCCCTGACATAGGCCGTGGCAAGAATGCCCCGGTTGGCCGGGATCAGGTGCGGGGTGAATTGTATCCGCACCGGACGCCCGGCAGCCCGATCAAATTCCTGATCAAATTCACCCATATGCCGGTGCGTGCCCCCCAGCGCATAGGCGTGATAGCCCTCGCTCAGCTCGGCGTGCAGCAGGTTTTCCTTCAACGCCCGCCCGGCACCGGACACGGCGCATTTCAGGTCCAGAATGATGTTGTCAAGGTCGATGACCCCCGCGCCAATCAACGGTCTCAGGGCATACTGACCGGTGGCGGCATTACAGCCGGTCCCGGCCACCAGCCGCGCGCTGCGGATGTCGTCGCGGTAAAACTCGGTCAGGCCATAGACCGCCTCGGCCTGCTGTTCCAGCGCCGCATGATCGTTGCCGTACCATTTCTTGTATTCGGCCGGATCACGCAGCCGGAAATCCGCTGAAAGATCGACGATCTTCAAGGTTGCCGGCAGCGCGGAAACCACCTCCTGACTGGTTTTATGCGGCAGGGCGCAGAAACACAGGTCGATATGCGAGAAGTCGATTTCGCTGATCTTGCAAAGGGTTGGAAGGGAAAGGTGACGCAGATGCGGGAACACCTGCGCCATGGTCATCCCGGCTTTACGCTCGGCGGCAAGGGCGGTGATTTCCATGTTGGGATGCGATGCGATCAGCCGCACCAGTTCCGCTCCGGTATAGCCCGAAGCCCCGAGGATAGCGATTTTATGGGTCATGTCAGACCTCTTTCGTAACGTGTTTTTCAAGAAATGGCACACCCGGTCTGACCGGGCTTTGATCTGGATCGGCTTCAGGCCGCAACAAAACTGATTTTTCGTCGCAGGAACTGCGTCGCCCGGTCGCTGACCCGGCCCGGATCGCCGGTCGTCAGATAGCCCGCTTCGCCGGTGCCCAGCATATCGGGATGGCGCGTCAGATAATCAGCCAGCGAATCCGCCACCAGATCGGCCTGGGAATAGACCTTTACGCCCTCGCCCAATGCCGCCTGAAACGCATCGGCCATCAACGGGTAATGGGTACAGCCCAGCACCGCCGCCTGCGGCTGCGGCATCTTGCGTTTCAACGCCTCCACATGGCTGCGTACCAGCGCCTCGGCCAGAATCATGTCACCGTCCTCTATCGCGTCAACCACGCCACCGCAGGCCTGGGCCTCGATGTCGACACCGATGGCGCGAAACGCCAGTTCGCGCTGAAAGGCGCGGCTGGCCACGGTGGCGGGGGTGGCAAACAGCGCTACGTGCTGAACCGACACTTCGCGCGGCGGGGAATTGTCGCCCCATTGCCGTTCGGTCAGCGCCTCGATCAGCGGCACGAACACGCCCAGCACCCGCTTGCCGGCGGGCAATCCGCCCTCCTGCATCCGGCGCAGGGCGGCAGCAGAGGCGGTGTTGCAGGCCAGAATCACCAGATCACAGCCCCGGTCCCACAGATCCCGGACCGCCTCTTGGGTCAGGTTGAACACATCATCCGCATCACGCACCCCATAAGGCGCATGGGCGCTGTCGGCGTAATACAGGAAATCCACGTCAGGCAGACGCTTTTGCGCCGCCTGCAAAACGGTCAGCCCGCCCATTCCGGAATCGAATATGCCTACTGCCATGGTCTTTGCCTGCACTTGGGTTTCGATGTGCGTTTACGCGGCTTTGCGCGGAAAATCCACAGGCCGGTTGCCTTCGTCGCAAATTGGCTATTCCGCCGCCTTGTCGAACTTGCTGCCGCCCTGATTGATCACGCTCAGCAATTCCTCGCGCCGTTTGGCCGCCTTGGCCTCGCTGGCCAGCTTGACCGGACCATAGCCGCGAATGTCCAGCGGCAAGGCCGCCAGCGCCCGAACCGCGTCAATCGTATCAGGCGTCACCTTTGGCAGCACTTTCTTGAGGTCGCTTTGGTATTGCCTGATCAACGCGCGCTCCATCCGGCGCTCAGCCGCATAACCGAACAGATCCAGCGGTGTACCGCGCAGTCCCCTGAGCCGGACCAGCAGGCGCAAGGGGCCAGCCATCCACGCGCCAAAGCTGCGTTTTTTAGGGCGACCATCCGCCCCCTTGCCGCCCATGAACGGCGGCGCAAGGTGGTAGGTCATTTTGAAATCGCCGTCAAATTCCGCCGCGGCCTTTTCCTGCGTGCTTAGCAACAGGCGCGCCACTTCATATTCGTCCTTGTAGGCCAACAGCTTGTGATAGCCCGTCGCCACCGCCTCTTTCAGGCCGGCGTCGTCAATCCCGTCCAGCAGCCGGGTATAGCGTTTTGCCAGCCGCTTGTTCTGAAACGCCGTCAGTTGATCGGCGCGATAGGCGATCTTTTCGTCCAGCGTTTTGGGCAGGTCCACCACGTTCGGGGTCAGCAACGCCGCCGCCTCGTCGGCGTGAACAACCGCCCAGCGGCCAATGTCAAAGGCGCGCAGGTTGCGTTCGACCGCCGCGCCGTTCAGGTCAATCGCCCCACGGATCGCTTCAAGGCTGAGCGGGATCAGGCCAAGCTGCCAGGCCCCGCCGAACACCATGATGTTGGAGAAAATCGAATCCCCCATCGTCACCCGTGCCAGTTGGGACGCATCGAACAGCGCCAACCGTTCCTTCAGGCGCGCCTGCAACGCCAGTTCCAGCCGGTCGGCGGGCAGGGAAAATTCGCTGTTGCGGGTGAAATCGCCGGTGATGATCTCGTGATTGTTGACGACGGCCCCGGATTGGCCGGCCTTCAGCAGGCCCAGCGTCTTGGCCCCGGCGCTGACCACCAGATCGCCGCCGATCAGCGCGTGCGCCTCGCCGGTGGCGACGCGGATGGCGCTGATGTCGTCGGGTTTCTCGGCGATGCGGCAATGGATATGCACCGCCCCGCCCTTTTGCGCCAGGCCAGCCATCTCCATCATGCCCGCGCCCTTGCCATCAAGCTGTGCGGCCTGGGCCAGCAGCGCGCCGATGGTGACGACGCCGGTGCCGCCAACGCCGGTGACGACGATGTTATGCGTGCCGTTGATTGCCGGCAGATCCGGCATCGGCAGGTCGGGCAGATGCAGTTCGGTGGTCGCCTCTTTGCGGATCTTCGCGCCTTCAAGCGTCACGAAAGACGGGCAGAACCCGTTGAGGCAGGAAAAATCCTTGTTGCAGGAGGATTGGTCGATGGCGCGTTTGCGGCCCAGTTCACTTTCGAACGGCACGATCGACACACAGTTCGACTGGATGCCGCAATCGCCGCAGCCTTCGCAGACGTCGGTGTTGATGAACACGCGCTTGTCCGGGTCGGGGAACAGACCGCGCTTGCGCCGGCGGCGTTTTTCGGCGGCGCAGGTCTGGATATAGACAATCGCCGAGACGCCGGGATGTTCGCGGAACGCCTTTTGCACCTTGTCCAGTTCGGCCCTCTCAAAGGTCTCGACACCGGACGGAAACGCCTTGAAATCAACGTCTTCCTTTTCGTCATAGACCACGGCCAGATGTTCGACGCCCATCGCCTTGACCTCGCGCACGATGCGCGCGGCGTCCAGATCGCCTTCGTTATGCTGGCCTCCGGTCATCGCCACGGCGTCGTTGTAAAGGATCTTGTAGGTCATGTTGGTGCCCGCCGCCACTGCCGCGCGGATCGCCTGAATGCCGGAATGGTTATAGGTGCCGTCGCCGATATTCTGGAACACGTGACCGGTGGTGGAAAACGGCGCTTCGCCGATCCAGTTGGCACCCTCGCCGCCCATATGGGTATAGCCCAGCGTGTCACGGTCCATCCACTGCGCCATGTAATGACAGCCGATGCCGGCATAGGCGCGCGACCCCTCGGGCACCTTGGTGCCGGTGTTGTGCGGACAGCCCGAGCAGAAATACGGCAGGCGCGCGGCGATGTCTTCGGCGTTGTCATTGCGGCGCGCATCCTGAAGCGCGGCCATGCCGGCGCGGATGCCATCGGTTTCGCGCCCCTCGTCGATCAGAATGGCACCCAGCTTTTCGGCAATCATCATCGGTTCAAGCGCGCCGCGTGTCGGGAACAATTCTTCCCCGTGCATCGACCCGGCCCCGCCGCCCTTGTGCCAGCCCCAGACACGCCGGCCCTTGCGGTCGTCAAAGATCGCCTCTTTGATCTGCACCTCGATCAGCTTGCGCTTTTCCTCGACCACGATGATCAGGTCCAGCCCTTCGGCCCAGTCGCTGAAGCCACGCATGTCCAGAGGAAAGGTCTGACCGATCTTGTAGGTGGTCAGACCCAGCCTTTCGGCCTCATTCGCGTCGATGTTCAGCAACGACATGGCGTGCAACAGGTCAAGCCAGTTCTTGCCGGCGGCGACAAAGCCGATTCTGGCCCCCGGCTTGCCCCACATACGCTTGTCGATCTTGTTGGCATGGGCGAACGCCTCGGCGGCAAAGCGTTTGTGGTCGATCACCCGCGTCTCCTGTGCCACCGGCGTGTCTACCAGACGGATGTTCAGCCCGCCCTGAGGCATGTCGATTTCCGGCGTGACCAACGTCATGCGATGCGGATCACCATCCACCACCGCGGTTGTTTCGATCGTGTCCTTCATGGTCTTGAGACCAACCCAAAGGCCGCAGAACCGCGACAGCGCGATGCCATAAGCGCCATAATCAAGGACTTCCTGCACCCCGGCCGGGCTGACGATCGGCATATAGGCGTCCATCAGCGCCCATTCCGACTGATGCAGCACGGTGCTGGATTCGCCGGTGTGATCGTCGCCCATGGCCATCAGAACGCCGCCCAGCGGGCTGGTGCCGGCCATGTTGGCGTGCTTGATCGCATCGCCCGACCGGTCAACCCCCGGCCCCTTGCCGTACCACAGTCCGAATACCCCGTCGAACCGCCCCTCGCCGCGCAGTTCGGCCTGCTGACTGCCCCACAGGGCGGTCGCGGCCAGATCCTCGTTCAGGCCAAGCTGAAAGGTCACATCATGTTCGGCCAGCGGTTTGGCGGCGCGCTGCATCTGCAAATCCACCGCCCCCAAAGGCGATCCGCGATACCCCGTTACCAGACCGGCAGTGTTAAACCCAGCCACCCGGTCGCGTTCCTTTTGCGCCAGCATCAGGCGCACCAACGCCTGGGTGCCGTTCAGCATCACCGGGCTTTTGCCCAGATCGAACCGGTCGTTCAGGGATATTTTTTGCGTAGTCATCAGGGTGTCTCCGACAATCTGGCTGGCTTGCTGGTTGGCCCAAATATAGGTCACAAATTATGACCTGTATAGGGGAATAATCTTGCTTTATTTGCGCCAGGCCTGTTGCAAGCACAGGTATTTATACCTTCATATAGGACCGACGCGACAGATCGAAAGTTACATTTATGGATTGGGACAAGCTCAGAATATTTCACGCCGTGGCCGATGCGGGCAGCCTGACCCATGCGGGCGACAAGCTGAACCTGTCGCAATCGGCCGTCAGCCGACAGATTCGCGCGCTTGAGGAAAGCCTGCATGCGACGTTGTTTCATCGCCATGCGCGGGGATTGATTCTGACTGAACAGGGCGAATTGCTGTTTGACGCCACCGCCGCCATGACCAAACGGCTCGACGCCGCCGCCGCGAGGATTCGCGACAGCGATGACGAGGTGTTCGGCGAGTTGCGCGTCACCACCACATTTGGTTTCGGCACCTTGTGGCTGGCCCCGCGCCTGCCCAAGCTCTACGAAAAATTCCCGGATCTGAAGGTTGATCTGATGCTTGAGGAACGGGTTCTTGACCTGCCCATGCGCGAGGCCGACGTGGCCATCCGCATGAAGGAACCCAGCCAGGCCGACCTGATCCGCAAGCGGCTGATGACCATCAGGATGCAGCTTTACGCCTCGCGCGAGTATCTGGACCGCATGGGTGATCTTACCCGGATCGAAGACATGTCGAACCACCGGCTGATCTGTCAGAACCCCGGATCGGCACAGGTTGCGGCCGGGGCGGTGCTGGTGCAACATCTGATGACCCATACCCCCCAGTCGATGCTGACGGTCAACAACTATTTCGGCGTGTTGCAGGGGGTGCTGAACAACCTTGGCATCGGCGTTCTGCCCGACTACGTGACCGAGGATTTTCCCGATCTGGTGCATGTGCTGCCGGAAATCGAATCAGCGGAGGTGCCGGTTTTCCTGGCCTATCCGGAAGAACTGAGGCAATCGAAACGCATTTCTGCGTTCCGTGACTTTGTTCAGGACGAAATTATTTCACATCGCAAACAATTGAGGGCGCTGGGAAAAATATGAGCCGCATTCAAGCTATGCGCAGAACGCATAGCAGCAATGCTGTGGGTGCGACATTATCGAACTTGAATGTGTGATGCCGGCTACCTAAATCTCTACTCGAAGGCGATGATATTCATCACCTTCACCTCCCTGTTGGACTTCGGCCGAGCTTCGTGCTCGGCCTTTTTTTTGCCTGCGGCAATTCAATTGCGCCACAGATTCGGGGTTAAAAGCGCGATGATGGCCAGCGTTTCAAGACGCCCCAGCACCATGGCAACACATAAGATCCCCTTGGCCCAGCCGCTCATTTCCGCCAGGTGGATCGGCGTTTCCGCGGCAATGCCGATCAGCGGGCCGGTGGTGGACAGGGTTGCCACGCTCAGCACCAGCGCCTGATCGAAACTTGACCCCAACGCCGCCAGCACCACGGTAATCAGCGCCAGAGACAGGGCGAAAAGCATGAAGAACACCCAGGCAATGAACGCGCCGTTCTTCTGGATGCGCCGATTGCCCGCACCTGCGCCGCTGACCGAACTGGGATGCACCAGCTGCTCCATCTCGCGCACCCCGTTCAGGTAAAGCGCATAGACCCGCAGCAATTTGACCCCGCCGGCGGTGGTCGCCACCCCGCCGCCAATCAATGCCAGCCCCATCAGGATCAGCCCCGGCGTGCCAAGGCCGGACCATTGGCGGGCTTCCTCCCAGTCTCCGCTTTCGAAACCGGTGGTGGTCAGGAACGACATCACCGTGAACATCGCCCCCCAGAACGCGCGCAGCGCCAGCATGGTGCTCTCGGTTGCATTGACATCGAACGCCGACCACCAGTGACGCAGGAACAACAGCACCGGCACCCCCAAGACCAGCATCAGCCCAATGCGGAATTCCGGATCCTTGTCGAGCCGGCCAAACCCGGTGGTGGCGGTGTCATGAGAAAAGGTCAGGCGCGACAGGGCGAAGAACATGAACAGGAACAGGATCATTTCGCCCGGCACCCCGGCCTGAGACTGGCCAATGCCGCCGACCGGCGAAATACCCGACGTGGCCATCACCGACATGGCGTGGATCACCCCGGTCAGCGCGGTTTCCCCCGCCATCATCAGCAACAGCCACAGCGCCAGCGTCAGCCCGGCGTAAACCGGGGCCAGTGTTGCGGTAATGCGCACCAGCCGCTTGCGCGGATCGGCCTGCTGCATCTGCATCAGCGCCGCCACCGACCGTCCCGGTTGCCCCCGCGCCGTCACCTCGAACCCACCCAAGCTCAGTGGGGCCAGAATGGCCGAGGCCGCGACCCACATCAACAGCCCGCCCAGCCAGGCCACCTCGGCGCGCCACAAATGCAGCGACGGGGCCAGGCGGGCAGGATCGTCAAACAGATTGGCCCCGGTGGTGGTAATGGCGCTGACCATGTCGAAATAGGCATTGAGAAAACTGGTCGTGCCAATCGCATCATGCACCGGCACCGCCAGAAACACCGGCAACAGCGCAAACGTGCCAAGCAGCGCCAGCAACTGCCCCAGCGTACCATGGCGCGATTTATGCGAGGCGCGCGCCAGCGCCACCATTGTCACGAAAATCAGCCCCAGCGTTCCGGCATAAAAGAACGACCGCGACGCCGGGTGATTGTCCTGAACCACCGCATAGATTGCCGGCACGTACATCGACAAAGACGCAATGCCCCAGACCAGCAGGAACAGCGGCAAACGCGTCAGGAAGCTGGATTTTGACCGCCGCGCCATGCTTAGAAAAAATCAATCGAGACCTGCAACAGCCGCTCGACCTCGGGTACATCATCGGCCATGGCAAAAATTGCCACAACATCCTTGGCCTCGATCCGCAGGCTCCCCGACGGGCGCAGCATCTCATCGCCCTTGAGAATGCCGCCCACCAGCACGCCCTCGGGGAAATCAATGTCGCGCAGGCGTTGCCCGGCCATGGGCGAGGTGGACATGATTTCGGCTTCGATCATCTCGGCTTCGGCGTCGCCGATGGAATAGACCTGGCGCACCCGGCCATGGCGGATATGGCGCAGGATCGAACTGACGGTGGTCGAGCGCGGGTTGATATAGGCGTCGATCCCCAGCGGTTCCATCAGCGGCACCAGTGTCGGGTCGTTGATCAGCGCAATCGCCAGCGAACAGCCTTCGGCCTTGGCGCGCACCGCCGCCAGCATGTTGGTCTTGTCGTCATCGGTCACCGCCAGCATCGCATCGGCGCGCGCGATCCCGGCTTCTTGCAGCAACACGGCGTCCAGCCCATCACCGTTCAGGACGATGGTGCGCTCAAGCGCCTCGGCGGCGGATTCGGCAATCCGGCGGTCGCGTTCGATCACCTTGGCCCGGACCCGCCCCGCGCCGGTTTCCAGCGTGCTGGCCACCGCCAGCCCGACATTGCCACCGCCGACAATCACCACGCGATCCTGTTTTTTCTGTGTTTTGCCAAAGGTTTCCAGCGTGCGGGTCACGTCGTCCATATGGCAATAAACGTAGCAGTTATCGCCAACAAACAACTGGTCGCCCGGCTCGGGTGCAAACAGCGTTCCCTTGCGGCGGATTCCCACCACGATTGAACGCTGGGTGGAAAACAGGTCGGTCAACTGGCGCAGCGGCGTGTTGACGATCGGGCAATCCTCTTCGATGGTAATGCCCAGAAGCTGCGCCTTGCCGCCCATGAAGGTTTCGGTATCGAACGCGGCCGGGGCCAGCAGGCGCTGCATGGCGGCGGCGGCGACTTCGCGCTCGGGGGAAATCACCACGTCGATGGGCATGTGTTCGCGCCGGTACAGATCCGAATAAATCGCATCCAGATAGGATTGCGACCGCAGCCGGGCGATCTTGCGCTGGATGCCGAACACCGAATGGGCCACCTGACAGGTGACCATGTTGACCTCGTCGGAATGGGTGGCGGCGATAATCATGTCGGCATCCCGCGCCCCGGCCCGTTCCAGAATGTCAGGATAGCTGGCGAAACCGGCAATGCCCTGCACATCCAGCGTATCCGCGGCGCGGCGCACCAGATCGGCGTTGGAATCCACCACCGTCACATCGTTCAGCTCGCCCGACAAATGTCGTGCAATCTGCCAGCCGACCTGCCCGGCACCGCAAATGATGACCTTCATGGCCGTTGACCTCTGGTCGCTTTTGCCAGTCTTTTGCATGACATAAGCGCCCGGCCCGGTCAATGTGCTCAGTTGATATGGCGGGTCAATTCAATTGTCATGCCGGACGTGTTCGGGCAACATGGCCCTATGAAGCCTTTTGCCCCCCTCCTGAGTGCCGCTTTGGCACTGGCTGCCTGTAGCGGTCCCTTGTTGCTTTATTACCGTCCCGGCGTTTCGGTCACCCGGATGCAGAGCGACCAGACCAGATGCGAAGTCGCCGCCCTCCGGGACGCGCCCGTGGCCAGTCAGATCCGCCAAAGCCCGCCGGTGTACTTTCCCGGTCGCCAGGTTTGCAGTTCCTCGGGCTGTTACTATACCCAAGGCTATTGGCTTCCAGGCCGGACCTATACGGTTGACGTGAATGCCGATCTGCGCAGGCGCGTGGAACAACAATGTATGGCCGGCAAGGGCTATCAGCCGGTCAGCGTGCCTTTGTGCAGGGAAGCGGTGAAATCTCAGGTATCACCGCGCCAGACCCGGACCTTGCCGACCCTGAGCGAAACCGCCTGTGCGATCCGTTATGAAGATGGCAGCTGGCAGATCGTCAACCCGATCAGCAGCAAACAGGGCGGTTAACCCACGAGGCGCATAAAAACGCCCGGCACATTGGCCGGGCGTTGGTCATTTATCATGCAACGATCAGGCTTAGCCCAGGCGCGAAGCCACGTTTTCCCAGTTCACCAGATTATCGAGAAAATTGGTCAGATAGACCGGGCGCTTGTTGCGGAAATCAATGTAATAGGAATGTTCCCACACATCGCAGCCCAGCAGCGCGGTCTGACCAAAGCACAGCGGGTTAACGCCGTTTTCGGTCTTGGTCACGGCCAGCGACCCGTCGGCGTTCCTGACCAGCCAGCACCAGCCGGAGCCGAACTGGCCCGCGCCAGCGGCGGCGAATTGCGATTTGAACTCATCAACGGAACCAAAGCTCTCGGTGATGGCTTTTTCGAGCTCACCGGGCATGGCGTTGCCATTCGGCCCCATCATCTCCCAGAACTGGTTGTGGTTCCACAACTGGCTGATATTGTTGAAGATACCGCCCTGAGCCACGCTGCTTGCATCATAGGTTCCGGTGATGATCTCTTCCAGAGACTTGCTGTCCCACTCGGTCCCGGCGATCAGCTTGTTGCCGTTTGTCACATAGGCGTTGTGGTGCATATCGTGGTGAAATTCCATCGTTTCGGCAGACATGCCCTTGGAAGCAAGCGCATCATGTGCATAAGGAAGATCGGGAAGTTCAAAAGCCATATCGGCCCCCTGTTTCATCTGTTGGCGTTGTCGTGGATACATGCGGCGCGCGCAGGGGCAGGTCAAGGGTCAAGGTGGCAAAATGAGGCAGACGATATGCTGACACGGGCCCGAAAAATGCTTTACCGCGCGCGCGGTCACTACGCCGGGCGTCTGGCCGATGAACCGTTCCGCCTTGATCCCTATCACAGCAAATTCTGGCGCAAGGCGGGTTCGGGCACATGGGAGCCGGAAACATTTTCGGTACTGTCTCAGTATCTCGACAAGCGGCACGATTACCTCGACATCGGCGCGTGGATCGGCCCGACGGTGCTTTATGGCGCGCGCAAGGCCCGCCATGTCTGGTGTTTTGAACCGGACCCGACAGCGTTTCGCGCACTTGCCTGGAACCTGGAACTGAACAACCTGAGCAACGTCAGCGCCTTTCCCGTGGCGCTTAGCCAGGGCTTTGGCCTGGCGCGTATGGCCAGCTTTGGCGGCGAGCGCGGCGACAGCATGACCAGCCTGCTGAACACCGGCGGTGCGGCAGGTATCGACGCGCTGACCATCGGCTGGGATGCTTTCGCACAGGAGGTGGACCTGAGCAGTGTATCACTGGTCAAGATGGATATCGAAGGTGCGGAATTTGAAGTGCTGCCCACCATGTTGCCCTGGCTCAAGGCCCAGCGGCCCGCCTTGTTCCTGTCGACACACGCACCGTTTCTTGACCCGGAAACCCGCGCCGAGCGGATGTGGGAACTGACCGGGGCGCTGTCATTTTACGGCACCTGCCTGGATGGGCAGGGCAACCGGCTGACGCCAGATGATTTGTGCCGCCCGGAAATGTTGGAACGATTCCCGACGTTTTTGTTCAGGACCTGAACCGGGCCGCAAAGCCCGCTATCCGGCGTCTATTTATCCTTGAGGATGGTGCACTTGCCGCTCCCGCGCGGTGTATTGTCGAAATAGGAAAGATAAGCCTTAACCGACAGGGTCATTTTCTTGGTGTTCAACACCCCGACATATTGCGCCCGCTCCTTGGTGTTGGCGTTCCCCA
>Ga0209121_10003154_pt1 | contig 16132 bp, 15 predicted proteins | sample Cruoilmetagenom3_FD_187292 | JGI IMG/M metagenome (GOLD analysis project Ga0209121, IMG submission 187292) | Oil polluted marine microbial communities from Coal Oil Point, Santa Barbara, California, USA - Sample 3 (SPAdes) (version 2) | ecosystem: Environmental > Aquatic > Marine > Oil seeps ... | reverse complement strand
AGAAGGCTCAATTCACATGATGTAGTTGAGGTGCTTACAGACCTATTCATTCAACGAGGCGTTCCTGTCCATATTCGTTCTGACAATGGTCCTGAATTTATTGCCAAGCGGGTCAGGGATTGGTTAACAAGGCTTCAGGTTCGTCCTCTGTACATTGAGCCAGGCTGTCCCTGGAAGAATGGCTATATTGAATCGTTTAATGGGAAGATGCGAGATGAATTGTTGAATGGAGAGATTTTCTACTCTTTGAAGGAAGCCCAAGTATTGATCGAGATGTGGCGAAAGCATTACAATACCGTGAGACCCCATAGTTCATTGGGTTATCAACCTCCAGTGCCTGCAACTTTCCTGGTTCAGCCTACCCAAATCCAGCCTGTTGCACTATCATAAAGGTTGGTACAACTTATGGGGTCAGGTCAAAATCATTCAGAAACAATTAATTTCTAAATATATACATAATTCATCCCGAGATTCTGCAAATTTTATGGTATAATTAATATGGGTATAAATAGATCTTGGAGTATTTAGTTACCAAATAAGATTGTTCCGTAAGAAGGATCCATGTCTAGTAAACTCATCGGATGGATTGGAATTATAGCAGTAGCCTTATTAGTGATTTTATCCTTAGGGGCAGATCTAATAGGCATTGGCACGTATCCTGGGATCCACACAGCCCAATTGGTTGGATTAGGCGGTGGGCTCGTGATGCTGATCCTTGGTATCTTTGCTGCAAGGGAAAAACAAAAATCAAAAGAACGATAATTTCAAAGAAAATTTTATATAATCACACCTAGTATAGGAAATAAGAAATCCTGACCAATGAATTGATATATACAAATCCATTCAACTTATAAAACAACACGTTATCAAAACTAATTTCTACACAAAAATACAAAGGAGATCATCACATGAATCACGTTGAAAAAGGACATTATTACCACGATCGTGGATTTGGATGCGCACAGGCTGTTCTTACTGCGTTCGCTGAAGATTTCGGTTTGGACGAGGAAACCGCACTTAAAATTTCCACAGGGTTTGGGTCAGGGATGGGGCGAATGTGTGAAGTATGTGGCGCGTTAACAGGCGGTTTTATGGTTTTAGGTCTGAAATACGGCAAAGTCAACACAGACGGAACCAAGTACGGTCCAGCGACAGAACTAACCTATGAATTATGTGCAAAATTAGCTGATATGTTTAAAGAGAAGTATGGCACAATATATTGCCGTAATTTATTGGGTCTTGATTTGAGTGTTCCCGAAAATCGGGATATTGCTATCGAGAGAAATTACTTTGTTGAACGCTGTGGTTCCTACATTCAAAGCAGTAACGAAATGCTAGAAGAATTATTGGAAACACCGCTCCCTACCGAATGATATATAAGATAAAAAAACTATATTTTTTCTCACAACAATAATATCTCAGAAGTATACCAACCAACACAAAAGACCTTTCTCCTCAACTATTTTGGGGAAAGGTCTTCTTATTATTCTCATGATACTATTTGACATAAAATCTAATGAGATATATAATCAATTGTAGGTATATTCTTACATTCTAATATCTTTTCCATTATAGGAGTTAACGTGCGAAACGTAACAAAAATACCAATTACGGCATTAAGTTTGGATCGAAACAGCCGTGTACCTCTCCATCAACAGCTATATGAAATTATGCGGAGCTTGTTAGATAGTGATCAATATACATCAGGAGACCATTTCTTCACTGAGGCCGAGTTAATTGAAATGTTTGATATCAGCAGGAATACAGCACGCCAGGTCCTGATCCGCCTTTCTGATGAAGGGTTTATTATCCGTGAAAGGGGGAAAGGGACAACTGTGGCTAAACCTGGATTGCAGCAATCTCTTGAAAAAATCGTTAGTTTTACCGACGAAATGAACCGCAGGGGGATGAAACCTGAGACGACTGTTTTATCTTGTGAATCAATTAAACCGACCGAAACCCAGGCTAAAGAGCTGAGAATAACACCTGACACTGATCTGATTTGCATCCGCAGGTTGCGCCATGGGAACCACCTACCGATTTGCATTGAAGAAAGCTATCTGGTGAAAGAATATTTCCCGCACCTTGAGGATTATGATTATTCCAAATATCCATTAAAAAGAGCGATTGAATCGATGCTAAACAGCCGACTGGATTTTGCTCGTCAAAAAATCAAGGCTATTCCAGCATCAAATGAAATTGCTGAATTCCTGGACGTCAGTCCAAAAGCACCTTTACTATATATTGAACGTGTCACCTATACTGGCAACATTCCTGTCGAATTCCTTAAAATTTATTATCGAGGTGATCGATTCATCTTGTACAACGAACTTGTAGGTTAATTACAACAGAGAAAAATGGATCTCATCAGTCTAGGTATCATCTTAGTTGACATGTTTCCGGTTGAAGTCGGCAAACATTTGGTTGAGGTTTCTTCTTTCACACCCAAACCCGGCGGTGCGACTGCCAATGTCGCCGTTGCTGCCAGAAGGATGGGGTCACAAACAGCTTTTATCGGTAAGGTTGGGCGAGATCTCTTTGGGAATTGGTTAAGAGATGTACTGGTTCATGAGGGTGTAGACACGTCCGGGATGATATTTGACAATGAAGCTCGAACATCGCTAACCTTCATCGGCATGCCTGATGAGCACCACGCAGAATTTGTTTTCTACCGCAACCCTGGTGCAGATATGCGGTTATCGCAAGAAGATCTAAATCTCGAGCTACTTAAAAACACAAAAGCACTTCATATTGATAGTGTAAGTTTCACATCCCCCTCTTATAAACAGGCAACACTGAAAGCCATAGAAGTTGTCAGGAAATCTGGTGGGTTTATCTCATATGACGTTAATTACCGTCCGACAATGTGGGATTCCCCAGAAATAGCGATATCAGCAGCAAAAGTGATCATTCCATTAAGTGATGTGATCAAGCTGAATGATATTGAACTCGAATTGATTACGGGACTTTCAGATCCAATGGCTGGCGGTGAGAAAATATTGGAAATGGGTGGTCATTGCTGCCTGGTGACCCTTGGCGAAAAGGGATCGTATTATATCACCCACCGTCATCATGGCTTTGTCCCAGCTTTTCAAGTCAAAACGATTGATTCCATAGGATGTGGAGATGCTTATCTTGGCGCTATGCTGCACCAATTATTGCAGTTTGATTCCCTTGAAACAGGGTTACAAAAAGAGAACCTTGAAGCAGTGCTCAAATTTTCGGCAGCAGCAGCCGCACTGACAGCCACCAAGCGCGGTGCTCTACCAGCAATCCCCTACCGTCAAGAGGTAGATGATTTCTTAAATAGTTTCAACGAAAAGGAGGATTTATGAAACAAGATCTAAATGTTGCGATCATCGGCACACGTTTTATGGGACGCGCCCATAGTAATGCATGGTCGAATGTTAGCAAAAACTTTAATCTGGATATTAGGCCGGTAATGAGGATTGCTTGCGGACGAAAGATTGATGCCCACATCAATGAATTTGCAGAACGATATGGCTGGGAGTCTGTCTCCGATCAGTGGAACGACGTTGTCAATAATCCCAATATTGACATTGTTGACATTTCAACATCCAACAAATCTCACTTCCCAATTGCAATGGCTGCGGTCAAAGCCGGCAAGCATGTCATCTGTGAAAAACCGCTTGCGATGACAGCCGAAGAGGCAAAAGCAATGTACTTAGCTGCGAAGGATGCTGGGGTTGTGCATATGACCGCTTTCAATTATCGCCAGGTACCCGCAATTATCTATGCGAAACAATTGATCAACGAAGGTAAGATTGGTGACATCCGACATTTCGATGCTGTGTACTACCAGGATTGGCTCATCGATCCAGACTTCCCTTTCGTCTGGCGAAATGACATCATTGAAGCCGGCTCTGGTGCTCACGGCGATATGAACGCTCATCTTGTCGATCTGGCCAGATACCTGGTCGGAGAAGTTGCTGATGTTTCCGGTATACAAAATATCTTTATAAAAGAACGGCCGGTCAGTGATGGATCGGGTACCCGTGAGGTAACTGCAGATGATGCAACATCATTCCTTTGCCACTTTAATAATGGTGCTTTAGGCTCCTTTATTTCTACCAGGTTTGCAACCGGGCGAAAAAATTACCTCAAGTTTGAGCTGTTCGGCAGTCAAGGTTCCCTGAAATTTGAATTGGAACGGTTAAACGAACTTCAATACTTCTCAACTGAAGACGAACAAGGCGACCAAGGTTACAGAACAATACTAGTAACAGAAAATGTTCATCCATTTATCAACGCCTGGTGGCCGCCTGGGCATATTATTGGCTGGGAACATACATTTATCCACGAAGTTAAACAATTCCTCGATGCAATCGCCCACAAAACAGAACTTTCGCCCAGTTTCTACGATGGCTGGCAAACCCAATCCGTGTTGGATGCTGTTGTGAAATCTGCTGAAAAGAAAACTTGGGTTAAGGTTGAGGCATAAACATTAGATTTAAGGATTAAATATGGAAAAAGACGAAACAACCAAACTTCCACTGGAAGAATTAACTGAAATTGCGAAGAACCTTCGGTTGGACATATTAAAAGCAACAACGAAGGCTGGATCAGGGCATCTTTCTAGTTCGTATTCATCCGTAGAACTGCTGACAGCACTTTACTTTAACGGGATCCTGCGCTATCGGCCAGATGAACCACAATGGCCTGAACGAGACCGTTTTATCATGAGCAAAGGTCATGCCGCACCCCTGCTGTATGCCGTTCTTGCCAAAGCTGGGTACTTCCCCAGGGAAGAATTATGGCGGTTGAGGGAGGCTAACAGTCCGGTTCAAGGCCATCCGATCTTGGGGAAAATGCCTGGTGTTGAAGCAACGACTGGATCGTTGGGTCAGGGCATATCCCTGGGCATTGGACATATCCTGGGCGGTCGTATAACTGGGAAGAAATATCGAGTTTATGTTTTGATTGGTGATGGCGAATGCCAGGCTGGGCAGATCTGGGAATCTGCAATGGCAGCTTCCCATTTCAACACCCATGAATTGATGGTTATCCTTGACTATAACAAATTCCAGGAGATGGGACCGGTCAGCAGAGAAATGGGTCTTGAACCGCTGGTTGATAAATGGCAGTCCTTTGGCTGGCAAACAGTTGAAGTTGACGGCCATGATATAGAGGCAGTTACACAGAAAATTCATTCGCTGCAAGAAATCAAAGACAAACCAACCATCTTGATTGCTCACACAATCAAAGGCAAAGGTGTTTCCTTTGTTGAACAAGACTACACATGGCACGGGCGAGCAATTAAAGACCCGGAACAATATAAAGCTGCTGAAAAGGAGATCTTATGCGGTTAGGAGAACGAGCAGGTTTACAAGAATCCAAACCTCTGCGCGATATATTTGGAGACGCGCTGTTAGAAGTTGTAGAAAACAATCCCAAAGTCGTTGTATTAGATGGCGACCTTGGCAATTCAACCAAGACAGAACTTACAAGAAAAGCTTTTCCAGAGCGTTCATTCAACATCGGCATTGCAGAGAGCAATTTGGTTTGCATTGGCGCAGGCATGGCGGGCGCTGGACTGATCCCATGGATCACCAGCTTTTCCTCCTTTCTATTATGCAATGGATATGACCAAATAAGACTGTCAGTTGCGATTTCAAATCTCAACGCAAAGATATTGGGCAGTCATGGCGGCATCACGCTAGGAAAAGATGGTCCTACTCAAATGGGCATTGAAGACTTGGCTCTAGTGGGCGGTTTGCCAACCGTGGTGATCCTTGTCCCCAGTGACCCAGTTACGATGCACAAAGCAGTGAAAGCTGCAACCGATTATGTTGGCCCGGTTTGGCTGCGTTCAAGCCGAATTGCAATGCCATACATATACCCACAGGATCAGGAATTTATCATTGGAAAAGCAATTACAACACGAGAAGGCAATGACCTGACGATTATCGCCAATGGCATGATGGTCGCATCAGCTTTAGATGCAGCAGTTGCTCTTCAAGAAGATGGGATTCAGGCAAGGGTAATCGACCTGCATACACTCAGGCCAATTGACCGCGATGCAATTACAAAAGCTGCAAAGGAAACTGGCGCAATCGTCACAGCAGAAGAACATTTGCTGCATGGTGGTATGGGCAGCAATGTCGCACGTGTCGTTTCTGAAACCTGCCCCGTCCCAATGCGGTTTGTAGGTTTGGCTGACACCTATGTCGAATCAGGAGATCCCGATGATCTTCTGGAAAAATATCATCTGACATCAGCTGATATCGAAGCCAAAGCCCGAGAAGTATTGACTGCAAAAAGGGAGACCGCATGATCCACAAAGAATTAGCAAAACTTGAAGAACAGAACCGTCCAATTCGGGTTGGTGTTAGCGGTGCAGGTTGGATAGGCAGCGGTTTCGTACAACAATGCAATTCGGTCAAAGGAATGACTGTAAATCTGCTTGCTGATGAAGATATTAGTTTAGCCAGAGAAACATTTGTCAGAAGCGGCATTGATCCAGCTATGATTGCTGAAGCAAACTCACCTGCTCAAGCTATGGATGCTTTAGAAGCTGGAAAGAAAGTAATTACCGGGTCGTATCAATTGGCTTCCCAAATAGAGGATGTAGATATCGTCGCGGACATCACTCCCTCACCCGCCATCGGCGCTGAAACAGCTTACAGCTGCATTAATAACGGCAAGGATGTGGTAATGGTTAACATCGAAGCGGATGTGACCGTTGGGACAATATTAAAAAAGAAAGCGGAAGAAGCAGGAATCCTGTATACCGTTTCATCAGGCGATGAACCGGGTTGTTTGATGGAACTCTATGATTTTGTGAAAACACTTGGCTTTGAACCCATCGTTATCGGAAAAGGTAAGAATAATCCATTAAATACGGATGCAAACCCTGATATGGTCGCGGAATCAGCTGAGAAATCCAATAAAGATCCATACCAGGTTGCATCCTATGTCGATGGTACAAAAACCATGTTTGAGATGACATGTGCTGCAAACGCTGTGGGGGCAAAACCCATTCAACGCGGCATGGTAGGCCCAAAAGCTGACCTTGAAACCGTATCCCGGATTTTTGCATTGGTTGATGATGGTGGAATCACATTAGAACCCAACACGGTTGATTTTGTCCAGGGGTCAGCGATGTCTGGCGGGGTATTCATCGTCACAAGAATTTTAGATGAACGCATTCAGGACGATCTTCAATACCTAAAAGTTGGTAAGGGAAAATACTTCACTTTCTTCCGCCCATACCATTTATGGTTTATCGAAGCGCCAATATCCGTGGCCAGAGCCTATCTCCACAGAGAAATCACCCTAATTTCCCAAGATCAACCCACAGCTGATGTCATGACCATCGCTAAAAAAGAGTTGAAACCGGGTGAAATACTGGATGCTTTTGGCGGTTATACTTTCTATGGCATGATGGATCATTATGCGAAAGCTCGTTCGGTGAATGCCCTACCTGTTGGATTAGCACCTGGGGCCAAGATCACTAATAATTTAATGAAGGGTGAAATCATCACCTGGGAAGATGTAGAGCTCGCCGAGAATCAAATTGTTGTAAAATTGCGTAGAGAACAAGACCAATTATTAACCTAACATTAAGGAGGATGAAATGAAAATTGGCGTATTCACACCACCGTATCAAGATAAACCACTGGAAGAAACCCTGGATATACTGAGGAAATTAGGCGCAGAAGCTGCCGAGATTGGAACTGGCGGTTACCCGGGCAGCCAACATTGCCCAGTTGATGAATTGTTGGAGAGTGCTGCAAAACGTGATGAATACCTCGAAATATTTACCTCAAGGGATATGATCATCAGTGCGTTTTCTTGCCATTATGAACCACTCTCTCCGGATAAAGAAATCGCAGAAGAATCTGACGAAGTATTCAAAAAGACGGTAACTCTTGCAGAATTGATGGATGTGCCGGTTGTTAACGTCCTTTCCGGGTTACCTGCAGGTGCACCAGGGGACACTATGCCCAATTGGGTAACCTGTCCCTGGCCGCCACACTTTTTGGATATATTGAAATATCAGTGGGATAATGTTGGTATTCCTTATTGGAAACAAGCGGAATCGTATGCACGGGATCATGGCGTGAAGATAGGGATTGAAATGCATCCAGGTATGTTGATCTATAACGTTGAAACCCTTTTACGTATGCGAGACGAAACCGGACCAAACCTGGGCGCAAACTTTGACCCCAGCCATCTCTTCTGGAATGGGGTTGATCCGGTTGCAGCAATTCGAAAACTGGGAGAAGCCATTTTCCATGTCCATGGCAAGGATTCATACGTTGACCATCTGAATATTGCGGTCAATGGCTGCAATGACCATAAACCTTATAGCCAGATCCCCAACCGATCCTGGACCTTCCGGGCAATTGGCTACGGTCATGATACAAAGGTCTGGAAAGACATTGTCAGCGCACTGCGCATGGTCGGTTATGACTATGTCATCTCGATCGAACATGAAGACGCCCTGATGTCATTTGATGAAGGCATTTCAAAAGGAATGTCCATCCTTCAAGACGCTGTCATCTTTGAACAGCCAGGTGAAATATTCTGGGCTTAGGATAAATAAAACCGGTTATTGATTAAAATTGAGATTTTCAAATCTTTTTAATCAATAACCGGACAAACCATACAAAGTATAGCTATCTAGCAACCTTTTTTGGTCACTTAATTCAGCAATTAATTCATTCAAGCTTCAGCAATTAACTTGCTGAGATGGTCATAACTTGTGATCGCCTCGGGGACAGTGCCGCATTCCACGCTGAAAACAATATCATTAGGGCAATCCTTTACAATGTCGATCACGCGCTTCCAATCAACGACACCCGCACCACAGGCGCAGCCAACCGCTGTACCGGTCACCTTACCACGCTCCTCACCACTCTGCTCAAAGCTGATATCTTTCGCATGAAGGTGGATTAGGCGGTCATTTACATGCTGGAGCCATTCATAAGTATCTGTCGTTCCAGCTAAATAACTATTGCCTGTATCATAATTGATACCAATCGCAGGTGAATCAACCAGTTTATAAATGCTGTCCAATCCTTCAAGAGACTTGCTGTATTGTTGATGTGGCTCGAGCCCAATCTTTATCCCATGCCGTTCCGCAACCATGCTGGCTTCCGTTAAGGTATAGGTCATTAATTGATAGTCCATCTCCTTGGTTGTCCAGGTAGGTTTCGGACCTTCGTCCGTATTGACCACCGGAGCACCTGCATCAGCCGCCCAGCGAATAGCCTGCTTGAGATATTCAACGCTGATCTCTGGTTTGCACAAGGGGGTATGGGCAGATAAACTTGATAATTTTATGTCATATTTTTCACACAGCTCTTTTGCCCACAACGGATCGTCATACATGGACACGCTGTGAAAATAACCAGCCTCACTGAGCAATTCACGACCCCAATGCACCATCGGTTCTACATACTCATAACCAATCTCTGCGGCTTTCTCCACACCCCAAGCAAAGGACTTATCATGACCGCGGACAAATTCCATATTAACACCGAGAAATATTTTTCCCATTTTTGCCTCCTAATCGATTTATTTTATGAAGATGGTTATTTTGCAGCAATTCGTTTGTTGGCATCTTCAACAACGGAGCGAACATAAGCCAGGCTTTTTTCGATCATCGGACCACCAGCGCCTTCACATTCAAGGCTGACCACGCCATCAAATTCAATATCAACCAGGATATCAATGCATTTTTCAATATTTTCCCGATTTACCCCATCGCCAATCGCACAGTTGCTAACGGCAATTCCTGTTAACTCGCCGCGCAAAGATTTGGCCAGAGATTCACTGACATCCTTAATATGAACATGACTGACTTTGTCCTTAAATTTATCAAGGAATGCCACAGGGTCCTGTCCTGCTATAAAAGTATTCCCGGTATCCATATTCATGCGCAGGTATGGGCTGTCAACAAACGACAGCATTTTTTCCATAAACTCAGGTTTTGTCGTGTAATAACCATGAGGCTCAATATTGATAACCATATCATATCGTTCAGCCACTTCAACAACCTGCTCATAGGAGAATTTCATCATATCCATGGCTTGTTGATCAGTCAATCCAGCCGGGGCAAACCTATCATCTGTTGTATCAATAAAGTCACAGCCAGCTAAATAAGCCCAGCGAATGGTATTGATGATGTAATTAACACCAAGGGATGAGCCCTCTGGCAGCGACATGGGAAAAGCTGCATCAATTTGTGAGAATTTGACACCGTACTTCTCAGCCTTCTCACGCCACATCAACGGGTCTTCCCATAAGGCAATATGCGGTTGGTAACCCAGGCCATGTATCCAGCTCACACCATCAATCGCACCACATTCAATCCAATGAACATCGTTCTTTTCTGCCCACTGTAATGCCTTTTCAAAATTCCAATAACTGCTATTGAAAGCGTCGGTATGAAAACCAATTCCCAACATTCTTCCTCCTTTGCAGTAAATTATGAATTTAGAGCCCGCTTTTAGCGGGCTCTATTCTATTTCTGATTAGTTAAACTTAGTCGTTCAGGTTGTCGTACTTGGCAACATTCACGTTGATCCAGGCATCCGGATAATTAACCATATCTTCGGCGCCGCACTGTGCGTAATGCAAAGGTGGCATATCGGGATTGTAGTAATAATCAAGATTTTCGGAGGTAACGGGGATCTGTGGCAGGACCCAATGATGCTGAACGGTCTCGCCCTGCAGGAACATAACCGCAGCTAAGATGGCAGTCCGCCACTGGTAGGTCGGGAAGGTCGGGGCAATCGCGTTCAATCCATTTTCTTTCCAGAAAGCCAAATAGTCATTCTGGTCTTCACCAACCATAGCTTTGGGGTAATCAACACCAGCATCTTCAAATGCTTCCAAAATAGTGACGGCTGTTCCGCCAGCATCCATCCAGACGGCATCAATCTGACCAAATCGGGCCAGGTAGTCTGTCACGATCGTGTTTACCTCAAAGGAGTCATATCCGGAGAATTCCACGCCAATGATGTTGAGCTGCGGGTTTTCTTCAAAGATAATCCTTGCAGCGCCCCATCGCTGTTCCAGGACGTCCACACCGGGGAGAATACGGATAGCCAAAACATTGCCGCCTTCTTCACCGAGGGTATCAACAATGAACTGCGCACCGGCAATACCGAAGGCATAGCCGCCGATCGGGCGTTCAGAAACAACTGGGCAATCCGTTAATGCAAAGCGGTCAAACATCACAACCGGCATCACCTCGCAAGCCTGTTCAATAACAGGTGTCAGAGCTTCACTGGTGTTGGGGGAAACAATCAGGATATCACATTGATCAGGATTACTGATGATATCTTCAATGTCAGCAATCTGTTTCTCATCGCTACCCTGGGCATCGATATGATAGAAGTTATCGATGACACCTTCGTTCTGAAGCTGAATGACCTGTTCACCCATCGTTGTATAACCAACCACACGCCAGGGGTTATTAACACCAGCATTTGAGAAGCAGATGTTATAAGGGCCATCTTTTTGCTCATATTGTGGATAGTCCGCAATAGAGGTTGGATCTTCTGCCAGGTACTGAAGATAGATCGGATCGTCAGGATTGACGGGTTCGTTGGCCATCCAAACAAGGGACTGATTATTATCGTCCATGCTGAAAAATTGAGCTGCAACTTCCGCAGATTCCATCTGAAGTCCAGGGCTTTCCGGAATTTCTTCTTCGACCTCTTCGGCAACCATTTCTTCTGTTTCTTCAACCTCGGGTGCTTCTGCCTTTTGTGCACAGGCTGTCAAAACCATCGCCATGACGACAATTAAAGAAACAACAAACAACAAACTTTTTTTCATTATGTTTACTCCTCCAATTTAGTTAAAGGTTCTAAAGGACAAACTTGGTCAAACAAATCATGCACTCATTTTCGATAAAATCACCTCCTAATAAATATTATACTAAATTTAACGTTTCTTTCTCTGGCTGAGAGCAACATAAGCTACTGCGCCAATGATGATCAAACCCTGAATGCTGTCTTTATAGGGTTTGGGCAATCCTAAAAGGTTTAACATGCTGAATAAGATTTCTAAAGAATAAGCGCCAAAGATAACGGGTATAACTGAGCCTTTTCCACCACCTAAAACAACACCACCAACGACTGCGGCAGCGATAGAGTCCATCTCCAATCCTTCACCAATGGACACGTTTACACCACCGTACCCGCCAATCATCACACCGCCAATCACAGCTAAAACCGCTGAGACGACAAAAGCAGACATTCTGACGATCCGGACCTTGACACCCGACAGTTTTGCTGCCCTGACATTATCTCCAATGGCTAATATTTGCTTTCCATAATTGGTCTTATGGAATGCAAACCAGCTGATCAGTCCAACCACAATCAGAACGATCAATCCAATCGGGAACCTTCCGACTAGCGGCACATTTTCAATATACCCCCGCCCCCACATGCGGAAGTTATCTGTGAAATATCCTTTAGGTGCGCCGCCCACCCAATATAAAGCTATGCCTCTCACCGCTAACATTGTTCCAAGGGTGGCGATAAAGGACGGCACTTTCAAAAAGGTCACCACAAATCCATTAAAAAGTCCAATACCAGCACCAAGAATAAGCATCAATCCAATCGTGGGGTAAGTATTTGCCTCATCATTCGCTAAAAGTAAAGAACTTACAAGACAGACCAGAGCCACGACAGATCCCATCGACAGATCAAAGCCACCTGTCGCCAAAACGATCATCTGGCCAATTGCCAAGATCCCAAGAGGAGCAGTACGGCGTAAGAACGCCATGATCCCCGTTGCTGTAGAGTAAGTTGGGCTTAGGAAACTGACAATGACAAATAGAACAATAAAAATCGGGAAAACAGGGGGAATCTTCTTAATGAATTCCCAGACATTTGATAATATTTTCATAAAACTGTTCTTCTCTGTAACTGCGGATGTTGTCATGAATAATCTCCTTATGCCGCTTCCTTCTTCGAACGGATCGTATAACTCGCAACCGCCAAAACAATGATCAAACCACGAAAGACGATTGAGAGATATGGGTTCACACCCAATTGGTTGAAGGTGGTATCCAAAATACTGAAGATAAGAACACCAGCAAGGGTTCCCCAAACACCACCCTTACCGCCAGCCAATAAGGTTCCTCCAACAACGGTAGTGGCAATCGATTCCAAATCATAATAGCCATCTGGGCCAACCCAAGGTGCGCCAGCTCTTAAACGGCTGACAATAAATAAACCCGTCAGCACAGCAGTAAGACTGCAGATAACATGCGCAATGATTAAGACCCGATCTGTACGCAGACCTGAAAGTCTCGCAACTTCTTCATTGCCACCTACGCCGTAAAGGTGAGCGCCAAATTTTGTTCGGGAAAGTACAAACCAACCTGCAAATATCATCAGGAATAGGATGATCACAGAAAACGGGATCGGACCAACCGTGGCATAGCCAAAGAATTCAAAACTGCGTGGGACGCTGCCTTCCCAATTAGAAAATGTGCTGTTAATGATGCCAGAAATAATCAAACTGGTCCCTAGTGTCGTGATAAATGAGTTGACTTTTAACTTTGTTATGATCAATCCGTTCACCAACCCAACACCTGCTCCCATTAGAAAGACTAAGAGGATAGCTTTGGGAACATTGCTGGCCTCACCCTGCATGACGTAGGATGACATCACCGATGTCAGGCTGATTACATATACAACCGATAGATCAATTGATCCTCCTACGATGACCATCGTTTGGCCTACAGCTACAATACCCAATGCAACTGAGCGGACAAGAATATTAAGCATGATCGCTGGGTTTCCAAAGATTTGTCCGCCTGCATAGAATAAATCAAGTAATCCACCGCCAAAAAAAATGGCAATTAAAAAGTAATAAACAGGTGGAATACTAATGGAGCGGAAGAATTTCTTCAGACCCTTGCCATTGGCTGTCGTCGTTGTCATATTACTTCTCTCCTTTACCTTTTGAATCATTCGATCCATTATCCCCATTATGCCCGGTAGCAAGTAACATAATATCCAATTCACTGGATTCTGGCGGTAGTTCCCCTGTTATCTTCCCGTCCCGCATCACAAGGATGCGATCACTCATTCCAATAATTTCCGGTAGCTCTGATGAAATCATAAGCACAGCCCGACCCTGTTTGGTTAGATCCCGGATCATATCATGAATGCTTGCTTTCGCTTGAACATCGATACCACGTGTCGGTTCATCGAATATGAAGACATCTGCTTCGGATGCCAACCATTTAGAAAGAATAACCTTCTGCTGGTTACCACCGCTCAGGAATTGCACCTCCCGATCATAAGAATCAGTTCGAATGTCTACTTCTTCACCCAAACGAGGGACAAGGTCGGGAGAGCGGCGAATCCCATTCTTTGAAATGGGGGTCAACATCGTTTGGATTGAACGAACGGTCAATAAAATATTATCCCGAATCGGCTGCTGGGGACAGAGACCTTCAGATCTGCGATCTTCTGTAACAAACCCCATTTGTTTCTTAATCGCTTTTGAAGGGGATTTTATAGTTTGGTTTTTACCATCTAGAGTAACTGATCCTGTCTTGAATGGAACAACGCCAAATACGGCTTGGGCCATTTCCGTTCTCCCAGATCCCTGGAGACCGGCAATACCTAGCACCTCACCCTTTTTTAAGTCAAAATTGATGTTCTTAAGGAAATCATTCGATGCATTTCGCACACTTAAAATAACCTCACCGAAGTCCTCAGGAACGCCGAGGGGTGGGAAATAGTGGTCCAGGATTCTTCCGACCATCATACTCACTACATCTTCAGAGGTGACTTCATTTGTTTTAACTGTTCCAACCAGTTTTCCATCTTTGAGGACAGTAATTGTGTCGGAAATTTGAAAGACCTCGCCCAACCGGTGTGAAATAAAAATGATTGCGATCCCACGTTCTTTCAAGCGTTTAATTAATTCATCCAGCATTTTTACTTCATTGATCGTTAAAGCTGCCGTTGGCTCATCCATGATCAGGATTTTCGCATCAAGCGAAATCGCTTTTGCGATTTCTACCTGCTGCTGTTCAGCAACAGAGAGATTACCGACCAATTTCGATGTAGGGATGGTACCTTCAACCCCAATGTCTGCCAGGACCTTTCGGGCCATTTGCCTAATTTTGCGATTATCTATCATACCCAGGAAGGTTGGTTCTCGTCCCAAGAAAATATTCTGAGCAACTGACCTTTCGGGGAGTAAGTTAAATTCCTGGTAAATAATGCTGATCCCTTTTTCCTGAGCTTGTACCGGGTGAGAGAAAGAAACTTCCTCATCTTCTAAGAGCATTCTTCCCTTATCAGGAATATAGGCTCCAGCCATAATTTTCATTAAGGTTGATTTTCCGGCACCATTTTCGCCTACGACTGCGTGAACCTCACCAGGATAGAATTTCACCAATACATCATCCAGAGCGACAACACCAGGAAACCTTTTTGTAATGTTTCGGACTTCCATCAAAGGCTTTCGCTCATTCATCATTTTCTGTTTCTCTTCTTCTGACATATATCTATCCTCAATAACCAGATTTTACCTAAATGTTTGCTTTGAGAAATTTTAATCCTTCAACGGCAATTGCATCCTGACTTGGCGCAATTTCCCGCCAGATACATACCGCTCGTGCAATTTCTTTAACATCCTGTGAAAAAGACTCAATCACAATGGGCCCTGGATAATTAATATCCTTTAGGGCTTGGAAGATCTCATCCCAATGAACCTGCCCAGTTCCAGGTACACCACGGTCGTTTTCGCAAGCATGGAAATGGAAAATCTTATCCCCTGCCATCCTGATTGCATCTGCACTGGATTTTTCTTCAAGGTGCATGTGGAAGGTGTCTAAATGTAATCCGACATTCTCCCTGCCAACCTCATTAATGAAGGCCAATCCCTGTGAAACGACATTGATCATATCTGTCTCAAATCGATTCAGTACTTCCAATGCCAATTTCACGCCCTTGCTTTTTGCATAATCTGCCATCTCGCGAATGTTATCGACTGCCTGTATCCATTCCTTCTGACGCTCTACAGGATCATCATAATGGTCTTTTCCGACTGAGGAGTACATCGGGCCGGCGACAACTTCAGCACCAAGTTCATCAGCAGCATCCACCAACCACTTTATATA
>Ga0209121_10003153_pt1 | contig 16137 bp, 13 predicted proteins | sample Cruoilmetagenom3_FD_187292 | JGI IMG/M metagenome (GOLD analysis project Ga0209121, IMG submission 187292) | Oil polluted marine microbial communities from Coal Oil Point, Santa Barbara, California, USA - Sample 3 (SPAdes) (version 2) | ecosystem: Environmental > Aquatic > Marine > Oil seeps ... | reverse complement strand
GGTGCGGCGGTCCCAGAGGCCGGATATGGGGTTGCCAGCAGCCGAGTCTGCCGCCGTAGAGAGCCGCACTGGGGTGCGGCGGTCCCAGGGGCCGGATATGGGGTTGCCAGCAGCTAAGTCAGCTGTGCGCCTCAAGCCGGCGCCCACAGCCCGGCCGACCTGCATGACCAACGGTGCACCGATGGTGCCCAACAGCACGGAGAGATAGCGTGCAGTGAATTCGTAATCTCCCGCCAGCTTGATCCAGATCGCCAGCAGCAGCCCGTGAAGGGGCAGCGTGTTATCCTCCCGAAAGAGGCCGGCGACGGCCTGGAGGATGCCCTCACGTGCGTGGACGAGCACAAAGGTTTCATCATACCAGAGCGAGGTCGCATTGAGATCCCACAGACGAATGGCAAAGGCTATGAGAACGACGAGGATGCCGAAGGCCAGATCTGCGGTAAGGTGGGGGCGCTTCTGGGTATTCACACTACATATTATACTCCGCGTCATAGCTACTAAAAGTTCCAAATTGTCATATACTCGTAGTACTATTGATTAGGGGGCATACTATGGGCGCTGGATCCAGGCTGCCGGAGCTGCTATCGCCAGCGGCGCGATCGCCGCTGTTGGTACGCGGTGGGACACTTGTCACGGCTGAGCGGATGATGTCAGCCGATGTCCTGATTGCTGAAGGAAAGATTCAGGCGATTGGTACCAACCTATTGTTGCCGGAGAGCTGCCGGGTGATCGATGCCGGAGGCTTGTTGGTGCTGCCGGGGATCATCGATGCGCATACGCATATCCAACTGGACACGGGGCTGTACCAGACCGCGGACAATTGGTTCGAGGGCAGCCGCGCAGCGGCCTACGGCGGGATCACCACCGTGGTTGATTTCGCTACGCAACTCCCGGGACAGAGCTTTCAGCAGGCGCTGGCTGATCGCCTCGTGGAGTCTGCGCCTTCGGTGATTGACTATGCGTTTCATATGATGGTCACCGACCTTCCGCCTGGTCAGGAGGATGAACTTGGGGTGCTGCCTGAGCTGGGCATTCAAAGCATCAAAATGTATACTACCTATCGCCCCAACTACTACGCCGACGATGCGAAGCTCTTGCGCTGGTTAGAGGCTGCGGCTCGCTATGGGCTGATCAGCCTGGTTCATTGTGAGAATGATGCGCTGGTCACGGCTCAGACTGAATCACTTGTGCAGTCCGGTAGGACCGGCTGGGCCTATCACGGCTTTGCGCGTCCGGCTTTGGCCGAGAAGGAAGCTGTTGCCCGAGTGCTCTTCCTGGCGAAGGCTGTTGCTGCTCCCGTGGTGATCGCTCATAACTCTACCGGCTTTGCGTCCGAGCACGTAGCTGCCGCGCGCGAAGCCGGGCAGGTCGCGTTCTCAGAGACCGCGCCACAGTATCTGCTGCTGAACGAATCACTCTACGCGGGGAGCGAGTCGTGGCGCTATATCCTTCAGCCGCCGCTTCGCAGTCCGGCTGAGTCGGCGGCACTATGGGCTGCCATCTCCTGGCATCAGGTGGACATGCTGATCACGGATCACTGTGATTACCGCAAGGCACAGAAGCTCGCGGTCGACAACTTTACCAAGACGCCCGGAGGGCTGCCGGGCACCGAGACGTTGCTCTCCCTGATGGCAACATTCGGGGTCGCTACAGGGCGGCTGGAGTGGACTGACCTGGTGCGGATGATGGCGCTCAATCCGGCCAAGATCTATAATATGTGGCCGCGTAAGGGGGAGCTTGCACCGGGTTGTGATGCCGATCTGGTGCTTTTTGATCCCGCTGCTGAGGGGATCGTGGCCGCTGATGATCTGCACATGATCGCCGGTTACAGCCCCTATGAGGGGATGCCGGTCAGGGGCAAGGTCGTCAGCAGCCTACGGCGCGGCGAATTCTTGGTGCGCGACGGTGTTTTTGTGGCCGAAGAGGGAAGTGGGAGATTTGTCGCCCGTGCGTGCGCGCACGACCCCCGCTTCTGGGATTGAGTTGCGACAGGCTCAGGCGCTGGCATGGATATTCTATGGGTTCTATTGGGAATCGTGATTGGGGTAGTGATTGCTGCAGGTTTGCTGCGCAGCCGTGAGCGCATTGATCGGAACGTGATCCTTCAGGAGATCGCTGAAACGTATGACGCTCGGGCGGCAGCCGAGCGGGAGCGCCTTGTGCGCGCCTATGACCGACAGATTCAGCAGCTGCGGGAAGAGCATCGATCCGAAGTAACGTATGTTCGTCGCAGCAGTGTTGACCACAGTCGCGCTGTGCTCAAGGGCAAGATGGCGGAGCAAATGGCACCACTGCTGCCCGGATTCACCTATTGGCCTGCTGACGCCCGCTTTCTTGGTGATCCGATCGATTATGTTGTTTTTGATGGATACAGCGCCTGCAAAGATAACCACACGGATGGCAGCGACATCGAGGTTGTCATTCTCGACATCAAGCAGGGAAAGTCGAGGTTGACGCGTGAGCAGCGTCGCGTTGCCGAAGCTGTAGCCGCAGGGCGGGTCCGGTTTGAGGTCGTTAGAGTCTTGGCCGATGGCACCATTCGGTCGACGCGATGGGGCCACGAAGCGGCCCGTGATGGGTCGGGCGATCCCAACTAGAGCCGCACTGGGGTGCGGCGGTCCCAACAGAGTGTGTGTGACAGGAGACGATAGATGAGAGATATCGTTACTGACCTAAGGCGCTGGCGAGACGCGGGGGTGAGCGACATCGCCATTGCCACAATTCTTGAGACGACAGGGTCATCTCTGCGTCCCGCCGGGACGCGTATGGCGATCACCTCTGAAGGCGATGTTGCTGGGTCAGTGAGCAGCGGCTGTGTGGATGGTGAGGTCATTGCGGAGATGGAGGCTGTGCTCAGTGGTTCCGTTGCCATTCGCAATCCTTCTTATGGGATAGGTGATGAAGATGCCTGGTCGGTAGGGCTCTCCTGTGGTGGCGCCATCGATGTCTTGGTCGAGGGCTGGAGCGAGCTCTATGACGTTCTGCTGGATGAGGTCGAGGCCCAGCGACCGGTCGCCTTCGCTTCGCGCACCGATCGCCCTCAGCATCTCCTGCACCGCGATGACGGCGAGACGCTGGGCACGTTGGGCAATGCCGACCTGGATGGTCAGGCCCTGATGGACATCGCCGTCGCCTGGCCGGGCCCCTATGTGAAGCAGCATACGTATCCTCGGGGCAAGATTCTGATCGAGGTGATCCCCCCTCCGCCTGTGCTCTTGATCTTTGGCGCTACGGATATCGCGATTTCACTGGCCGAGATCGGATTGGTGACCGGTTTCCGCGTGATCGTCAGCGATGCACGGCGCACGTTTATGCAGGAGGGGCGCTTCCCGAGTGCCGAACTGCGGTTTGGCTGGCCTCAGGACGTCTTTACGTCCCAGGATCTGGGGCCCAGTTGGGCCGTGGTCGTGCTGTTCCATGATCCGAAGTTCGACATGCCGGCCTTGACCCTAGCCTTGAAGAGCCAGGCCTTCTATATCGGGTTCCTCGGCAGCCGCAAAACCCAGGCAGACCGGCGTGACGATCTGATGCAGGCCGGTTTCAAGGAGCAGGATCTAGGACGGATTCATGGGCCTGTCGGGCTGAACATCGGAGGCAGGACGCCTTCGATGATCGCGCTGTCGATACTATCGGAGATCGTTGCGGTTATGCACCGTCGCGACGGCGGCACGTTGAGCCAGAAGACGAAGGCGTCGTAAGCGGACGCTATGGACATCGCTGGATTGAGCTCACTGTGACGCTGCGCCGGCGGGATTCAGATCTGGACCCCGAGACCGCTGGCCACAGCCGGCGTTGCTCTCGGATTGCGGACAAAGGAGTGCGTGCGTGACAGATGATGAACGGTTCTGGGCGCCGGCCCCGGTTCCCGAGGCCAAGTTTTGGGAAGAGGATGGCCGCGCGAATATCAATCGGGCGCCGCTTGATCACGTCTCGGGCGTGATCTACAAACGATCGACATCAATCAAGCGGGTTCTTCAGCAGCCCGCTGATCCTGCGGCACACGTGGCGGCGGATACGCCGCACATAGAGCCGCACTGGGGTGCGGCGATCCCAAAGGTGAGTCACGGGGACGCTATAGTGCGCTGGCTTTTCAGCGAGCAGCCCGGCACTGCTGAGGGTCTGTTGGCCGGACGCTCTTTCCGCTTTCTTCAGGAGTTGGCCTTGGCGCCGGAATCCGCCACCGGCCATAGGAATCATCCCGATCGGGATACGGTATTGTATGTCGTAGCCGGCTCTGGTGTGCTGTATCACCGTCCGTCATCCGGGAGCCCGAGTGTGGCGCGCCCGCTGCGTTCGGGGGATGCCGTGCTCATCACTGCAGATGAGTTGTACAGTGTCTGTAACGAGAGCGAATCCGGATCGCTGAGGTTGATTGTATTGGGATTGAGCGCGGCAACGACTGTGGGGGCTGGAGGCGTGGATGGCTAGGCGTATCGCGGTGATTGGAGCTGGTGCTGCTGGGTTGATGGCTGCCGGACGGGCTGCCGAACTCGGTGCTGACGTTGTGCTGCTGGAGAAAATGAACGAGGCCGGTAAGAAAATCCTCGTAAGCGGCAAATCCCGCTGCAACATCACCAATGCGGCGCCGCTGGACCAGTTCCTCTCTCACTACGGCCGCAATGGTCGGTTCCTGATGAATGCCTTTCATCGTTTTTTCCGTGATGAGTTACTTGAGCTGTTGGCACGGTACGGTGTTAACACCCAGACCGAGCGTGGTGGACGGATCTTCCCGATCTCGAGTCAGGCCAGTGATGTGCGGGACGCCTTGCTCCGCTATGGTACGGAGTACGGTGTTGATGTCCGTTACAGGTCCGAAGTGCGTGAGATCGCCATCGAGAACGGGAATGTGAAAGGGGTGCAGCTGGCCAATGCGAGCCGGGTCAGCGCGGGTGCCGTGATCCTGGCGACCGGTGGGGCTTCGTGGCCTGACACCGGGTCAACGGGGCAGGGATATTTGATGGCGCAGTCCCTTGGTCATACCATTCGGCCGCTGCGTCCTGCGCTGGTCCCCCTCACGGTAACAGAGCGCTCGATAGCCAAGGCGCTTCAGGGCATCAGTCTTCGAAACGTGCGTTGTACGTTCTGGACGGAGAATGCCAAGGGCAAAGTGCGCGAACTGCGTATGCCTACCCCAATGCCCGACACGGGGGAGATGCTCTTTACGCACTTCGGTGTCTCGGGCCCCCTGATTCTGACAGCATCCGGCGCGGTCGTGGAGACTCTGCGCAAGGGGCAGCCGGTAACGCTGTCGATCGACCTCAAGCCCGGGATGAGCGAGGAGGCTGTCCACAATCGCCTTCAGCGTGAGTTTGAGGCGCATTCGCACCAGCGGCTGCGAACGCTGCTGCAGGGCTGGGTGCCCGCATCTCTCGCCGATGTCCTGGCGGATCTCAGCGGGCTGGAAGATGACCGACACGTCCACCGTATCCGTGTCGAAGAGCGGGAGAAGATCGTGGCTTTGATCAAGAACTTCCGCTGGACTATCTCCGGATCGCTTCCCCTGGCGGCCGGGATGGTGACGGCGGGAGGGGTGGCGCTCAACGAGGTCGACCCGGTCTCCTTTGCCTCCAGGAAAGTGACTGGTTTGTATCTCGTGGGGGAGGTGCTCGATCTGGCCGCTGACACTGGCGGATTTAACCTCCAGGCCGCGTTCAGCAGTGGATATCTTGCCGGGAGCGACGCCGCGCTTGCGCGCGCTGGCAGGCAGTAGGCACGGCCAACATTCGCGGATGGTTTGCGCGTATCTCAGGTCCCGGAGAGAGCCGCACTGGGGTGCGGCGATCCCCAGTCGCCCTCAGTAGGTGGTTGGCAAAATACGTAGCGGATTTCGCTTGTTTCGGTTGACATAAAGTGTCTCTGTTGACATCCGGTCGGCTGATAGTATGCTGGAGTCACACACTTGGGGAGCTTGTCTTGGCTGCATTGACCAAACATCCGTATATCGCGATTGAGGGCGTCATCGGCGTCGGTAAGACTACCTTAGTGCGATTGCTGCAACCGAGATTCTATGCGGAGACTGTTCTTGAGGCATTTGATGAGAACCCGTTTCTGTCCGACTTTTACGGCGATCGCGCGCGCTATGCATTTCAAACTCAGCTCTTCTTCCTGCTGAGCCGGTATCGCCAACAGCAGGTTGCCGCCCGACAACTGGCCCTCGGCGCCCTCATTTCCGACTACTTCTTTGAGAAGGACCGGCTGTTTGCTCATCTGAATATCGAGAGCTCGGATGAGCTCGAAATGTACGACCGGCTCTACGAGGCGCTCGCGGAGAAAGTGCGCGTCCCCGACTTGGTCGTTTATTTGCGGGCTCACGTGGATACACTGATGGCGCGGATTGCGATGCGCGACCGCACCTTTGAGCGGCAGATGGATCAGAACTATATCGCGGCGCTGCGGTATGGGTATGAACATCTTTTTACTGATTACAGTGCAACGCCGCTGTTGGTTATTGAGTCGGATTCTCTGGACTTCGTGCGGAACCCCAATGACCTGGACGCGGTTGAACAGCGGATACGGTCCACGTTAGCGGGTGTGCGTCAACCGACATTGCCCCGGATCTCTTTTCCTGTGCCGCCACGACCCGCGTGGCAGCTTGTCTCTGAGCCCATACCGGAGCCACGGACCAAGGCGAATTGGCAAGCGCTGGGCGACTTTCTGGCCCTGGTTGAATCTGTGGGGAACATCGGCGGTGCCCTGGGCCAGCACGCTCCGGTGGGACCGGCAGGCGCCCCGCTGTCAGTGCGGGAAGCACTGCGCGATGCTAACCGCGCGCTGCTGGTTCTTGCTGAGCGCACCGGCGTAGAGCTGGAGCAGGTCGCCCGAAGTGAAGAGGGTTCGGAGACCTAGGCGGGTAACAGCACAAACGGAGCGAACTGTGACCAAGTACTTCATTGCAGTGGCCGGCAACATTGGGGCCGGGAAGTCGACGTTGACCTCTCTGTTGAGCCAGCGGCTTAACTGGGAACCGTTCCTGGAGGGGGTGAGCGATAATCCCTACCTTGTCGATTTCTATGACGACATGGAGAAGTGGAGCTTCCACTCGCAGGTTTTCTTTATGGCGCGGCGGCTACGGCATCATCGCCAACTCCTGGATCGACCAGACTCCGTCATCCAGGATCGCACAGTCTATGAGGACGCCGAGATCTTCGCCCGGAATCTCTACATCCAAGGCTCGATGTCAGAGCGTGACTATGCGACGTACAGCGAACTCTACAGGGCTGTCACGGCGATTCTGCCGCCACCGAACTTGGTTATCTACCTGAGTGCTTCGGTGGACACGCTGAGATCACGCATTCAGCAACGAGGTCGAGCATTCGAGCGCAGCATCAGCGATGTCTACCTCACGCAACTGAATCATCTGTATGAAGATTGGATGGAGCATTTCTCGCTTTGTCCGGTTCTTACGATTCCCGCAGATCACCTCGACTTCGTGGCCAATGCCGATCATCTGGATCTCGTTACAGAGAAGATCTTGGAGCGGTTGCACGGCAAGGAAGTTGTGAGCTTCGACTTGGGGAGGTAGATGGTGAGCACGGTTGACAGGAGCCCAGAGCTGCAGTTCCTACTCAAAGTGATCCGGAGCGTCAGCGAGGGCGACACCGGACACGAGGTATTGCAGCAGCTTGTGCACCTGATTCGCGCGAATTGGAGCCCGGAAGCGGTGTCTATTGCCCGTGTTGAAGCGGGGGGAGCCGTGACGTTTTTCGCTGCCAGTGGCGGCTGTGCGGAGCAGGTCGTGGGGCTGCACCTGGGCTCCGGCGCCGGGATTGTGGGGTGGGTCGCTGCTCATGCTCAGCCACTCTGGATCCCCGATGTCACCGCGGATGCTCGATTCTGCCCGCACATTGACCGGCGGACCGGCTTCAATACCCGGTCGATCCTGGCTGTCCCCATGATCGTACGTGGTGAGGTGCGTGGGGTTCTTGAGTTCATCAATCCAGCCCCTGAGACCGATATGCAAAGTGTGGGTGACCTGGTCGAAGCAATAGCACTGCTGGCTGCTCCGATCATCGACAATGTTGAGCTCTCTAGACGTGCAAGACACGTCGAGGCACGCTACCAGCGCCTCTTTGATCTCAATCTTGACCCCATCGTGGTTCTGTCGAATGATGGACATTGGCTTGAGGTAAATCAGGCTGCGCAGTCATTGCTGGGGCTCTGTGAAGAAGAGCCCTCGGGGTTTGACCTGGCCCGGATGGGTATGACCGTGTCCGCGTTTAGCGAACTCAGCCGGAAGGCGCGAGACACCGGCGTTGTGGCATGGAAATTCTCGTCTTCGGGACTAGATCGGGTTATGGAAGCCCGTCTCCTGTATCTGCCGGACTATCAGCCGGATGGAGGCTATCTGTGGATCGGACACGATATCTCCTACCAGGTTGACCAGGCGCGGGCGTGGCAGGAACTGATGCAGATGGTGGTTCACGATCTGATGACGCCTTTGGGCGGCATTCAGAACAGTATGGAGTTGGTGCTCGCCGCGTGGCTCGAGCGCGATGAGACGATGCCGGTTGAGCAGATCCTGGGCATCGGTCTGCGGATGGTTAGCAGGATGGAGCAGATGATCAGCGATATGCTGGATTCGGCAAGATTCGATGCTGATGAACGTGACCTGTCGATTGTGGCGATCGACGTCAAGGCACTGGTAGACGAGGCGGTCGAGACGGTGATCTCCTCGGTGAGGCGTCGCAAGCAGAAGCTGTCTGTGCATTTGGCTCCAGAGATCACGACGCTAAATGGGGATGCAAACTTGCTGCGACGTGTGATGGTGAACCTGCTCTCCAACGCGGTGAAATACAACCGGGATGGTGGTGAGATCAGGATCGACGTCTCCGTGAACAACGACAATATGTTGTTCTCTGTCATCGACAACGGCTACGGCATTTCGCCGGAGCTTCGTGATCATGTTTTTGAGCTTTTCGTTCGTGGTGGGTCCCGCAACACGAGGGGCGCCGGCATCGGGCTGCGGTTCTGTAAGCTGGCGGTTGAGGCCCACGGTGGGCGTATCTGGCTGCAGAAGCAGGTTGAGCCAGGGGCGTCTTTCACCTTCGCTATCCCGCGGACGTTACCACTGAGTGTCGAGGATCGCGAAGAGGTAGAACGATGACGCATCGGCTGTACTACACTGATGCTAGATGCCGAACTTTCACTGCTCGTGTGATCGCGCAGCAGCAGATGAACGGCGAGGATGGTGTGAGTAGGCCCGCTGCCTGCCTGGATCAGACTGCGTTCTACCCCACGTCCGGAGGACAGCCTCACGATACCGGGACATTGGACGGTATTCCCGTGGTTGACGTACAGGAGGCAGAAGACGGCACGATCTGGCATTTTCTTGAAAGACCTCTTCCTGCAGACGTGCCGGAGGTGTTTGGCGAGATTGACTGGGATCGCCGGTTCGACCATATGCAGCAGCACTCTGGACAGCACCTGCTCTCGGCTGCCTTTGAGGATTTCCTGGGTGGGCATACGATTGGCTTCCACCTTGGTCGAGAGTCCAGCACGATAGATCTGGATTTGGAGACCCTGGCGTGGGGGGCAGTTTTCCGCGTTGTACAGCGGGTCAACGAGGTGATCTGGCAGAATCGTTCGTTCACGATGGAGATCGTGGCGCCTGAAGATGTCGCTGATCTTTCTCTGAGGAAGCCACCTGCTGTGACGGGCGACGTCCGTGTCATCTGGGTCGAGTCCTTCGATGCCTGTGCCTGCGGTGGAACCCACGTTAGCGCCGCCGGTGAGATTGGATTGGTGAAGGTCACCGGTGTTGAGACCTACAAAGGTGGGGTTCGCGTACGTTTCCTCTGTGGGCAGCGCGCTTTGACCGACTATCAGCAGACGCTCCGGATTCTGCAGAGTGCCAGTCGGGCTCTCTCTGTGGGGCCTGCGGAGCTGGTGGAAGCTATTGAACGGCTTGGAGAAGAAGCCAAGGAAAGCCGGCGAGAGTTGCGCAAAGCTCAGGGCGAACTCACCCGGTATGAGGCAGAGCGGTTGTGGCGAGAATCGGTTGAGATGGACGGCAAGCACGTCATCGTCAGATATTGGGTCGATAGGTCCTTTGCCGAAGCTCGTGCGCTTGCGGCCCAGTTGCGTGATCACCCAGCCACGGTCGTTCTGCTGGCGGTGACGGAACCAAAAGGCATTCGCTTGGTGTGCTCGCGCAGTGACGATCTTTCCGGGGTCGACGCGAGCCGCGTACTACGGGAGGTCGCGGGTGCGCTCGGTGGTCGTGGCGGCGGGCAGCCGACGTTAGCGCAGGGGGGGGCACCGATTCATTCGCCCGAGGTGGTGGTGGCTGCGCTGGCGCAGGCGAGAGCCGCACTGGGGTGCGGCGATCCCCAGTGCACGGCCGACATTCGCGGGTAGTCTGAGCGCGTTTTTTTCGTCGTCATCATGTTCGATACTGGCTTGAGAGACAACGGAGGTATCTATGAAGGAAGTCGCTCCTGGTTTGTTTGTGGAGTCTTCTTACCCCCCCTATAACCTTGTCTTGATCACTTCTGATCGGGGTGGCATTGTTGTTGATCTGCCGCCCAGTCCGATACACGCTATGAACTGGCTGGAGCAGGCACGTGGTATCGCCGGAACGCTGCGCTATGTGATCCTGACCGATGGTATGCGTGACCGTCAGATGGGGACGGCGGTTTGTGGTGTGCCGATTGTGGCTACCGAGGCCACGCTGCGGCTGATGAAAGTTTGCGATGAGGATCGCCCCAGGCGGGACTTCATGGACGAGCTTGTCGCGCGCTATCCCAATGAGGTCGGCGCTTTTGACAATCTTGAGCCACGGAAGCCTATGTTGGCCTTCAGCGAATCCATTACGCTTTATATGGGCGGCTACGACCTTCAGATTGAGGCCGTGGAGGGTGCTGCACCGGGAAGCCTGTGGATCTGGGCGGCTGACGGGGAATTGTTGATTGCCGGTGACACAGTTGTCTCGGATGTCGTGCCGCCTATGGCGGACGTGCCTGACTCGAAAGCCTGGTTGAACACAATGACGGCACTGGCACGATCTGCGAGTGTCAAGATGATCATCCCCGGCCGTGGCGCTTCTGCGATTCGTAAGGCCGAGATCGAGCCACAGCGTGAGTTTATGCGGGTGATGCGGCGCGCTGCCCGGACGATCGCCTACAAGGGCGCCGACAACCTTGGATTCAAACGGACTGCGCAGGAACTTGGACAGACGTTCTTCAATCGCCAAGGCCAGAAGGCTGTCAAGCAGATCAAGGCCGGGTTGGAGCATCTTGTTGCCGAGATTGCGGCTCTGGAAGAGGCAGAAGACGTGGAGGTGTAGCGTCTCAAGTTCGGTGCTATCGTGTTGGACTATGAGGGTGCGGCCCCGATCAAGAGATGACCTCGATCGGGGCCGCTGCCGCTGAAGCTACTGCGTCGCTAGAGCTACGCTGTCGCTGAAGCCACGGTGTGTTGTCCTAAGCGAGCCGGTGCGTGAGATAGGCTGAAAGATGTTCGAGTGCAGCGGTTGCACAGCGCTCATTGTTTGTGGCTCGTGTGCCGTCGAAGTGGTGACGCCAGCACCAGGCCTCACCCGGCGCAGCCACACCGATGTAGTACAGCCCAACCGGCTTGTAGACCGTCGCTCCGCTGGGGCCGGCGATGCCGGTGATACTGAGTGCTACCTCGGCGCCGGTGGCCTGGCATGCGCCCCGTGCCATCTCCAATGCTACTTGAGCGCTGACCGCACCCCACTGCGCCAGGCTTTCTTCACGCACACCCAGCAGGCGGCGTTTGACGTCGTTGGAATAGGCGATAACACCGCCCCAGAAGTATGCAGAGCTGCCCGATACTTCCGTGATCCAATGCCCAAGCAACCCGCCCGTTGCCGACTCCGCGACGGCAAGCCGCCACTGTCGTGCCAGTAGCTGCTTTCCAACGACCTCTGCTAACATCCAGCTGCCTCGCCTCGCTCTATCGTGTCTAGTTAGGTAGTTGGTTCCGAACCATGGTGAAAAGCGTTTCTGCCTGCAAGGACGCCAGATTGTAGCAGGTGCCGTCAAGATGATCAGCCAGGCTCTGGGCCAGGCCTTTGTCGTATTCGGCATTCTCCACGTTGATGACGATGGAGTTGACGTTGTCCTCTTGGAGCTGCTCGGCAATCCGATAGGCCTCGACCTGCGGCGGCATATTGCCCATAGAGACATTGCCGGCACCATCCGTGAGGATGATCAGCAGCGGCATTAGCTCCGGATACTTGCGGAGTTCTCTCTGGATGGTGGATCGCACGAGCCACAGCCCGGCAGCCAGCGGCGTCTTGCCGCCAATCGGCAGGTTCGCGAGCATTCGCTTGGCAAGGTCAACACTGTTGGTTGGGGGCAGGACCAGCGAGGCCCGATCCTTCTGAAAGACGACCATGCCGACGCGGTCGCGGCGCTGGTAGGCGTCTGTCAACAAGGAGACGACAGCTCCCTTCGTTGCCTCCATACGCTCTGAGACTGCCATGGACCAGGACGCATCTACGGCAAAGATGATCAGGTTTGCCGATCGCCGTACGCGGATCTTCTTTTGGTAGTCCTGTGGCTGCAGATGCAGGGCTGGCTGCTCCGGATCATCGGTCTCACGTTCTCTCTGAAATGGCGCTGCGGCGCGCAGCGTTGCGTCGAATGCCAGGTCTGAGGCGTCTCGCGGAGAGGCTTGGAAGCTCGAATAGCGGCCCCGCTTGCGGGTTGTGCGCGTGCGGCTTCGCTTCCCCCCTGTAGAACGCACCATTCGGTCCTTGGGCGTCTCCAGCCGGCGCGTCTCGAAGGTTTCGCCGGGCTTGATGAACTTCCCGCCCTCCCACCATTTTCCATCCGTGGGCCATTGGGGGACATCCTGTTGGTAGGGTTGTGGTTGAGGCGCTTCCGAGGGTTCCGCTTCCTCGTCGCTGGCCTCAACCTCTAGGCTTTTTTTTGCCGGACCTGCCCCGAGGCGTCGCCTTCGTAACTGGCGCGATCCTCTTCGGGATGGTCATCCTGCGCATGTTCTCTTGCCGCAGCCACCATCTTGTCCAGTTGCTCGATCGAGGTCTGCACCTCGTCGAAGGGACGGCGCTTGAGCCTGTGTGGCAGCGCCAGTTCGGCCGCAAGCAAGATGTCGCGGTCCGTGACGTGGCGTCGCTCTTCCCAGGCAGCGTGCGCCACGGCTGTCTTCAGGATGACCAGGTCGCCACGGTGGCCGTCAACACCCAGGCCAGCCATCATCTCTGCGATGGTCGCCATGTCCGAGCGAGAATAGCGGACCTGCGGAAGCAGACGGCGCGCGTCTGCAATGCGTTTGGCCAGCATAGCTTCCCGTGGCGAGCACTCTTCGTAGAACGCGGCACGATCCTGCTCGAACGCCAGATTTCGCTCCATAATGGCCATCCTCGATCGCGCATCGTGGATGCCGCCGACGTCAACACACAGGGCGAAGCGATCCAGCAGCTGCGGTCGCAGATCCCCCTCTTCCGGGTTCATCGTGCCGACGAGAATGAAGCGCGCCGGGTGCTCAAATGAGATCCCTTCGCGCTCAACTGTGTTGACGCCCATCGCGGCGGCGTCGAGCATCACGTCGACGATGTGATCATCGAGGAGGTTCACCTCATCGACATACAGGATGCCGCGATTGGCCGCAGCCAGGACACCGGGCTCGAAGCGGCGTTCGCCTTTCTGGATGGCACGCTCGATATCCAGGGTGCCGACGACGCGATCCTCGGTTGCGCCAATGGGGAGTTCAACAAAGGGAACCTTCTTCCACACCCAAGGCAGGGCTTCACCCTGTTGCGACCGGCTTCTGCAGTTGGTGCACCAGCTCGAAGGCTGATCGGGGTCGCAGTTGAATGCGCCGTCGGCGACGATCTTGATGTCGGGCAGCAGCGCAGCCAGGCCTCGTGCTGCTGTGGATTTGGCGGTGCCGCGTTCTCCTCGGATCAGCACCCCTCCGATGCGGAAGTTGATGGCCGTGAGGATCAGCGCGCGCTTCATCCTCTCCTGGCCAACAACCGCGGTAAACGGAAAGACTAAACGTCTGTTGTCAGTCACACATCCTCCTTGATGCGTATCCGTGAAAGCTCACAGGGACACGCCAGGGTCTATCCGCGTAATAGCTGGGGCATAGTCATCTGAGTAGCTCCAGCTCTCCTTCGTGCTATCTCCGGTGTTACTGGTCGGATTCGATATCAGCCGGCTACCTCGAGTGTACCCACCTACGCTCCCACTTCGCTGGGGCTGGTGTCAGGCCCGACTGCGCGAGCCGAGCGGGTTCGCTGGGGCACGGGTCCCTCTGCCGAGAGCTCAACACGAAGACGGGCCCGGATCTCGACTGCGTTGAGGTTGACACCGGCCGGAGCGGAACGAGCCCTTGTTTTCACGCTTGCGTGGTGTGCGCATCCGCACTCCCGTCTATTGCGATCTCCGCAAAGACGGTTTACACAGTGTACTGTGATTATACCATCGAGCGATGGCTTGTGTACAACGTGCGACGTCCCTGATGAGGTAGACTCAGCGCTATCGTACCGTGCGCGTTAGTTTGATATCTCACCCTAGCTGGGGTAAACTAGCGGCACTTCTATCCTTGCCGAAGGATCGTATCACAGCGATGGTGAATATGTTCCCAGTTGTGTAAGATGGACGACTTCACGGAGGTTCCCGATATGGGCGACAAGAAATACTCAGTGGGTGTGGATTACGGTACTGAATCCGGACGTGCGGTGTTGGTCGACGTTTCAGATGGACGTGTGATTGCTTCGGCGGTCCATCTGTATGCCAACGGTGTCATCGATGATGTGCTGCCGGGCACGGATATTCGTCTCGAGCCGGATTGGGCGCTTCAGGACCCCAACGATTACATCGAGGTCCTGAAACACACGGTCCCCGCGGTGCTTCAGGAGAGTGGTATTGATCCTGAGGATGTCATCGGCGTAGGGGTCGATTTCACGGCCTGCACGGTGGTGGCTGCGAAGGCAGATGGAACCCCGCTGTGCTTCCTGCCGGAGTGGCGTGACAACCCACACGCCTGGGTCAAACTGTGGAAACATCACGCAGCGCAGCCAGAAGCCAACAAGCTGAATCAGAAAGCTCGCGAGATAGGGCAGGACTGGCTGGATCGCTATGGCGGCAAGATCAGCTCGGAGTGGTTCTTCCCCAAGGTGTGGCAGACGCTTGATGAGGCGCCCGACGTCTACGCGGCTGCGGACCGGTTTATTGAGGCAGCGGACTGGATCATCTGGCAGCTCACTGGCCAGGAAACTCGCAACAACTGCACGGCCGGATACAAGGCGATCTGGTCGAAGAAGGACGGTTTTCCGACTGACGAATTCCTGGGTGCGCTTGATCCGCGGTTGGCATCCGTGGTTGATGAGAAGATGTCTCGTGATATCCAGTTTTTGGGAGACAAAGCCGGTGCTATCTGTAGGACAGCCGCCGAATGGACCGGCCTGAAGGTCGGGACCGCGGTCGCAGTGGGGAATGTCGACGCCCACGTTTCAGTGCCTGCGGCAACGGTGACGGAGCCTGGGCGCATGGTCATTATCATGGGCACGTCAAATTGCCATATGATCCTCAGTGAGGAAGAGCACACAGTGCTCGGAATGTGTGGCTATGTCGCTGATGGCATCATCCCGGGCTATTTCGGGTACGAGGCAGGTCAGTCCTGTGTGGGCGACCACTTCGCGTGGTTTGTGGAGAACTGTGTCCCCGCATCCTACGAACGCGAAGCTGCGGCACAGGGTGTATCGATTCACGAGTTGCTGGAGGCCAAGGCCGCTGAGCAGAAGCCCGGAGAGCATGGTCTGGTGGCACTGGATTGGTGGAACGGCAATCGGAGCGTGCTTGTCGACGTCGATCTGACGGGGCTCTTGATCGGCCAGACGCTGGCCACCAAGCCGGAGGATATCTACCGCGCGCTGATCGAGGCCACGGCGTATGGCACGCGGATGATTGTGGAGACGTTCGCCGCGAGCGGCGTTGCCGTTGACGAGATCGTGGCCACGGGTGGACTTCCTGAACGCAACAAGCTGCTGATGCAGATCTACGCGGATGTCACGGGGCGTGAGGTGAAGATTGCCGCGTCGAAACAGACGCCGGCGCTTGGCTCCGCGATGTTCGGCGCTGTCGCGGCGGGCAAGGCTGTCGGTGGCTATGATAGCATCCAAGAGGCCAGCGCGGCGATGGC
>Ga0209121_10003152_pt1 | contig 16139 bp, 18 predicted proteins | sample Cruoilmetagenom3_FD_187292 | JGI IMG/M metagenome (GOLD analysis project Ga0209121, IMG submission 187292) | Oil polluted marine microbial communities from Coal Oil Point, Santa Barbara, California, USA - Sample 3 (SPAdes) (version 2) | ecosystem: Environmental > Aquatic > Marine > Oil seeps ... | reverse complement strand
ATTCTCTCCTTTGCTCTGGCGGCACAGATAGTAACACTTTCCTCCACAGGCGAGGTGATAGTACCACCAGCCTTAAGCTTGCTTAGTATGCCAGTTATCATTGGTATAGTTCTGGGTGCCGTTATGCCTCCCGTGTTTTGCGCCATGACGATGAAATCGGTAGGGATAACTACAGAGCTTATCGTAAATGAGGTTCGGCGACAATGGCATGAGATAAAGGGCATAATGGAAGGAACCGCCAAGCCTGAGTATGGTAAATGTGTAGATATCGCTACCACAGCAGCACTGAAACAGATGCTGGCTCCTTCGATACTGACGATAGTCATGCCTATACTTGTGGGAGTAATTCTGGGCAAATATGCTCTGGCTGGCTTCCTTATTAGTGCCTTAGCCACAGGCTTTGTCTTCGCCGTCACCCTGAACAACGCCGGTGGCGCCTGGGATAATGCTAAAAAGTATATTGAGGCGGGGAATCTCGGCGGTAAAGGCTCGGAGGCTCATAAAGCAGGAGTGGCAGGAGACACCGCTGGTGACCCCATGAAAGATACTTCTGGACCTTCTTTGAACATAATGCTCAAACTGATGTCAGTAATTTCATTGTTGCTGGCGCCAGTACTGATACACTTTCATGGTCTGCTAGGGTAAAAGCAGATTCAGAAGATTGAGCTCAACTAGAGCCTCTCTTTTCGAGAGGCTCTAGTTTTTAATACTTCCTGTCTCGCCCAGGATATAAGAAAGGGGTTATTTTGCCGTTCCTCTCCTATAGTGGTTGGTGGCCCATGTCCAGGATAGACCAGGGTATCATCGGGCAGCATCATTAACTTTTCGCAGATGCTATCCTTCAGTTGTTCGTAGTTACAGCCGGGGAAGGATACCTTTCCCACCGCATGGTTGAATAGTGTATCGCCACAAAAGACAACTCCATGTCCCCAAAAGCTTATGCTATCGGGACTATGCCCCGGAGTGTAAAGAACTGAGAAATGTAAATCGTCAATATCTATAGTATCTCCCTCATTCAACAACCTATCCGGCTGAATTGGCAGTTTAAACGGGCTGAACCACAATTCTCTCATCATTAGACCCAGCCCCCTGGATGACGCTTTTACCTTGCTAGTATCAAAGGTAGCAAATTCAGCCTTGCTGCTCTGCTTAATCTCCTTAAGAGCAGCAAAATGGTCCACGTGTGCATGCGTGAGCACAATTAAGGACAGGGACACGTTCATTTGCTCCACAGCCCCTAGAATATCCTTAGCCTGAGCACCAGGATCAATGAGCAGGCCCCGTCCGCTAAGCTCTGAGGCCACAATGTAGCAATTGGTTTCAAAATGACCTACCACAAGAGTTTCTACAATCATTTATGAAATCATAGCATAAACTGAGTTGCCCGCAGGAAGCCTTCCTTTTTGAGAAAGTTCCAGCGTGGATGCTAGAATAAACAAGGTAATATGCCACAAGCCATAGTCGTCAAAGGGGCCAGGGAGCATAACCTCAAGGACATAGATGTTGTTATCCCCAGGAACAAGCTGGTGGTAATCACCGGTGTTTCTGGTTCAGGGAAAAGCTCCCTGGCTTTCGATACCATATATGCTGAAGGTCAACGCAGATATGTGGAGTCTCTCTCTGCCTACGCCCGCCAGTTCTTAGGACAGATGGAAAAGCCAGACGTTGATTATATCGAAGGTCTGAGCCCGGCTATCTCCATTGACCAGAAAGGGCCATCTCATAACCCAAGGTCTACCGTGGGCACAGTAACCGAGATTTACGACTATTTGCGCCTCCTCTTTGCTCGCATTGGTCACCCACATTGCCCCAAATGCGGACGTGAAATCCAGCGCCAGACAGTGCAACAAATCGTTGACGCCGTTCAGGAAATACCTCAGGGAAGCCGAATTATGATTCTGGCGCCGTTAGTTAGAGACCGCAAGGGCGAGCATCAAGTAATACTTCAGGACCTACAAAAGGCAGGATTTGTCAGAGTTCGAGTTGACGGGCAAATCTATGACCTTTCCGAGGAATTTCAGCTAGATAAGAATAAGAAGCATACCATAGAGGTGGTAGTTGACCGCCTCCAAATTTGTCATCCTGAGCCCTTCGCTACTTGTCATCCTGAGCAGAGCGAAGGATCTCGTAGCGAAGAAACTGAGGAAAATACCACCCGGCTTGCTGACTCTATTGAGACGGCGTTGAAACTAGGGTCAGGCGTGGTGCTTATTTCCATCCTCAACCGCCTTGAAGAACGCCTGAGACCCTTCACTACCGCTCAGGGTGACAAAGGTAGTTGTCATTCTGAGGGAGTAAAGCGACCGAAGAATCTCGCCCGAGATGAACCCGGTAAAGAATCTCACGGCTCTCAGGACAGGCTCCGCCAAGAATCCCAGAGCAAAGAATTGCTTTTCTCGGAGCATTTTGCCTGTGTCTATTGCGGCATTAGCCTGGGAGAAATTGCCCCCAGGACATTTAGCTTTAACAGTCCTCACGGCGCCTGCCCCGCTTGCACTGGATTGGGCTGCAAATTTGAAATTGACCCCAATTTGCTCATTCCTGCCAGGGATTTGAGCCTGGCTGAAGGAGCTATCCAGGCCTGGGCAAGAAATGGCGTAATGAGCACCTGGTACAGCAGCATACTTCAATCCCTGGCACACCGCTATGGCTTTTCCCTGGACACACCAGTCAGGAATCTCACTGAGGAGCAGCTTCGCTTAATCCTCTATGGCAATGGTGGCGAGATGCTTTTAGCTACGTACGAAGACCACCGCGGCAGAATGCGCCAGTACTACACAAACTTCGAAGGTGTCATACCAAACCTGGAACGCCGTTACCGGGAAACAGATTCGGACAGTGTTAGAGCCGACATCGAGAGATATATGTCATCCTACCCCTGCCCTGTTTGCCAGGGAAAGAGACTGAAGCCAGAATCTCTGGCTGTCACCATTGTGGGCAAAAACATTATGGATGTTACCGCCTTGTCTGTCACAGAGGCTTTAAACTGGGTGGAACGGCTACCCAGCCAAATCAGCCCTCGGGAACTTACCATAGCTAATCAAATTATCAAGGAAATTCGTGCTCGCTTGGGCTTCCTCAGAGACATAGGCCTGAGCTATTTAACTTTAGAGCGTCCCTCAGCTACATTGAGCGGTGGTGAGGCACAAAGAATCCATTTAGCCACACAAATCGGCAGCGGCCTCACTGGCGTGCTTTATATCTGCGATGAGCCCACAGTAGGTCTCCATCCCGCTGACGGCTCCAGGCTTATAAGCACGCTGAAGCGCCTCAGAGACCTGGACAACACCGTAATCATTGTAGAGCATGATGAGGCTATGATGAGAGCTGCCGACCACATCATTGACCTGGGCCCCGGTGCTGGCAAATGGGGAGGAGAAATTGTTGCTACGGGAACATTGGAGGACATCATAAATTGCCCCCGCTCAATAACAGGACAGTATCTCAGCGGGGTGAAGCAAATCCCCCTGCCACCTGAACGCCGCAGCGGCTCGACAAAAGACCTCATAATCAAAGGTGCCCAGGAGAATAACCTGAAAAATATCAATGTCCACATCCCTCTGGGCAAATTTGTCTGCATCACTGGCGTCTCCGGAAGCGGCAAAAGCTCCCTCATTAACGAGGTCCTGTATAAAAAGCTAGCTCGACTTTTCTACCGGGCTAAAGAAAGACCGGGTAGATGCGACGATATCATTAGCACCGAGCACCTTGATAAAGTGGTTAACATTGACCAGTCGCCAATCGGTCGCACCCCCCGAAGTAACCCTGCTACCTATACCGGAATCTTCACCCCCATTCGAGAGCTTTTCTCCGCTGTTCCCGAAGCTAGAATGCGTGGCTACCCACCAGGGCGCTTCTCTTTCAATGTAAAGGGAGGGAGGTGTGAAGCCTGTCAGGGGGCAGGCTATGTTCAGATTGAGATGCAATTTTTGCCCAATGTCACCGTCCCCTGCGAGGTATGTAAGGGAAAAAGATATAACCGTGAAGCGTTGGAGGTCCACTTTAAAGGAAAGAACATCGCCGAAATCCTCGCCATGACTGTGGACGAAGCTCTAGCCTTCTTCGACCACTTTCCTAAAGTGAAGAGCAAGCTGGAAACGCTTCGAGATGTTGGCCTGGGTTATATTTGCCTGGGGCAGCCAGCACCCACTCTTTCTGGAGGCGAGGCACAGCGAGTAAAGCTAGCGACCGAGCTATCCCGCCGCTCCACTGGTAAGACCCTCTATATACTCGATGAGCCGACCACAGGCCTTTCCTTCGCCGATATTGATTGCCTTCTGCGGGTATTACAACGCCTGGTGGATTATGGAAACACGGTGATTGTCATTGAGCACCATCTGGATGTAATCAAGAATGCCGATTGGGTCATTGACCTCGGCCCTGGCGCAGGTGATGAAGGTGGCTATATTGTAGCCACTGGCACTCCTGAAGAGATAGCACAAAGCGGTGCTTCTTTCACAGGACAATATCTCTGTGATATATTAACCAAACAGCAGACCCTCGCGTTCCGTGCCAAATAAAGAGGGATTGAAGGGAGAATCTCCTTTCCCCTATAACCTCTCCCTTGAAGGGAGGAACTCCTTCCCCCATAACCTCTCCCTTGAAATAAAGAGGGGTCGAAAGGGAGGAGCACCTTCCCCTCATAGCCTCTCCCTTGAAGGGAGAGGAATAAGGTGAGGGTGGTATAAAATAAGTAATCTCCTATCATGAGCACAAAGGTAAGTAGAGAGGAAGCGCTCGATTCTGTTCGTGCCAATATTCAGGATAAGAGCATGGTGAAGCACATGCTGGCTACTGAGGCAATTATGCGTCATCTAGCCAGAAGGTTAGGGGAAGATGAAGATGAGTGGGGCCTTACCGGGCTTCTCCACGACATAGATTTGGAACTGGTTGAAGGCGATCTCCGCAACCATGCCATACTGGGAGCTGACCTGGCACGGGAGCTTGGAGCTAGCGAAAAAATGGCTCACGCTATTTGGTGCCACAATGAGACCCTTGGCGTTCCTCGAGAGACCAAACTGGACAAGGCGCTTTTCTGTGCCGACCCTTTAAGCGGACTTATCACCGCTGCTGCCTTAATTCGCCCTGATAAAATAAGCGGGCTGACCACAAAATCGGTGATGAAACGCTTCAAAGAGAGAAGATTTGCTGCCAGTGTTAACCGGGAGCAAGTGGCTCAATGTCAGGAAATCGGACTGGAGCTGGAGGAATTCGTCCAAATAGGGCTCAAGGCAATGAAAGAAATCGCCCCAGAGCTGGAGTTGTAAAATTGCTAATAGTTAACTGCGAAGTTCCTCATAATTCTCCCTCCCCTAGCGGGAGGGAGTTAGAGGCAGGGGGAATGAAGAAGAGTGATAAGCAAGTAGCTTTTGCCCGGTAACCTTAATAACTTTTGACTATGAAATCTTTTGGACCTGTCCCCTCCAGACGATTGGGACATAGCTTGGGAATAAACAACATCCCCCCTAAGATATGTACCTATTCTTGTGTCTATTGTCAGCTCGGAAAAACTCTGAAATCACAAGTTGAGCGAGCAGAGTTCTACAAAGCAGCAGAGCTAGCTCAGGATGTAAAACAGAAGCTCAGCCAAACCAGAGAAAAGGGAGAACCAGTAGACTATTTGACTTTTGTCCCCGACGGCGAGCCCACTCTGGATATTAACCTTGGCAAGGAAATTGAACTACTGAAGCCTTTAGACATCAAAATCGCCGTCATTACCAACGCTTCCCTCATTTGGCAACAGGATGTTAGAGAGGACTTAAGAAAAGCGGACTGGGTTTCACTGAAGGTGGATGCCGTGAGCCAGGAAATTTGGCGCAAAGTTAACAGACCCCACAAGTCACTGGAACTCAAGACAATCCTGGACGGGATGCTCCAATTTGCCCGCACATTTAACGGTGAACTAACAACAGAGACCATGCTTATTCAAGGTATTAATGATAATCACGCAGAAATTGAACGGATTGCCGATTTCCTGAAGGAGCTGAAACTAAATAAAGCTTACCTCGCTATTCCAACCAGACCACCAGCACAAAAAGGGCTAAGAGCTGCCAGCGAGTCGGCTATCAATATGGCATACCAGATTTTTAGCGGGAAGTTACCCCATGTGGAATATTTAATCGGTTACGAAGGGAACGCTTTTGCCTTTACCGGCGAAGTTGAAGACGACCTACTCAGCATCACATCCGTGCATCCAATGAGGGAAGAAGCCGTTATGGAGTTCTTAAAAAAGGCCAGGGCAAAATGGGATGTGGTTGAAAGGCTAGTCAAAGAGAACAAGCTCACGGAGACGGAATATCAAGGAAAGAAATTCTACATGAGAAAGCTACCCAACAGAAGAGGTCAATAATAATTTTGCCTCATGTCTTCCTCATCATCTGCTCAAACCATCCCCTCTAGTACTAAATTCTTACCTCCCTTAGGACTAAATTCCTATTGTGTTTAAAAGGTAACTACTGTACATTAACAATACTAATTGTATTTAATAGTGCAGAAAGAATTCTAAAGGGTGAGAAAGACAATGATGGAGACAGAAGGTCAGGAGAGCAAATTACCTCAAAGGATGCTGACTGTGAAGGAAGTCGCCTCCATTCTCAATGTTCATCCTAATACAGTCAGGCGATGGCAGAAGAAAGGGCTGCTGAAGTCATATGTCATTGGACCACGTCGTAGCTTGAGGTTCAGGCAAGGGGATCTTCTTGATTTCCTGGATAAATCCAAGGATGAGCTGCATGGAGTGGTTAAGTGAAGAGGACCAACGTGAGGGAGAAGTCATTGCGAGCCGAAGGCGAGGCAATCACCCTCTCCCTTGACGGGAGAGGAGCTATAGAGGAAAAGAGGCCCTCCCTTCAACCCTTCTTTATTTGGCAAGGGACGTGAGGGTGAACCTTCCTCGCCCTTGACGGGAGAGGATTAAGGTGAGGGTGAATCACAGGAGTTTTGCGGTTAGCTAGAGGAAACGTTTAGATGGAAGATAAGACGAAACAGCAACTTGTTGAAGAGATAGCCCTACTACGCCGGGAAGTGGCTCAGTTAGAACAGGAAAAAACCGAGTGCAAGAAGGCGGAGGAGGCACTGCGGGAGAGTGAGGAGAAATACCGTGTACTCACCCAAGCCGCTTTCGATGGCATAATCACCATAGGAGAAAATGGAAGGGTTCTGTTTTGGAATAGGGGCGCTGAGAACATATTCGGCTATACCGCAGAGGAAGCTCTTGGTAAAAAACTAGCTCAACTTGTTGTTCCACAACCATATCGAGAACCAGTATCCCGGGGGCTTCAGAGATTCTTCGAGGCCGGAACAGACCCTTTGATCAATCGTCACTGGGAATTTCCCGGTCTCCGAAAAGACGGCGCAGAGTTTCCTGCTGAGCTTTCAGTCGCCTCTGTGAGAGTGCAGGATGAATGGCAAGCGGTGGCGATAGTCAGAGACATCACCGAGCGCAAGCAGGCGGAGGAGGCGCTAAAGAACTATAAATTCATAGTTGAATCCGCCCACGGTGCTATCTTCTTCAAGGACTTAGATAGCCGTTATATTACCGCTAATACCAAAACACTAGAGTCTTTTGGATTATCTCTCGAAGAAGTCATTGGAAAGAACGATTATGAATTGATGACCAACCAAGAAGAAGCCAGGAAAAATATCGAAGATGACCAACTTGTCTTCAAAACTGGAAAACCTACAGAGATCACCAAGCACATGACTGCTGCCGATGGAAAAGATTACTGGTTCCACACTGTAAAGGTCCCACAGTTTGATGATAAAGGAAATATCATTGGGCTCGTTGGTATTGCCCGTGACATCACTGAACGTAAAAGGGCAGAGAAAGAACTGGAAACCCAAAGGGCACATTTTAGCTCTATATTTGACCATTCACTGGAAGGCATAGTAACTCTTGACATAAACAATAACATCTTAGAGGCAAATCAAGGTTTCCAGAATATTTTCGGATACAGGCTTGAAGAGCTTAAAGGGGTGCAGCTTGATGACCTTATAGTTCCCGAACGATTCTATCATACAGAGACTAAGGAACTTGATAAAAAGGCTCTGGATGGATTCCTTGGCCACGAGACAGTCAGAAAAAGGAAAGACGGGACAGAAATAAATGTTGCCATGTCCGCAGGTCCAATAAAAGTCGGTGGAAAAACTACAGGGCGCTTTGTAACCTTTCGTGACATCAGCAATCGCAAGGAGGCTGAGCGGCTATATAAGACTATGGCGAGTAGCTCACAACTTGGCATCTATATTATCCAGGATGGAAAGTTCGTGTTCATCAACAACTCTCAGTTTCTCAAAGACTCCGGCTTTAGCCCGGATGAAATGCTAGGAATGGATTCTCTCGCCTTTGTCTATCCTGAGGATAGGGAGATGGTAAGGGGAGATGGTAAGGGGAAATGCCATAAAGATGCTGAAAGGGGACCATTCCTCTCCCTATGAGTTCAGGATTATTACCAAGGATGGACAGGTAAGGTGGCTTATGGCGAGAATGGCACCCATCCACTACAGAGGAAAACGGGCAGCCCTGGGAAACTGGATGGACGTCACTGAGCGCAAGCGGGTGGAGGAGGCACTGCGGGAGAGCGAGCAAAGATTGAGAACCATGCTCCATGGTTCACCCATCCCTATTTTTATTGTTGATAAAGACCACAGGGTCATTTATTGGAATAAGGCGCTGGAGGAATACAGTGGGGTCAAGGCCGAGGAAGTGACAGGCACAGACCAACACTGGAGAGCGTTCTACACTGAGAAGAGGCCCTGTATGGCTGCTTTGCTGGTGGACAAAGCCACAGAAGAGATTCCTCAGTGGTATCCTGGGAGGTGCAGTAAGTCCGAACTTGTGGAAGAGGCTTACGAAGCCACGGACTTTTTCCCGGCATTGGGCCAGGAGGGGGAATGGCTGCGTTTTACTGCGGCGGCGATCAGGGATTCCAGGGGGAATCTACTTGCTGTCATGGAAACGCTCGAGGACATCACCGAGCACAAAAAGGCAGAGGAGCAACTCAAGCATTCCTTCATTGACCTGGCAGAAACGATTTCCCGTGCCATAGGTTCCCGAGACCCCTACACCTCAGAACACCAGAGGAGAGTGGCCGAACTGGCTCGACTTATAGGAGAGAAGATGGGACTGGATGAGGACAGTCTCCAGGGCTTATATATCGGTGGTCTTCTCCACGACATTGGCAAGATTTCTATGCCGGAGTCTGTTCTCACCAAGCCGGGCAAACTGACTGAAGAGGAATGGAGCCTGATTCGCGCCCACGCCAAACGGGGGTATGCCATACTGAAGGACACAGAGCTTCCCTGGCCTGTGGCTGAGATGGCGTTGCACCATCACGAGCGGCTTGATGGCTCAGGCTATCCCCATGGTATCAGCGGTGATAAGCTAAGCTTGGAAAACCGCATTCTGGGCGTCTGTGACGTGGTGGAGGCTATGAGTTCCCATCGTCCTTATCGTCCAGCAAGGAGCAAGAAAGAGGTTTTAGAGGAAATCAAGAGCGGCAGAGGGACAAAGTATGATGCTAATGTGGTAGATATAATGCTGGAGATAATCAAAAGCGGAGAATTCAAGATTTGAACTGCCTAGCGTTATACAGCTTAGTGCCAAAGATGGTATGCAGAGTTTGAACCAAGCATTAGCTTACCTGGTGAAAAATCGCCTGGTCACTATGGAAGAAGCTATGATGAAAAGCAGCGACCCAGAGCCACTGAAAAGGCTGATTCAGGGTTACTGATGTGCCTGCTTCCTTCGGTAGATTAGATTGCCCATTTGGGAGCTTCTAGAGTTCATCTAAAAGTTTGTGGTATTCATCCACGTTAAGACCCAAGTCACGCAAAACTTTGCGTAGCAAGGGGCGAACAATGACCTGTGACCCGTGATTAGGGATGACAACTATACGACCTTGTGAATTCTTAAAAGTGTTATGACTACCCTGACAGCGCTGCCACTCAAAGCCTGCCCTTTCAGCTACCTTTCTTAGCTCCTTATAAGCAACCAAACGAAGTTTGGTCACACTGATACCTCAACTCGCCAAGTGCCAATGAAATCAGGAAGTGGCTCCTCTGGCGACGATGTGCTCAGATACACAGAAATAGCCTCACGGATATTTGACTCCAGAGAGGGAAGATCCTGTGCTTGGGTATAGCAACCTGGGAGCTCGACCACTTCACCTACCAACCAGCCGCTTTCAGGGTCTCGCTCCACAACCACATTGTAGGAATTTTTCATCTCAGCCTCCTCATAGAATTATAGCATAACGCACTTGTGCAGAGATTGCTCCGTGAAGCCTGTCCACAGCAAGATTCTTGGGTCGCTTCTCTCCCTCAGAATGACAGAAATGATGGAATTTAGCGATGAAGCTACAAAAGCTCCAGCGCTTCGACAACCTCAGCGAAGTCATTAAACGGCTTGCATTCGAGCTTATTCTCCTTGCAGTAGACCAGGAGCTCGCCTCGAGCAAAAATATGGTGAGCATATCTCGCCGGGGTGATGTCAGAGTCACCATTGCCAACATATATCACCCTATACCCCTGCTTCAAAAACAACTTAATGTATGTCTCTTTCAACCCATCGTCTAATTCATTGCCATCTGGTCCTATGTACTGGACCTTGAGCCCTTCGGGATGGAACCAGGTCTGCGCTGCATGTGCTTCAATGTTTTCCAGGCCAGCCTTCCCTAATATTGCCTGTATGTAGAAATCCAGGCCATTGCTCACAATGACCAGTCTGAAGTCCCTTTTGGAGCAGTAGCTTGCCAGCTCATGAAACCCGGCTCTGGTCTTAGCCTTGCTCTTTACAGCCCCCAGCAATGTCTGTTTATCAGCTTTAACCATGGCAAAGGCTCTGGTATTGAATTCCCCCACCGATATCCTGTGCTCCTTATAATCTTGCAGCAGTTGCCGCCAATCACCCGGGGCAAAGATATCCAGAAGCAGGAAACTGATATCCTCCTCAGTGATAGTGCCATCGAAATCGCACTGGACTAAGGTTTTCATTGATGAGTCCATGATATTGTACCATTGCAATGTTGTAAATGTAGATGGCCTAATCATGTAGGTCCGGGTCTGAAGACCCGCACATCGAGGCTAAAGCCTCGATGTTACGCTCAGAATGACAGAAGGCGAAGGACTCACAGCAACAATTTACTATCAATGAATGCTATCTCCCATAGCTAAACCAACAACTTAATTCCCACAGGGCAATGGTCGGAGCCTGTTATGTCAGGTCTGATGCCCGCCTCGCTAACCGAGCTCAACAGATTCTCACTTACGAATACATAGTCGAGCCTCCAGCCTATGTTCCGTTCCCTGGCCCTGGTTCTTAAACTCCACCAGGTGTAGTGATTGGGCTCTTTATTAAAATAGCGAAAGGTATCAATAAAACCGTGAGCCACGAACTTGTCCATCCACTCCCTTTCCATGGGTAAGAATCCCGAGACATCTTCATTCTCTTTGGGTCGGGCCAAATCAATTTCCTTATGCGCCGTGTTAACATCGCCACAAATGATGAGTTTTTCACCTCTGGCTTTCATAGAGTCTATAAAATCGAGGAAGGCATCGTAGAAGTCCATCTTATATTTTAACCTCTCCTCGCTTTGCTTTCCGTTGGGGAAATACACGTTGAAAAGGGTAAACTCGGGGTATTCTGCGATTATAACCCTTCCTTCTACATCAAATCGCTTAATGCCCAGGCCGTTTTGCACCCTGATCGGTTTCTCTTTCGTTAAGGTAGCGACTCCGCTGTAACCCTTTCTCTGGGGAAAATTCCAGTAGGCATTATAGCCTGGCGGTTGCTGAAGCTCATAGCTGATTTGGTCCGGCTGGGCTTTCGTTTCCTGTAAGCACAAAATGTCAGGGGACTCTTGCTGTAGCCATTCCAGAAAGCCCTTCCTCTCCACAGCCCTAATGCCATTGACATTCCAACACAGTATTCTAATTTCCTTCATAGCCTATACCCCTCCTCCACACCCCTTTACCCTTCACTCACGTCATTCTGAGCGAAGCAATCCCACATCGCCTGACTCACGACACCATTCTGAGACCCTTCACTTCCTTCAGGATGACAAAAAAGAGCTGCCACTCTATCCACCTCAATATCATCATGCCCTTCAGTCATATCATCCTGCCAGTTACCCATGTCCTTCTGAGCCCGTTCCCCACGTCATTGCGAGCGAAGCGAAGCAATCTCCCTAGAGGTTAACATATCTCGCTAAGGTGATAAAAGTCGGCGCACACGCTCACATGATTAGTGACACTCATATCGACCTTCACGCTTTTCCACCTTCCCAACGTAGCTATGCGTCTGTAGGCATGGGTCTTTAGACCCGTGCCCCAGGGCGAAGCTTTAGCTTCGCCCCTACGATTATCGCTATTGTCCCTTAGCCTTGCTGCAACAAACGGAGTTTTGGCATGACAAAGCCAACACACTGGTTAGAGCTTGACAGCGCTATACATCGATAGCCATACTTCCTGCCATAGGCATAACAGGCAGCGAAAAGGCAAAACACCTTTATGAAGAATCAGATAGCAGGTTTCCCGGGATACGTGCTTCTCTGGCACCGGAAACTAGATAAAGATGATTGATGTTCATTGTCACCTAACGTCCGGCCGGTTTGAACGAGATAGGGCTAAAGTTATTGAGCAGGCAAGTCGGCAATTAGAAGCTGCGGTTATAAGCACCACGCACCCCAATGATGCCAGGAAGGCCCTTAAACTGTGCCAGGAATACCCCACGTTTCTCCACCTCACCTTAGGACTCCACCCCACACACACCCCCGAGATTGGAGACAGGGAACTTGAGGACTACATAAAGTTTGTAAAATCCAACAGGGCAAGGATTGTTGGCATTGGCGAGGTGGGGCTAGATTATCACTGGATTAAAGATGCGGCCAAAATCAAAAGAATGCGAGCAGTCTTTGTTGAATTCCTCAAGCTTGCCAAAGAGCTGGATTTACCTGTGGTACTGCATTTGCGGGAGGCCATTGGTGAGGGACTGAACATAGTTAGAAGCTATGGGATGAGAAAAGTCATCTTTCACTGCTTCAATGGCACAGAGAAGCAAGCTGAGGAAATCAGCCAAGCTAACTATTACCTGTCTATAGCAACAAACATCCTGAAAAACAGAAACATAGGGCAGTCGGCAAAGATACCGCCGCTGAGCCAACTACTTACTGAAACGGATTCCCCCTATCTTAGCCCTATGGGCCGCAGGAACGTGCCTCAAAACGTGAGCCTGGTTGTTGATAAGCTGGCTGAGCTTCGGGGTTTGTCTTCAGATGAGGTCAACGAGATAACAACCAGAAATGCACGCAGAGCCTTTGACCTTCCCGTGTAGGAAACTGTAAACCAGCCTTTGTGACACTGGCCTTAATCATACGAGCCCCTAGATGCTATCGAACCAGCCATAGCGACACTTCTCGAGATACTCATCATAGGGATATGTTCTGGCCACAGCTTCCTTGCTGAAGGAGTATTTATAGCGGGCACAGTACTCCATAAGTAGCTCGTATGCCCGGTTTAATTTCTTCATCATTTCCCCTTGCTCCAGGCTATCCACGTCATTGTTCCTATCAGGATGGTAGCGAAAGGCCATCTTCCTGTAGGCCTGCTCAACATCCTTCAAGGTGGCTGCCCTTCCTAAGCCCAGTAATCGCCGAGCCTCTTCTATCTCTTCAAACTTAGCCATATCTAATGTTACAATAAGCGCTGAAAGAAATTCTGCGACATCCTGAATGATTATATCCTACGAGTATATAAATTACCAAGCTAAGTTGCCAACACAGCTTGGTTTAGGCTAAGCTGGCAACACTGAGCCAGGGCACGAGATATACCACTAAGGAGAGTATATTATGGAGGCAATAGGTCAAAGCAGCGCTTTTTATATCGTTGTCTTGCTCTGGATAGCTAGAGTCATAATCTGGACATTCATTTGTACTTTACTGGCCTGGCTGGGAATCAGAGTGCTGGATGCACTTACCCCCCACATTCATCAACGAGAGAGGGTAGGCGAGAGCCCGGTTTCGGTGGGCCTGTTTATAGCTGGTTTCTTAATATTGGTGGGTCTGGTTATACATGGAGTAGTAACCGGGCCACTCATCGTTGGTGCTGGGCTCCTGGAAAGTCTTATCGACCCCAGAAGGTTAGGATTGGTAGCTATCAGCTTTTTCGTAAGTCTCCTTCTGGGCATAGGCCTGTTACGCATCGTAGATAAATTGACACCGAAGATACCTTTCATAAGCGTTGCGGAAAATTCACTCGCAGTGGGAATTTATGTCTTCGGTTATCTGCTTTTCTTTGGCCTGATAATCCATGGTGCTCTAACAATGCCCTTGTAAGCTGCCATGACCAAACATCTCAAAGCCGTTTTGTTTTCTATTGCGCTCTTGGCGGTGATAGTACCTGCTTCCACCCTGGCTGTGCCCTCGACAAATCTTTATGAGGAGGGTGGGGAGATTTTCGATGATTGGGACCTGTGCCGCACTCATGCTAGTGGTGATGATGGCTTCTTTCAGATTTATTCCCAAAGCGAATTTTGTCCCATCATCGTAGGTGAAAGCTTAGGTGAAAATGCTGACAGGGCTTACCAGGCTGGCCAGCAAATAGCCCAAGACTACCCCGACTTGAATCAAAGGGCGGAGAAGGTCTTCACCTTCTCCCGAGACAAGATTAGATATCTTTCAGATGCAGACCAGTTTGGCTTTGGAGAGTTCGCCCAGAATGCCGATGAAATGGCAACCACCATTGATGAGGAAGGCTTGGCTTATGGCGACTGTGAGGACTACGCTATCCTGCTTGCCGTGATGTATAAAGGTGCAGGCTTCCGCTCAGCTATCGTATTGGCACCTGAGCACGCCGCTGCGTTGGTATACTTACCCAAATATAACAAAGCCAATCAAACTTTGTCCCTCAACGGTGAATCGGGCTGGGTTTGGGCTGAGGCCACCGGCGGGAATAACTATTTAGGCTGGATGCCAGAGAGATTTATAGGAGCCAGCTTAGGAGCTTATGAGGTTAAGAATGAAGCTATAACCGAGATAGAGCCACCTGACAAACCCTCCACTACGGTTACTAAGGGGGGTGGCAGTACCGGGATTCGTATATCCCCCTTCTTCGGCGTGATTGCCATGATGTGGCTCCTTTCCCTATTTGGCAGGCGCCGCCGAGTACTTCGGTCATAGCCAAGCCCTGTCGAAGTATAAAAACAGTTCATTTTGTCACCCTCTCCTAAGCTCTCCCTTCAAGGGAGAGGAACAACAAACAGGACTGCTAAACACTCTCTTATATAATATAGCTTGACGGGAGTATAATACAGGCTAGCAGGAGACTTATATGCATGAATGGGCATTAGCAGAAGGAATCATCGCCACCGCTCTTAAGGCAGCAGAAAAAGAGAATTTCCAGGGAATTACCAAAATTAAAATCAAGCTGGGCGAATTACAGCAAGTAGATGAAGACATAGTCAAGTTTGCTCTACAGGAAATTGCCAAATTTCAAAGCCCGATGCTGAAACAAACAGAGATAGAGCTGGAAAACGAAAAAGCTGTGTTGAAATGCAGGGTCTGTGGACACCGGTGGGCTTTTGGCGACGTCATGAAAGAATTAAGTGAGGAAGACTCTGAATCAATACATTTCGTCCCCGATATTGCCCATGTTTATATTAGATGCCCCAAATGCAACAGCCCCGATTTTGAAATCGTAGAGGGGCGTGGAGTCTGGATAGAGTATATTGAGGGAGAATGACTTGTGATGGACCCTCGACTGGAAATTATCGGTGAGAGATTAAAGGACATAAAGCGGTCCATCGCCATCTCAGGTGGAAAGGGTGGAATTGGTAAAAGCTCAGTCGCATCCACTATAGCGCTAACTCTATCAAGCTTGGGTCACAAAGTGGGCTTATTGGATTTGGATTTCTATGGCCCCTCCACGCATGTAATACTAGGAATAACTGGGATTTACCCCCAAGAGGAGAAGGGAATTGTCCCACCTGAAGTTCACGGCATTAAGTTTATGTCAATTATCTATTATGCCCGCGATAATCCTTCGCCACTGAGGGGAGCTGATGTCTCCAACGCCATGATAGAATTGCTCGCTATCACTCGATGGGGCCAGCTAGATTTTCTCATTGTGGATATGCCCCCTGGCAT
>Ga0209121_10003151_pt1 | contig 16140 bp, 12 predicted proteins | sample Cruoilmetagenom3_FD_187292 | JGI IMG/M metagenome (GOLD analysis project Ga0209121, IMG submission 187292) | Oil polluted marine microbial communities from Coal Oil Point, Santa Barbara, California, USA - Sample 3 (SPAdes) (version 2) | ecosystem: Environmental > Aquatic > Marine > Oil seeps ... | reverse complement strand
TCTACCCCTTTTAAACTTGAGACCATGGCAAGAACAGCGTTTCTTATGATGTCCTGAACAAAGTCACCTAAGGGCAAGAATTTTTCGTCTATCTGTATTGTGATTTTTTCTTCTCGCTTCCGTTTTCTTTCCACCAAAACTGCAACTTTATTGTTTACCAAGTCAACAAGTTTTTCTGGTTCTTTTAGTGCATCTATGAATGGGATTTCTGTTTCTACCTTTTTTTCTGGGATGGAACCGATAAAAGCTAGTATGTTTTTGTAGCGTTCAAGTGCCTCTGTTATTTCGTTAACTGTTTTGTTTGCTACTATTTTTGGTATGGTCATGTTTTGTCCGACTAAATGTTTGAATCCTTCGAGGATTATGATGTCAATTTCATCTGGGAATTCTGCAATAACCTGTTCTAGGCTGTAGTTTGTGGTGTCAACTTTTTTGATAGTAGTCAGTTCGTTGGGGGCTACGCTTAGGACGGTGCTTGCTCCAGCCTTGGAGTGTCTCCATGTGTCTTTTCCTTCTGTGTCTATGGTGAATTCGGGTTCAGGAATATGCTTTGCAGATGCAACCGTGTATCCTCTCTTTGTCAATCCCTTAATCAGGGCTTCTACAGTTGTGGTTTTTCCGGAATTGCTGCTTCCAACAACAGCAACTATAACTCTGTTGAACATTCCTCTAAAGTCTCCTCTCAGCTAATAACCGGCTTCACAGATTTAAATTAAGAGCACAGAACACTATTTGACTATTAAATTTTAACTCCAAACCCAAAACACACACCGAATTTTGGAATGAAACTTCAATTCCCTTTATATGAAGGTACGAAGTTTTTATTGTAGGACATTTTCGCGCACAAAAGTGATTTAATATAAAGATTGTTAATAACGGACAAATAGTGGACTTTCCATTTTTCATGAAAACCTTGGTTTTCAATTTTCATCCATGGTTAGTTGTTTGATTCCCAAAATGAAAGTCGATTCATCTATTAAATCTTTGAAAATGTAAACTTTGGTTCGATTCAAGAATAATTCAATAGGTTTTCGGAAAAAAGCCACGAGTCTAAATTTCAAAAACCCTTAATATCTAAGAATCCAATCAAAAAGACAAAGAAACTACAACTCAGGATGGAATAAGATGCCAAAAAACAAAAAAGGCTTGAAAGAAAGACAACGCGAAAGACAAATGAAACAACAAAGATCAGAGGAAGCCCAACAAAAACGAAGAGAAGCAAAAACTAAAAAAAATTCAAGACAATTGCCAAAAAAGAAAATATTTCTGGCAATTTCATTAATAGTTATAATACTTGGAGTCATTTTGGTGTGGCAATTTAGCATAAAACATTTCATGCCTATTTACATCAGGTCTGATGGAACTATTGATCCATCTACGGCAACTATTTCGAATTTTGATAATAGTCACTACACATTTACAGCCAATATTTTTGGCTCAATTGTTATTGAGAGAGATAATATTGTTATTGATGGCGCTAATCACATTCTTCACGGAGAGATTGATACTAATTCTACTGGAATTGAACTAAGTGAAAGAAGCAATGTAACGATAACTAACTTGAGGATAAAAGATTTTAAGTATGGAATCTTTCTTGAATCAGGATCAGATATTGTTCTTTCTAAAAACGATTTAACAAACGAGTATAGTATTGGTTTTGATTCTTGCTTAAACAACACCGTGATTGAAAATAATATTACAAATAGTTATGGAGCAATTTTGTTAGCTCAATCATCAAATAACACCATAATAAAAAACAACTTGGATAACAATAATTACGGATTAAACTTGGACTATGGCTCTTCAGCTAACACCATTTCTGGAAACATAATAACCAATAGTGAAGAGGCTATTTTTATAGCAAAATCGTCAAATAACAACAGCTTTTCTGAAAACATTTTGGAAAAAAACACGGCAGGTATCGGACTAGATCAGTCTTTAGGAAATAGTATATTTGGAAATACAATAACAGGTTGTGAAGGAGCTATTGGTCTTATTTATTCGTCAAATAATCAGATAACAGAAAACAGCCTCACAGACAACCAGTACAATATCATCCTCAATTATAATTCAGGATCAAACAGTATTCAGCGCAATGACATAAGAAATGGAGATGCAGCAATTAGACTCACCTATTTATCGGATAACAACACCATTTTTGAAAATATTATAGAAGCTAACACAGAAGGTATCAGATTAGATAATTCTACAGGAAATAGTATAGTTGGAAATACAATAACAAATTGTGAAGGAGCTATTGGTCTTACTTATTCGTCAAATAATCAGATAACACAAAACAACATCACAGACAACCAGTACAGCATTAGCATCACTTCAAATTCTGAATCAAACAGTATTTCTGAAATGACATTAAGAATAGTGACCTTGCAATTGGATTTACTTATTCGTCAAATAATCAGATAACAGAAAACAACATAGTTGATAATGAATTTGGTGTTTACTTAAACTCATCATCAGACAACAGTTTTTTCCGTAATAGTTTTCTTAATAATACATATCAGGCATTCTCCTTAGGCTCGTTTAACGCTTGGGATAATGAAAACTTAAGCGGCGGTAACTTCTGGAGTGATTATGAAGAAAAGTACCCTGATGCCGAAAAACTAGATCAGTCAAGAATATGGAACACACCTTATACTATTGATGAAAACAATAAGGATAACTATCCACTTGTGAATCGCGAAACTTGATGCCATTCATTGTGAAGGAAAAATTGTTTATTTCTTTCCCCATACTTTTAGTTTTGTTATGAGGGGTAATTTTTCTTTGATTTTTTACCCCTCACACTATTATCTCTCTATACCCATTCCTTCCTTATTCCTATTCCACAGATGGTATCCCAAATTGGTTGTCCTTTCTCTGTCGTCCATTAATGTCTCCTTTTGGTTGTGTGTGGGGGTTAAATTTTAACTCCAAAAGCCAAAACTTACTTTTTCAACTGTTTTCTGACTTATGGTTTATTTGGGGTTTTATGATTGTGCTCTTGCAGTCTTCAATATGTTAATATCTTCTTGGTTAATGTATCCTGTATAGTAGAGTAGTATAACATAGACCGCAATACTTGCAATCGTTCCAAAAAATAGTATAAGAAAATCGGATTTGGGTATAAGTAAGAGTATTGCTGCCAAAATAGCGCCCGAGAATAATATTTTATGAAGCCCTGAAAATACATCGACTTTTAGGTGACGCTTAATAAAAATTGGGATTAAAATAAGAGACGTAACTCCTGTAAGTGTCAGAGAAATCGCAGCTCCATCTAGACCAAAGAGGGGTACAAGGATAAAGAGCGAGATGATGTATTGTGTAGCGGCAGCGGCCAGTAACATTCCGGATAATTTAGCTTTTCCGATGCCTATTAATATGGAAGAGAGAGTGCGTCCGAACATGAGAAGGAATGTTCCGATGATAAGAATTTGAAGAGGCATTATGGCTCCTTGGAAAGCAATTCCATATACTCCCACAACAATGGGTTCTGCTAAAGCAAAAATTATTACCGTCAAAGGTAACCCTAAAATGAGAGGGTATTTCACAGAAATTTTAACATATTTTTCTATCAGGGCATCGTCTTTTTTGCTCCATGCTTCAGACACCGATGAAAGAATTGGAAGAGAGAAAGCTGTCATCATAAATAGTACACTAGATACAGTGTCTGCAACACTATAAACTCCCACATTGGCGTAATCAAAGAACAAATTAAGTATAGGTATGTCTAAGCTCTTCATTATCATAAACGAGATTTTTCCGACTGATATAGAAAAACCAAAAATGAGTATATGTTTAAATTGCTTCAAATCTTCTAGTAACGAATCCTTAATTTTCTTATTTGCAAAAAAATCTACGTTAAACAGAAATAAATCCTTAAGATATGTTCTTAAAAAATACACGCAAAGTAGTAATTGGCAGACAGGAGCGACTACTATTAAGACTGGTAATAGATTAATGGGTAAATTAAATAGTACAAATATCATGCCGATTATCGAGACTGCATAAAATCCGCTGGATTGTATTATCGAAAGTTGTTTGCTTTTATGCAATGACCCTATTATTGAGGACAGTGAGTCTTTTGTTCCTGAAAACAAGAATGCGAATGCCAGAGAAAGAAGAATTAACCTGAATAACACATCAGATGTTTGAAAAGATAAAATGGCTAAGAAAACGAACATTATTAAACTTATTACCGTGAGATACCTTACGTAGTTTGAGAAATAACGAGAGAGATTTGCGTCTTTTTTGGTTAAATATCCTGCACCAAAATGGATTAACCCCTCAAATAATCCCCCAAAAATTAGTGCCCACAAGAAATCGAACACTGAATATGCCATACTGAATAAGCCGAAACCATAAGGCCCGTATGCCCTGCTTACTTGGATTCCCAATAAAAGCCAGAAAAAACCACTTAGGATCATGAGTACCAGGAACCAAGCTCCGCCTGAAACTAGCCTTCTTGGTCCCGAGTTGCTGAGATCTTTTTCCATCACTATACATCCTGGTTTTGCTCTAGTGGTATTAGTTTTGCCGTTTGCAGTAAAGTTTACTTCAAGTGTTACTCTGATATAAAGTTCTGGCATAACCAGTGAGTCGAGAACAATATTTTGTGTGTGGTGTGTAGTATAGAAGAGAGAGTGTATATAGAGAAAACAAGAATTTTACTCATACGAAACTAGCAGGATCGCCATTATTATGAAAATGGCGCCGACGCCAGAGGCTGCCGTTATTGCTTCTCTAAGAACTATTGTGGAAATTGTTACGGCAACTATTATTTCATTCAAGAGAATCACGGCAGAAGTTAAGGGTGAAATATTTTTCAATCCTTTCATCCAAAGATAATACGGTGCCACCCAGCAGAAGATTGCAGTGTAGATGATTGCAATCCAAGCTTCCCACGTTAAAGACAAGAAATTCTCCGCGGAAAAAGGTACCACCGGCAGCAACGGCAGCATAGTGAAGAGCAAAAGCCAAGTCATAGATTGAATCATGTTTTTGCTTTCTCCAACCAGTGGCTTGTTGTAGACAATGAAAAGCGCCCAGAGTATTCCAGCTCCAATCACAAGTAAATCCCCCATGACCTCTCCCACGCCAAGAGACCCAAAATCTAAATTCGTTGTCACAAACACAACTCCTAGAAGGCTCAAAATCACGCATGCCACTTTTTTTCTGTCCATCTTTTCCTTTAATGCTATTGGACTTAGCAAGGCAACCCATACTACGCTGAGGTTGACGAACAGCGATGATTTTGAGGCAAATGCGTAAACCATGCCTATGTACTGCAATAGATATGCTGCTCCGTTTGTGACACCTAAAAATAGAATTAAGCGCTTCTTGTTGAAGTTGAAGCTGAAATTCTTTGTAAGCAACATCACGGCAAGCATCGTCAGCGAAGCAAAAAAGAACCTCAAGAAGACAAAGGTGTAAGCATCCATGTACTGTAAGCCGATCTTTATAGCTGGAAAAGAGGTGCCCCACAGAGAGCTGGCTATAACCGTGAAGAATATTGCTTTCTTTTTGTCATCTGCCACGAGGTTTGGTTTTTGCAAGAACTATTCCTTTCTTTTCGAGAAAGGGAAGAGAATGTTTTTAAGGCTTTTCCTGAAAAACTCAGACTACCCATTTTTTTGAGGCTTTCGCAAGTTTCCAATTCAATTTACTATTAGAGAATCTGTTCCTCAGGCATTTTCACCTTTCTAAAGAAATACCAGAATAACATTATTGAAACTATGTAGAATAAACCTGCCATAAAAAAGGGTTCAAACAATAATCCAATACCCATAAGCCATGCTCCAATCCAAGTGCTCAAAGCGTTAGGCAGCCTCCATAGTGCGCCGCTTATCCCTGAAGCAGTTCCGCGTTCATCCTCTGGAACTAAACCCATAATCATTGACTGCGATAGCGGACTTGCCATGTTCATGAGCAACGCGCGTATGCTGTAGACAAATCCTGCTAATGCGTAGCTAGGAGGAAAGGGCGTGGCGAACATGAAAATGGTTGATGTTATCTGTGTAATAACAATAGCTTTAATGAGACCGAATCTTTTAGCCAACAGGGGCGCGACAAGTGTCGCTAACGCAATCAGTATACTCGATACTGCTAAGATAGGTGCACTTATTATGTCTGAAATTCCATACCGCAAATTGAACCATAATGTCATAAGAGGAACTACCATGCCTGCTCCGAACGCGATTATGGCGCCAGTCAAAACATATTTAAGCAAAATGTTTTTTGATTTTCTCGGTAGCAAATCCAAAATATCTGTTCTGTTTTTCTTCAGTCTTTTAGATTCCTTCACTTTGACCATGATGAGAGTTGAAATCAAACTTGAAACAGAAATTAAAATGTAGAGAAGAATGTGACTTTCTCTGTTCGTAAACCCAAACAGTTCGAAAACTAAGACAGCTGATATTGCTAAACTTCCAAGACCGAAAGCAATGCTTTGGGCAAAACCATACAAAGAAAAAACACTGGTTCTTTTTTCATCATTCACTTTTTCCGCAAGCAATGCGCTGCTGGATGCTAAGATAGCAGCTTCAGAGATTCCTTCAAAAATAGCAGCTGCCAGTAACAGCAGCGGATTCGTTGTCAGAGCAAAAGCCATTAGTATGACACTGGCAAGCACGTTGCCTCCGATGAGCAGTCTCTTTCTTCCATAAACGTCTGCAGCAATTCCTAGAAAAATGCTTGCAACAAAAGTAGAGACGCCCATTGAAGTTATGACTATTCCCATAAACTCAGCTGATATTCCTTGTACAGCAGTCAGAAAGTAGGATAGATCAGTATATAACATGCCGTAAGCAACAGACGGCATTATGGAGGCGTAGATTAGATATTTTGCCTCTTTCGGCATTCCAGTATAGTTGCTATATATTTTTGCAAGGGACATAGGTATTCCAACGGTTTGATTAATTTGCATAACTAGTTTTTCATAAATTTAACTCATGCCCTCACAGGGGAAGTGAATAAGACAAGGAAAACTTTTTCATTCATCACCAGCCCTTATATATAACTTGACTTGCCCTAACCAGAAATGTGAAGACAGAATGATTGCTTGGAAAACTGCGCTGGGGTTGTTTGCTAGGTTTTTGCTTTATTCCTTAATAGTCATTTTAATAGATTTTGTATTGATTGTCTCTCTCGCCGGGGGGATAAATCAGATCACATACACTCTTTCACTTGTTATGTTGCTGGAAGGTGGAATAGGTCTCATTGTGGGCGGCGCGATCGCATTATATTCCCCATCAGTTGCCAAGATAAGCGAGGTCTTATTCTATTCTAAACCTTGGAATTACAAGCGCCAAAAGGAAATAGAGACACAGATGAAAGTATTGATTGTAACCGGGATTATTTTGGTTTTTGAGGCTCTTCTCTTGTCGGCTATATGAATCGCTCAAAATACACAGAGAAGAAAGGGGTTGTTTTACCAAATGTTTGCTCTTTAAGGTCTTGAAATAAGATTGCGAGAATTGTGACGGCAATGCTTTTTTTATCCGCTTAATGTCGCTTATGTGATAACCGTAGAAAAATTAATGATGCTCTTTTGAAAACTCTAGTGTAGGATTCATCTAAATGACAAGAATTAATTCTCTTGGATTTCGTTTTACAGCCAAGATAAACAGACTACATTTTATGCTGCCAATTTTCTTTACAATAATACTTTCTATAATTTTGGCAAGTTTTGTATTGTTTGTACAACTTCATGATGCTCATTCAACGTTAATTTTTGATGGAATTGACGAATTTTTTGCTACAGTAAACATCTTTGTTATTGCGTTGGTCTCAATAACAGGTTTGCTTACCTTTTTCCGCTTACTCAAAAAAAGACGGGAACTCGCATTAAAAATCTTGGTTTCTACATTTATATTAAGCGGAATTCTTTCGACTTTGCTCTTCACAAAGCTGATTTTTACTTCCTTAGGTTTGGAATTTCCTCTTCTTCTCATAGTTACGGCCTTTGTAACATACATTGGAGCATATTTTGCATATCTCGTTCTTGTTGATGCTCTGTCTGATATAAAGAAAAACATGCTTTTTGTAATTTGTAGTGCCGCTCTCGGATCTTTCATAGGCGTCTTAGTGCCGACTCTTCCAATTATTGGAATTTCTTTGTTTCTTTCGGTTGCGGACCTAATTTTGATTAAGAGAAAAACAGTGGAAAAAATGGTTGGGGAAGTCACATACGAAAAGTTGATTACGGGAATAACTTTCTTAAACAAGGAGTGGGGCATAGGAATAGGCGATTTGACATGCTATTCAATAGTTGTTTCGAACACTGCAGTAAATTTCGGAGTTTTAACCGGTGGTTTGTCTTTGCTCATGATTTCGTTGGGCTCTTTCTTGTCATTGGCACTGACTATAAAAATGGTTAGAACTCCGGGTCTTCCTATTCCGATGGTTCTAGGTTTATTGCCTTCAATAGTACTGTCATTTTTCTTTTAAGCACTTGTAGCTTTTGAAGTACATGCCAATTCAGAATCGACTTCCAGAAACTTCCTAGATATACTAAATGCTCGAGAAAAAGATAAAAATAGACCTTAGTCGTAATTGGTGACGCTGTAGAAAATCGCAAAATTTCTACCATTACCTATCCATTCAGATACGCTTTTCACAACATACCCGCCACTAAACTACGGAAAACTCATAATTTTTCTAGCACAGCTAATTATGACTAAGGTCTAATGTATTTTAAGTTATCGCAGAAAAAATAATTCTGGTTTGCAGCTATTAAATACGGTTATCTGTGAACCTCAAAAAAAGAAGGGGGGTTTGGTTTTAGCTTCGGCGTCTTCTAACGAAGTATACTGCTCCCACTGCAACTACGATAACTACTACGGCTGCTGCCACGTAAATGCCGTATTCTTCTAGGAAGTCAGGTGGTGGCTGTTCTTCTTCGGCTCCATAACCAGCTAATTCCAACAAAGCCTTCGCTTGTTCAAGATCAAAGGAGTAGGGTTCAAGACTTGTGTCATATCCGGCGGTCAGTGTGGTGATTGGGGTTGTGACTCCAGGTGTACCATAACTGTCTAGGATAGTGTCTATGATGTCTTGTCTGGGAATTAGATGACTTATGGCCTGTCGGACGTAGCGGGCGGCTTCAGCGGCTCGAGATGGGTCTTCTTGACCTAGTGGCGTATCAACGCCTGTACCAAGAATTGGGTGCTGCATATTAACTCCTAGTTCTTGTACGCCGAACGCGTCGTAGACTACCCAGTCGCCCCATGGTTCTTCAATGCTGCCAAGCTTCGTTTGGAGACCATACTGCGAATCCAAGACATCTACTTCGCCTGTTTTTAGAGCGGTGATGGCGGCGTCAGAGCCTTCTATGAATACAACAATATACTGCTCGATTCCGAACTTTCCTTCGTCCCATAAGTTTTGAGCGTCCCAGTAGTCGTCATATCTCGTCAGAGCGTTTGTGAAAGTTGTTGGGTCGTACCCCGCATACCAATAAGGACCAGTCCCTATCGGACCATACCATGTTTGTCCGTTAGCAGTATAACTGCCTTCGCCTGTGTTGAACGTGTGGGATCTCCATTGATCGTAGGGTATACTCTCTAGAACGTGTTTTGGCAGTATGAATGTTGGCAAGATGCTAGAATCAAAGTACGCGTAGGGAACAGGTAGATAAAATTTCACCGTATAGTCGTCTACTATCTCGATATTGTCTGGCGAACCAATGATTTCTTTTAGGAAAGATCCCCATGGGGATGCTAGTTCGTCTGCCATTGCCGCGGTGTATGTGAATTTCACATCTTCGGCGGTGAACTCGACTCCATCATGGAAAGTGACCCCCTCTCTCAAGTGGACAGTCCAAGTTTTGTCATCATCTGCAACCTCCCAGCTCGTAGCTAAGGCAGGAACCATTGCCAAAGTCTCAAGATTCTCTCTTTTAGTCAAGCCATCGTAAACCACGCCATATGTGGTCAGGTCATAGTACGAAGTAGAAACCAAATCCATCAAGCCTTCTTCAGGACATGGTCCTGTCTGTGCAAGCACTATAGTGTCTTGGGTAGTTGATGGGTTCAGTTCCCATTCCTCAGCTCTAGGCCAAGCAGGGTAATGTAGAATCTCAAATGGGTGTGCCATAAGTGCTGTTGGATCAAAGCAGACTACTTCTCGGGTGTACAAGAGGGTTATTGAAGGCAGTTCTTCGTAGGCTAGTTGCTGCCAATCCCGCACGTATTGGAGGCGTTGAGTGTCGTCCACGGTTACCTTGATTAAATCGCAAAGTTCGTCATTTTCTGCGTTTTCCCAGAGATAATAATTTTGTCCTGGTGGGAGTTGGCTACTATGATACAAACCGTAAGGATCTGGATCTATACCCATTGCATAACCAACAAACAGCATGTCAAAGCCGCCGTCATCAAATGTCTTGCCTACAATATCTTGAGGTGGATCAAGCGCTCTATCATAGATTGTTCCCCAATCTTGTATCACCCTGTCGACATCAATTCCAGCTTCTAGCATATTAGCATAAACAATCTCTGACCAAGCTTGTCTAGATGGATTTGTTGACGGTACTGTTAAGGTGACATGAAAGAAAGTTTCTTGACCGCGTACTGTAAAAGCCATCGGAAGCAGAAATATACTGAACATTAATAGCATACTAAGGATTGCTACTTTGCATTTTTCTTTTAACAATTTTTAAAGCTCCAATCTCTATGTTGTAAGCTGTCTACTTTATAACTTTTATCTCATTGCCATTGTTATGTATGACCACATACAACGGACCCTGGCTTAAGCATGCTTTTTCATTAAGTTTTTAAAAAACACAATTTTAATTTTAAAGTCTTTTTTTAAGAATGCTTATATATATTTGAGGTGAAAAAGTAGGTTCGGAATCGTGACCAAATTTGTCAATGGTTCGTTACATAATCCGAAGACTAATCTATTTGATACCGCTTTTTTTTGGAATTTTGGTCATAGTTTTTGCTGCAACACGCATTGCTGGAGACCCAGTACAACTTATGATCGGTCAAAATCCAAGAATCACAGCTGAAGCTAAACAACATTTAACTGAATACTATGGACTTGACAAACCTTTGTATTATCAATTCTTCTTATTCATTATGCAATTATTTCAGGGTAACCTTGGGAATTCTTATGCAATTAGAGGCGGAATAGCAGTCACCACATTGATTGGCGATTACGCTTTGCTAACATTCCAACTCCAGCTTCTCGCTCTTTTTCTATCACTCCTCATAGCAATCCCAGTAGGAATAATATCCGCCAAAAAGCGATACTCAAAGCTAGACGTCTCGGTAACCACAACTTCCCTACTTGGCACATGCATACCCGTCTTCTATATGGGAATAATAGCCATTATCATTTTCGCCTATTTCCTTGGATGCTTTCCAGCCGGTGGAGCCAACTCAATTCTACCAGAACGATATCCGTTCGGAAGCTACGAGCTAGACCGCTTGTGGCATATGGTTTTACCTACATCAGTGCTAACCTTCGCAATTCTGGCTCCAGTAGTGCTTCTAGTTCGATCAAGCATGCTTGAAGTGTTACGACAGGACTACATATTAGCCGCAAGGGCCAGCGGACTGAGTGAACGAAGCGTCGTCTACAAACACGCATTGAAAAACGCACTCATGCCTGTAGTAACTTACGTGGGGTTATATTTTGGCGGTATGCTCGCTGGCGCCCCAATAACGGAAAAGGTTTTCAACTGGCCTGGCGTAGGTCGACTTTTCGTTGAAGCCACAACCAAACTCGACTTCCCAGTTATAATGGGAGTCACTGTCTTCATTACCATTATGACTCTTATTGCTAACTTAGTAACTGACGTAACTTATGGGTACATAGACCCAAGAATCAGACTTGAATAAAAGAACTTGAGGAAACGGTGAATGAACAGAAAAAGGTTTACTAAACCTGAGTCCCAGAACCAGACTGGAAAAAATCGATCCAAAGGTGTGAGTCAATGGAATATCGCTTGGCGGAGATTTAAGAAAAACAAAGCAGCCCTAGTAGGGGCATTCATCATCGGTTTTGTGGTGTTCTTGGGTACTTTTGATGCGCTGATTGCCCCATATCCACCAAACGACACACCCGGATTTGACTTTCAGGAAGCAAGAGTTCCCCCATCTCTGAAATACTTATTCGGCACCGACTATATTGGTCATGATGTCTTCAGCCAAGTAGTATATGGTGCTAGATCAGCACTTTATGTTGGATTTGGAGCCGCAGCAATTGCGATGTCATTAGCTATATTGGTTGGACTTATTTCAGGCTATTACGGTGGAATCGTTGACAACATTTTGATGAGAATAACAGAAATCTTCTTAGTAATTCCTTTCCTTCTAATCTTGCTTGTTTTCTTAAAAGTTATTACCGCTGTAGCACCCTCGGGCGTTGGAGGCCTATCGATAGTCACTATTATGATAGGCGTGTTTTCGTGGGCATCAAATGCAAGAATCATTCGAGGAGAAGTACTACGGGTGAAAGAAAGCGAATTTATCGAAGCTTCAAAGTCATTGGGAGCAAGCAACAGAAGAATTATATTCAAGCATGTTTTTCCCAATGTCCTACATCTGATCATAGTTCTAACTACACTAATGATAGCAACCGCAATTTTGGTAGAAGCTGCGGTAAGCTTTCTGGGATTTGGAGATCCAAACGCGATAACATGGGGACAACAACTTCAGAAAGCTAACGAAGCTGTGAAAGAAGCTTGGTGGGAGGGAGTCTTCCCAGGATTGTTCATCACTCTATTAGTTCTGGGATTTAATCTACTCGGAAATGGCTTGAGAGACGCTCTTGATCCGCGTCTCAGAGAATGAAACTAATGGAATGGAAGCTGATGGCACCAAAGGAACTATTGAAAATTGAAAACCTGAAGACATACTTTGACACTTTTGCTGGCTTAGTTAAAGCTGTTGATGGAGTCAGCCTAGAAGTTAGAGAAGGAGAGACGCTTGGTCTGGTAGGTGAATCAGGCTCTGGAAAATCTGTGACTGCCTTGTCCATCCTCAGAATAGTTCCCACACCTGGAAAAATAATCGATGGAAAAATCATATACAAAGAAGAAAATCTGCTGGAGAAAACTGAAAATGATCTGCAAAAGATCCGGGGAAAAGAGATTGGCTATATATTTCAAGATCCGGCAACTTCGTTGAACCCAGTTTTTACTATCGCCGACCAGTTGACTGAAGTAATAAAGCGTCATCAAAACGTCACCAAGAAAGAAGCTTTGAAAAAAGCAATTGAATTGTTAAGACTTGTCGAGATACCAGATCCTGAATTAAAGATATGGAATTTTCCACATCAGTTAAGCGGAGGCATGAAACAACGGATAGCAATAGCTAGAGCATTGTCCTGTCAGCCAAGCCTACTTTTGGCTGATGAGCCGACAACGAATCTTGATGTTACGATTCAGGCTCAAATTCTTCAATTGATGAAGAACTTGAAGGATAAGCTGGGCATGTCGATGATTTTGATTACTCATGATATGGGCATCGTAGCTGGTGTAGCTGATAGAATAACTGTTCTGTATGCTGGAAGAGTTTGCGAGACTGCGGACACCAAGACAATTTTCTATAATCCTCTTCATCCGTATACAAATGCTCTTTTAACAGCGGTTCCAAGTCTTGCTTTGAGAAAGGAGAAACTTGCGGTGATACCGGGGACGATTCCGAACTTAGTTGAGCCTCCTTCGGGATGTAGATTTCATCCTCGGTGTGAGTATGCTAAAGCGGTGTGTGCCGAAAAAATTCCGCCATTAGAAGAGGTAGAGTCTAGGCATTATGTAGCGTGTCATCGTGCGTTGGAAATTGATTTAGAATCTCCTCTGGGGGCTGAAACGAATGAGTGAGAGACCATTTTTGGAGGTTAAGAATCTCGTCAAATACTTTCCGATATCGAGCAGAGGAGTATTTTTTAAGAAACAGGTTGGAGTTATACATGCCGTCGACGGATTGAATTTTTCAGTGGACAAGGGAACAACTTTTGGTTTAGTAGGTGAAAGTGGATGCGGAAAAACCTCGACAGCTAAAGCAATATTGTACCTTGATCCTCCCACCTCAGGACATATCTATGTTGAAGGCGAAGCGATAGGTGACATCTTCAAATCAAAGAGTAGGAAGGAAATTTTGAAACTAAGGCGTAAGATGCAGTATGTCTTTCAGAATCCCTACGCATCGCTTGACCCAAGAATGACCGTGGCTGGCATAATCATGGAGCCTCTCATGATTCATAAGCATGTTCCCAAGAATAAATGGCACGACAAACTCTACGAATTATTGGAATTAGTGGGTTTGGAAGAATATCATGCTGAGAGGTATCCTCACGAGTTTAGCGGAGGACAAAGACAAAGAATCTGTATAGCTCGAGCATTGGCCGTTGAACCCGAATTCTTGATTGCTGATGAACCGGTTTCATCGTTGGATGTATCTATCAGAGCCCAAATTCTCAACTTGTTAGGAGAACTGCAAGACAGAATAGGGCTGACTTACCTATACATATCCCATGATTTAAGTTCTGTAAGACAGATTAGCCATAGAGTAGCTGTCATGTATCTAGGCGAGATAGTGGAACTTGCAGACACAGACGATCTTTTCAAGGAACCTCTTCATCCCTATACCAGAGCCTTGATTCAAGCAGTTCCAATTCCCGACCCAAAAACAAAGCGCATGAAAAGCATGTTGCCTGGAGAGGTGCCGAGTCCAATCAATCCCCCCTCAGGATGCCGCTTCCATCCCAGATGTTCAGAAGCAAAGCCCGAGTGTAGAAAAAGAACACCTAAGCTAGTTCAAGTTGGTCCCAATCATCTAGTTGCATGCCACAAATATCGCCTGAACATCCACATGTGCGCGCACGTATAACATACTTTGCTTCCATAATGTGTGGAGCAAAAAAATTAAAACGTTAGGCTTTTCCTGTTAGCTGTATGAAGAGGTAAAGCGAATGAGAAAGCTTTCGGTGGCAAAATTCGGCGGGAGTCTCTTGAGTAATGAGGGCGAAAAAATATCCGCGATTTTGGATTGCATAAAATCACTGAAGGATCAGGATGATTTGGGTCCTGTAGTTGTTTTCTCTGCGCCAAACGGATTCACGGATGAACTCATTAGAATAGGCGAATCTTACACTCATTCTAGACCTCTCTCAATAGATTCTATCTTCAACACATATGAGAGAATAGCAAAAACCTATGTTAAAGGCAAGTATCTGAAACAAGTTATTTATGAATTACAAAAATATCGGCAGCAGATGGATGAAGCTGTCTCTTTAATCAATAAGCGTTTTCGTGGAACCGTTAAAGCAAAAGTTCTAACCATTGGTGGAGAATTGCCAACATCTGTTCTCATGGAACATATCATGAAGAGCAACGGTCTCGATTCCTGCCACATTCCTAAAGAGCAATGGCCCATTGTAACAGATGACAACTTCGAAAATGCTACCCCTGATTACGAGTTAAGCAAGAATAAGATTAACCACCTCATTCAGTCACTTGAAGATGGAAACATAGTTGCACAGGCAGGCTTCCTCGGCATCACAAGTGACGGGCTAGAAACAACCCTTGGAAGAGGCGGCTCCGATCTTACAGCAGTTTTTGTTTCATGCCTATTGAAAGGAAGATATAACGTTGAAACGGTTTTGTTCAAAGACGTGCCAGTTCAAAGTGCTGATCCATACATAGTTAGAGACCAAACAACCGAGCATCTTGCTTCTCTCAGCTATAATGAAGCCCACAAAGCATCCATGATGGGAATGAAAATTGTTCAAGGCGACGCAATCTCGATGGCAAAGCGATTCAAACAGCCCATAAAGGTCGCGTCAATAATTAGACCTGAAGAATACACGATGATTCAGTCTGAAAGCAATGGTGACCAAACCGTGAAGTGTGTAACAGGAAAATCTGGATGCGCAATTCTTACAATGGCTGATCAAAACAGCAGATCTTTGGAGGATGCTTTGAGGATTTGGGAGAACCGTAATGACTTCCTTGATTTGGGAATCGAGACACTTGAGACTGGGAAGAGAATTCGAGATTTTCTGTTCCTTGATTCAGAGTTTCTGAGAAAAAATGAGGAACGGCTTAGAGGTTTTGATGAAGATTTAACAATAGAGGATGGCGAAAAGGTTGGTTAATTTTAGGTGGTAATTCAATTCAAACAGACCAAATAGATT